>Ga0163144_10004880_pt1 | contig 30018 bp, 26 predicted proteins | sample OliLak19BULKMAT1_FD_123175 | JGI IMG/M metagenome (GOLD analysis project Ga0163144, IMG submission 123175) | Freshwater microbial mat bacterial communities from Lake Vanda, McMurdo Dry Valleys, Antarctica - Oligotrophic Lake LV.19.BULKMAT1 | ecosystem: Environmental > Aquatic > Freshwater >...
CGGATCGGCACGCCGGTGTCCGGATGCGTGTCGTAGGCCGAGGCGCTCATGGATTGGAACAACTCGTGTTGCTCGCCCCCGGAGCCGTCCGCGGCGATTTCCTCGTAGAGATAGATCGGCATGGGAAATCCTCGCTGCTTCGTTGCCGAATCAACCGCCGGGATGAACCCGGCGGCTCGTTGTTGGATTACGCCTTCGCCCATTCATCGCGGACGGTTTCGAGCAGCTTCTTGGTGGCCTTGATGCCGTCGGATTCGCTGAGCTTGTCCCCTTCGTACTCGATGCCGATGAAGCCGTTGTACTTGTGCTTCTTGCAGACGATGTCCAGCATTTTCCGGTAGTCCGTTCGCTCTTCGTTCCCCTTGGCGTCGAAGTCGTGGGACTTGGCGGAAACGCCCTTGGCGAACGGCATCATTTCGTCGACGCCCTTGTAGCGATCGTAGAACTCGTCCTTGCCGTCCTTGGTGCCCGTCTTGAAATTGCCGAAGTCGGGCAGGGTGCCGCAGGTCGGCTTGTTGACCTGCTTCATCACGCCGGCGAGCCACTGCCCGTTGCTGCTGAAACCACCGTGGTTCTCGACGATGATGTTGATGCCCATCGGGGCGGCGAAGTCCGTCAGCTTGCCGAGGCCGTCCGCGGCGCGGCTCAGTTGTTCCTCGTAGCTGCCGGTGCTGTAGGCGTTGACGCGAATGGAATGGCAGCCGAGGACCTTGGCCCACTCGACCCAACGCTTGTGGTTGTCGACCGCCGTGGCCCGCTTGGTTTCGTCGGCATCGCCGAGGCCGCCTTCGTTGTCGATCATGATGAGCAGACCCTTGACGCCGTGATCCTCGGCCACCTGCTTGAGCTGCTTCAGGTAGCCTTCGTCCTTCTTCTTGGCGGCGTAGAACTGGCTGACGTATTCGACCGCGTCGATGGCGTATTCGGTATGGCTGATCTTGGCGAAATCGAGCGGGTTCAGGGTCGCCTTGCCGCGTCGGCCGAAGGCACGATGCAGAGACCACTGCGCCAGCGAAATCCTGAAGGGCACGGCCGGATCGGCAACGGCTGCCTGGCTGCGTCCCAAGGTCAACGTACCGGCCACAGCGGCGACACTTGCGGCGAATTCCCGACGATTCATGGACATGATCGACACTCCGAGACGAGAGGTAAGGCTGCAGAAGACCCTAACGGCATGATACGAAACGCACGGCCTTCACGCCGCCGGCTCGATGGTTGCGTGCAGCGGTGTGGCCTTGGGGTTGGACGGATCGCCTCCGCAGGAATGGATCTGCTCGACCTTCAGTTCCGCGACTTCCAGCGAGCCGGTCCACACAACCGCTCGGCCGGTCTTGTGGGCTTCCATCATCAGGGTGATGCACTTCAATTGCGAATACGCAAAGACTTTGTAAAGGACGGTGGCCACGAAGATCGTGGAGTTGAAGTCGTCGTTGTGCAGGATCACCGAGTACGGCGACTGCCGCGCTGTGCGCGTATCCGTGGCTTCCTCAAGATCGGGAAGGGTCTCGACTCCAGGCATGATCGTCGCATCTCCGTCGGCCGTGTGATCGCCATGTATTTTACCCGATCCGTCTTCGACATGAAATCACCTTGGCTCGGGATCGTCTTATTCCGGTAAACTATCGGGCGACGCGCACCCGTCCCACCCTCGTGAGGTTCTTGCCATGTTCCGTACTTTGGTCGGCAGCGGCGTCCTCGTCGCCTTGGCCCTCGGCCTGTCCCGCATCGCGCCGGCGGAGGATAAATCGACGTCGGACGATCTGCTCGCCTACGTCCCTGCCGACGCGGCATTCTTCGCGCAAGTCAACGTTGCCGAAGTTTGGAAGTCGCAGGCGGGCGATTCCATCCGCGCTGCGAAAATCGTCGAGTTGGAAAAACTGCTGGCCTATGCCGACGGCATCATCGGCCTCAAACCCGAGGACATCAGGACCGCCAACGTCTTCTTCCCGAGCACCTTCGAATCGGACAGCATCAACAAGTTCGGTGTCACGGTCGCACTCAACAAACCGCTGGACAAAGGCCGGGTCATCACCGGGCTGACGCTCGCCGACCTCGCGATGGAAGGCAAGATGGCTGTCTCGGAAAAGGACGGCATCCTGACAATCAACCTGCCCCCGGACTTGGTCGGCGGGCCACGCAAACCGACCAACGAGAAGAAGGACGAGAAGCCGCCGCAGGTCGTCGTCGATTGGAAGAACCCGAAGCTCATCCGCATCTTCGTGATGCTCGAAGACAAGTACCGCAAACCCGCCGCCGCGGGCGCGGGGCCACTCGCGCCCGCCTTCGCCGCCGCCAAGGCAGGCAAGTCCGCCGCGATCGGTTTCAACTTCGCCGCGCTGCCGGCGGAAGTGCGGGAAATCGAAAACCTGCCCGCCGAGGTCCGCCCGTTCGGACCGCTCATCAAGTCCGATGCGATGTTCGCTTCCGGACAGCTCGCCGAGGGCAAGCTGGCGTTGGACGTGCGCTTTCGCTCCTCGGATAAGCTGGTGGTTCGCGATGCCGAAAAGTCCTTGGCCGCAGGGGTGAACCTGTTCACGACGCTGTCCGAACAGGGCATCAAGGAATTCGAGAAGGAAGAAAAACAGAAGCCGACGACGGCAGTGTTCAAGGGCCTGGTCGCGATGCTGAGCAGCGTAAAAATCCGCACCGAGGGTACCGACGCGATCGCGGTGGGGAACTTGCCCCTCGATCTGCCTTATGGCCCGGCGCTGGCAGCCCAATTCAGCGGGGGCGCGGACACGCCTGGCGGCCGCGCTGCCCGTGCCCGATCGCAGAACAACCTCAAGCAACTCGCTCTGGGCCTGCACAACTTCGAGAGCGCCCACGGCCACTTCCCACCCGCCGCTATCTGCTCGAAGAAGGGCAAGCCGTTGTTGAGTTGGCGCGTGGCGATTCTGCCGTACATCGAGCAGGACGCGCTCTACAAGCAGTTCAAGCTGGACGAACCGTGGGACAGCGAACACAATTTGAAGCTCGCCCATCCGGTACGGATCAAAACCTTCATGTTGCCCGGCGTCAACGACGACGGCAAAGGATTGACGCACTACCAACTCTGCGTCGGCAACGGTGCGGGCTTCGACAAGATTCAGCCGATGCGGTTCACGAACTTCACCGACGGCACCAGCAACACGCTCCTGATCGCCACGGCCGCGAAGCCGGTGTTCTGGTCCAAGCCGGACGACATCGAGTTCGACCCCAAGTCGATGGACATCAAGTCCCTGTTCCACTTCAAAGACGCCGGCGACGTCTGCAACATCTCGATGGCCGACGGCTCTGTGAGGGCACTCCGCAAATCGATCAGCCCTGAGACGCTCAAGGCCGTGATCACCCGCTCGGGCGGAGAAGTAGTCGCCGATCTGGATAAGTAACCAGCGCCAAAGCCTCCGGCCAGGGGTTTCACCCATGGCTATCCTCGGTGACCGCGTTGCGGTCAAAACCTTTCGGCCCCAACGGGGCCACCGAACAGAGCCAGGGGTGAAAACCCTGGCGCGAAACCTACAGAGCCTTTCCCATGAAACGTTTGTTGCTTTCCCTGATTCTCCTCGCCGCTGCGGGCCTCGCCCCGGCGGCGGAGCCGTTCGTCGCCAAGGAGGCGACCGGCTTCGTTCACTTCAAGGTGGCGGAGCTTTATAAGCATCCTTCGCTCAAGGAGTATCGCGGCATCTTCGAGAAGGCCGGCACGCGTGCCTTCGAAGCCCTGGACGAACAGTTCGTCCCCAAGCCGTCCACCCTGATTACCGTCACGGCAATGATGTTGCCGACCCCCGGCGGCAAGAACCCGTTCGAAGGGTTTGTCGTGGCCGCCCAGTTCTCGGAAGCCTTCGATGCGGCCGCGGTGGTCAAGGCTTATTTCCCGGACGCCAAGGCCTCGCCCAAGGTCAAGAAGCTTTACCTCCCCGCCGATCCGGTCGGCACGGCGGTCTTCTTCCCGGACGACAAGACGATGGTCGTCGGCAGTGCGGCCATCCTGCCGAAGCTCGCGTCCGCCTCGGGCGGCGGTTCGCCGCTTCTGACCAGCGTCAAGGCGGACGTGGAAGCCGGTGCGGTTCTGTATGGTGCCGTCAACGTCAGCGCTCTGCCGATCCCGTCGGAGGTCTTCGCGGAAGTGCCCGAAGAGTTTCGCCCGATCCTGAAGGCCGAGTCGATCTCATTCGCGCTCACCATGTCCGGCAAGCCGGTCGCGAAGCTTCAAATGAATTACGCCGATGCCGCCGCCGCAAACCAAGCGGACAAATCACTCCGCAAGGCCGCCGAAGTGGGCCGCAAGTTTCTGGCCCAACCGCGCGAGCAGGCCGAAGCCCAGCTTTTCGGCAAGAAGCCCAAGGACGGCTACCGCAAGCTCGACGACCTGCCGGATGCGGTCATGGCCGTGGGCATGCTCGCCGGCATCAACTTCGCCGATGAAATTCTCGCCGACCTGCCGGTGAAGAAGGAAGGGTCCAGCCTCGTCTTTCGCGCCGCGATCCCCGAGTGGATGGCGCCATACCTGGGCCTCTCCGGCCTCTCCGCCGGGCTGATGCTGCCGGCGGTGCAGAAGGTCCGCCAAGCCGCTACTATGGCGACGTCGACCAACAACCTGAAGCAAATCGTTTTGGCGATGCAAACTCACAACGACTCCTTCAACGCCTTGCCGCCCTCGGCGATCACATCGAAGACAGGCAAGCCGCTCCTGAGTTGGCGCGTCGCGATCCTACCGTTTCTCGAACAGGACGCACTGTACAGACAGTTCAAGCTCGATGAGCCGTGGGACAGTGAGAACAACAAGAAACTCATCCCGTTGATGCCGAAGATCTATGCCGACCCGCGGGCCGTGTCGACCGAGCCGGGCAAGACATCCTACAAGGTCTTCACCGGCAAGGATGCGGTCTTCTCACCGCTCGGCAAGCGGACGATTCAAGGCATTCAGGACGGGAGCAGCAACACGATCATAGTCGTCTCCGCCGGCGAGGGCGTAACATGGACCAAACCGGAGGACATCGAATTCGACATGGATAAGCCGTTCCCGGATCTGACGACGGTGCCATCGCTTCTGCCGTTGTTGGTCGGCTTTGCAGACGGCAGTGTTCGGGCCGTGAACATTAAGGCCATCAAGGATTTGGACAAAACCATGAAAATCTACGTCAACCCGAACGACGGCATGGTGGTGCCGGAGTTGCCGTAGCGGCAACGTCATACTCGACGAGCCGAAAGCGTAAGCGACGTTGCGACTTAAGAGTGTCGCAGAGTGTCGCTTACGCTTTCGGTTTGTGTAGAAGCGTGATGTCATCTTCATCCACCAGCATCCAAGCTCTCGTTGGCTTGCCGGCCGCAAGCACCGGCAGGGGCAGTCTCAGTAATCGCCGCGGGGTAATGCTCGCGGCGATGATCGTTTGCCGTAGGTTCCAGCCGGTTGTGTTGCGGAAGCGTTGGAAGCAGTCGTCAAGAAATCGCCCGCTGCCGGCGAGGTATGGTGTGCCGGCGAGGACGATTCTACCGGTGTCGGTGATTTCCAGTTCCTGTCCCCACTCCCGATAACGTCCCGGCGGCAGGCCGGCGAGGCCGGCAGCGTCGCTGGTCAGCACCAGTCGTTCCGGCCCTTTGATGCGGGCGATGCACTGCAAGACATCCGCGGGAAGATGGTCGCCGTCGGCGATGACGGCCGCCGTCAGGCGGTCGTCGGCAAGTTGCGGCCAGATGGGGTTGTCGTGTCGCGGCAGCGTGGCCGCGATGCCGTTGCCGAGGTGCGTGCTCATCGTCGCCCCGACGTCGACGGCGTTGCGAAGTTCCGCGCGGGTTGCCATGGTGTGGGCGAGGCTCACCACAATGCCGGCCTCGATGAGTTTCGCAATCAGCGGCAATGCTCCCGGCACCTCGGGCGCGAGCGTGACCAGTCGGATGTGGCCGCCGGCAGCATCCTGAAAGCGACGAAAAGTGTCCCACTTCGCGTCGCGGATGAACACGCGGGGATGGGCACCGCGTGGGCCGTCGGCCGGGTTCAGGAACGGCCCTTCGAGATGGAAACCGGGGATCATCGCCCGCAGCTCCGCATCCTGTTCGACCGCGTTGTGCAATGTCGTCAGCGCGGCGAGGATCGTCTCGGTGGACGAAGTGATCACGGTCGGCAGATAGCCCGTGACGCCGTGAATCGCCATGGTTTCCGAGATCGTCGCAACGTCTTCCACCGTCAACACAGCGTTCGTGAAGCCTCGGCCCAAGGCCCCGTTGACCTGCAGGTCGAACAACCCGGGAGCAAGCAGCGACAGGCCGGCACGAGCGGCGATCGGCTCGACGCGTACGAACCGGCCTGCTTCGTGGCTCACCCGCCTGGCGGACCCGTCGTCCCAAAGTTGTACGTCGAAGGTCGTCACCTCTGTAACCTCATAGCTTCGGCGCGGTATAACAGACTTCGTTGCGGAAGTCTTTCACCAAGGATATGGCTATGCTTCGCAAGTTCCTCGCGCTTTCGTCAGTGCTCCTCGGCGTCTGCGTTGCGTCGGCAGATGATTGGCCCCAATGGATGGGACCTAAACGGGATAATACCTATCGCGAAACCGGCCTCGTCGAGTCCTTCCCCGAGGAGGGCCTGAAGGTCCTCTGGAAGGTTCCCGTCGGCGGTGGCTATGCCGGGCCTGCGGTCGCGCAGGGCAAGGTGTTCTGCTCCGAATACAAGTCCGAAAAGGACCTTGGTGAAGGCAACTTCGAGCGCAAGGAAGCCGACGGCGTCGAGACGGTCTTCGCACTGGATCAGAAGACCGGCAAACGCGTCTGGGAGCACAGCTACCCGGTCCGCTACACCATCAGCTACCCCGCCGGCCCGCGTTGCACCCCCACGGTGGACGGCGGCATGGTCTACTTCCTCGGCGCCGAAGGTGACCTGCTCGCCTGCGAAACCGCTTCGGGGAAGATCGTCTGGCAGAAGAACCTCCGCAAGGATTACGCCACCAAGGCCGCACTCTGGGGCTACGCCGGGCACCCGCTCATCGACGGCAACAAGCTTATCACCCTCGCCGGTGGCGAAGGCTCGCACATCGTCGCGTTGGACAAAACCAACGGCAAGGAAATCTGGAAGTCGCAATCGTCCGAGGAACAAGGCTATTGCCCGCCGACGATCATCACCGCCGCGGGCGTGCGTCAGCTCATTCTCCCCGGACCGCGCGCCGTCAAGGCACTGAATCCGGACACGGGCGAGCGGCTCTGGACCACGCCGTACACGGCCGACAGCGGCTCGATCATCATGACGCCGATCGTCGTGGATGATTACCTGTTCATCGCGGGTTACAGCAACAAAAACCTGCTCCTGAAGCTGAGCAAGGACAAAGCGGGCGTCGAAGTCATCGCCAAGGATAAACCGAAGCTCTTCCTCTCTCCGGTCAACGTTCAACCGCTCGAAATCGACGGCACCATCTACGGCTTCGATCAGGACGGCAAGCTTTACGCGGTTGAAATTCCAAGCGGCAAGCGCTTGTGGGAAACCTCCGAACCGATCGGCGAGAAGGCGCTCGGTTCCGGCACCGCCTTCCTCGTCAAGGTCGGCGGCAAAATCTGGTTCTTCAACGAGGCAGGCGAGTTGGTCATCGGCGAAGTGTCCAAGGAAGGGTACAAGCAGATCGACCGAACCAAGATCATCGAGCCGACCGGTCGGGCCTTCGGCCGCAAGGTCGTCTGGTGTATGCCGGCGTTTGCGGACAAGACGGTTTACGTCCGCAATGACAAGGAACTGATCGCGGTCAGCATCGCGAAGTAGCCCTTCGGAACGTGCGATGCGAACCGGCCGTCGTCGTTCGACGTAGTGATGATGACGGTGTTTTCGTACAATAACCGCATGCCGATTCCAAAACTTGATCCCGTTTCCCGGAGTGTTCTGATGTATCGCAAGGTTCGCTTGGCCCTCGGCTTGTCGGCCCTCTTCTTCGGTACCGCCGCCTTGGCACAGCCCCCGGCCGCTCCGGCGCCCGCCCCGGCTCCGGCCGCCCAGCCCCCGGCCGCGACCGGCGACTACCTGCCCATGAAGCCCGGCAGCAAGTGGGTCTATAAGGTCGGCGAGACGACCATTACCGTGAAGGTTTCGGCCGTCGACGCCGCCGGCACCAAGATGGAAACCGAAGTCAACGGCAAGGCTGTAGCCAGCGAAATCCTTAAGTCCACGCCGGAAGGGATCGTCCGCACCAAGATCAACAATTCGGACATTACCCCGCCCGTGCTCGTCCTCAAGCTGACGGGCGGCAAGGTCACCAAGGGCGACAAATGGACCGTGGCCAGCACCGTGCAGGGTCAGAGCGTCAAGGGTGAATTCACCGTGAAGGACGACAAGGAAGCCATCACCGTACCCGCGGGCAAGTTCGACGCGGTTGTGGTCGACGGTCCGGAGTTCGACATTGCCGGAACCAAGACCGGCATCAAGTACTACTTCGTCGCCGGTAAGGGCATCGTCAAGCAGATGTACAGCATCCAAGGCAACGAAGCCGTGCTGGAACTCAAGGAATACACCGAAGGCAAGTAGACTCTGCACTCGGGAAGTGTCATCCGAAAAGCCCGAGGCAATGCTTCGGGCTTTTTTGTTGTTGCATCGCTCGTTCACTCGGGCTATGTTCATATTACTGCCGAAAAGCTCGTTCTTCCCGCCGGGGCGTTTCCTTCGCCCCTTGTCCCCAATCTCCCGGGGTGTCTCATGCTCACAGTTCTTGGTGAATCCGTGCGTTACTGCGACGGTGTTTCTCGTCGCAACGCACTGAAAATCGGAGCGTTGTCGTTCGGAACTTCGACGCTGACGCTCGCGGACATCCATCGTTCCGAAGCGGCGTCCAAGAAGAACGACCCAGCCTTCGCGCCGACGCGCCACAAAGGCCTCATCAACATTTTCCTCGGCGGCGGTCCGCCGCACCAGGATCTGTTCGACCTGAAGCCCGATGCCCCGGTTGAAATCCGCGGCGAGTTGAACCCCATCGCCACGAACGTCCCCGGCATTCAGATCAGTGAAGTGTTTCCGCGCCTGGCGACGATGATGGATCGCTTTGCGATCGTCCGCAGTCTGGTCGGTGCCCGCGGCGGCCACGATGCCATCCAGTGCACGACCGGTTATCCCGAAGGGTCCCTCAGTGCGATGGGCGGCAGGCCAAGCATCGGCTCGGTGATGGCGAAGCTGCAGGGGCCGACCGATCCGAGCGTGCCGCCGTTCGTGGGCTTGGCGGAACGCTGCGGGCACATGCCGTGGGCCGATTCGGGCAAGTCAGGGTTCCTGGGCGTTATGAGTGGCCCGTTCAAGCCGAACGGTCCGGACCTCGCGAACATGAAGCTCAACGACACCAATCGCGTGTCGCTGAGCGACCGCAAACAACTGCTCCAAGGCTTCGATTCGCTCCGCAAGGAACTCGACGCCGGCGGCAGCCTGGCCGGGATGGACGCCCACACCGAACGCGCGATGAACGTGTTGCTTTCCAACAAGCTGATGGAAGCGCTCGACCTGTCCAAGGAAGACCCACGCATCCGCGACCGCTACGGCAACGGCAAGCCTTATCAATTCCAATTCGACGGCGCGCCCACCTGCAACGATCAGCTTCTCGCGGCCCGTCGGCTGCTGGAGGCCGGTGCCCGCTGCGTATCCCTCACCTTCGGTCGGTGGGACAGTCACTCGAAAAACTTCGACCTCGTCCGCGATCACGGCGTCAAGCTCGATCAGGCCTTGTCCGCACTCATCTGGGATCTCGAACGCCTGGGCATGCTTCAGGATACGGTCGTGGTCGTCTGGGGTGAATTCGGCCGCACGCCGCGGATCAACAAGGAAGGCGGCCGGGATCACTGGCCGCAGGTCAGCTGCGCACTCGTAGCCGGGGGCGGGTTGAAGACGGGCCAAGTCATCGGCAGCACAAACCGCCTCGGCGAAACCGCCAAAGACCGCCCCGTCACCTTCGGAGAAATGTTCGCCACGCTGTACACGGCTCTGGGCCTCAATCCGATGACGACCACCATCCTGGACCCCACCGGCCGCCCGCAGCACCTCGCCGACGGCCCACCGATGCGGGAACTCGTGTAGGCAAGGATTTCATCGAGGAGCACGCGGCATTCACCGCCGATGATTTTTCGAGAAAGACCGGCCTCGTTTGGGAGTAATCTCCGACGAGGCTTTTTTATTGGCCCGATTCCTCGTCTGGACAACTATCGTGCGGACGGCTAAGATAAAAGTATGTCGCAGATAAAGGCCAAGTCCGATACGTCTTCAACTCGACGCTTCGACTCCGCCGAGCAGGAGGCGTACTTGGCGATTTGGCGGACTTACGACCGCCTGCAGGCCTTGGAGGAAGACCTGTTCAAGCCTTGGGGCGTGACGGCGCAGCAGTACAACCTGTTGAGGCTTCTGAAGGCGTCCTACCCGGAAGCCGTGCCGACCTTGAGTGTGGTTAAGAGGTTGATTTCCAGGGCACCGGATGTGACGCGGATGCTGGATCGGCTGGAAGCCGCAGGATGGATCACGCGGGCCCGCTCCGAGGCCGATCGCCGGGCGGTGTTGATCGCGATCTCCGATGCAGGTTTGCAATTGTTGGATGACATGGCCGAACCGCTGCGGGATTGCCACGAGAAGCAACTCGGCCACCTGACCGCCGGTGAACTGAAAAGCTTGACGGCCCTGTTGAAGGCGGCCCGTGCGCCGCATGAACCCGACGACAGCCCTTGGAACTGACCACGGAGATCTGCGATGTTCGAGATGACCACGAAAGCGCCGATGCGGGACGATGTCGATGTGATTGTCATCGGCGGTGGTCCGTCCGGCAGTGCAACCGCGACACTCCTTGCCCAAAAGGGGCTGAAGGTTGAGTTGTTCGAGCGCGACCACTTCCCGCGCTTCCACATCGGCGAGTCGTTGATTCCGCATACGTACAACGTGCTGAAGCGTCTCAACATGCTGGACAAGCTGAAGAACAGCCACTTCACCCGCAAGCACAGCGTCCAGTTCGTGACCGAACACGGCAAGCTGTCCGAACCGTTTTACTTCTCCGAACACGAAGAGCACGAACGCAGCGCGACTTGGCAGGTCCGCCGCAGCGAATTCGACCATATGCTCATGACCAACGCCCGGGAACACGGCGTGACGGTTCATGAAGGTGCCCGCGTTATCGAGGTGCTGTTTGAAGGCACCCGCGCCGTCGGCATCCGCGTCAAGCCGGAAGGCCAACCGGAACGGATCGTGCGGGCGAAAGTGGTCGTCGATGCTTCGGGTCAATCCTCGCTCATCATCGATCGCCTCGGTCTGCGGGAGTGGGACCCGGTCCTGCGCAAAGCCGCCGTCTGGACGTATTGGAAGGGCGCCTATCGGGATGAAGGCAAGAACGAAGGCGCCACGATGGTGCTGCAGACGGCCGGCAAAAAAGGTTGGTTCTGGTACATCCCGCTGCACGACGACATCATCAGCGTCGGTGTGGTTGCTCCCAAGGAATATCTCTTCGACAACCGGGACTCGAAGGACCTGGAGAAGATCTACTTCGAGGAAGTCGACCGTTGCCCCGGCCTGCCGCCGCGGCTGTTGGGGGCTGAGCGCTGCGATCAGTTCCGCGCCCAGAAGGAATACTCCTACCGCGCCAAGCAGGCGGCCGGCGACGGCTGGTGCCTCGTCGGCGACGCTTTCGGCTTCCTCGATCCGCTCTACTCTTCGGGTGTGTTGTTGGCGCTGACCTCGGCCGGCATGGCGGCCGACGCCATCGGCGATGCGTTGGCGGCCAACGACACGAGTGAAGCCCGGCTGCGGTTATGGGAGCCCGAGTACGTCAAGGGCATGGACCGGATGCGCAAACTCGTCTGCGCTTTCTACGACGGCATGAACTTCGGCAAGCTCGTCCGCCGGCACCCGGAAAAGAAGGGCCTGATCACGGACGTGCTCATCGGCAATCTGTTCTTCGACGAAGTCGATGAACTCTGGCCGCTGATCGACGCCATGGTCGCGGAGGAAGCGGAAGCCGAGCGGGCCGAGCTTGTGGCCGCGTGAACACGATCGTGGCCGTCGGTGCCAAGCTCGATGTCGTCCATCACGTGCTGCTCACGCTGGCAGTCGTGCTGGTAGTCGGCTCGGTCCTGGGTCAGGCCATGCGTGCCATCGGACAACCTGCAGTGATTGGAGAGATCACGGCAGGGATCGTACTTGGCCCATCGCTGCTCGGCGCGGTTTCGCCGGGAACCTTGCACCTGCTCATTCCCGATGCTGCGGTGGATCCGAAGGGCCAAGTGACCGCGGCACTTGAAGCCGTGTCCCAGATCGGTCTCGTCCTCTACATGTTCCTGATCGGCCTGGAACTGAACACGAGGAAACTCGCATCACAGGTCCGTACCGCTACGGCGGTCTCCTTCGCGGCAGTGACGGTCCCCTTCGTGCTCGGTGCGGTACTCGCTTTGGGTCTGTTTCCGAATTACGGTACCGGCGATTACAACGTCACGAGCTTTGCGCTATTCCTCGGTGCGGCGATTTCGATCACCGCGTTCCCCGTGCTTGCTCGCATCCTGACCGATCGCGGCCTGGCGACGAGCGGCCTCGGCACATTGGCCCTCGGCTGTGCCGCGGCGGACGATGCGATCGCCTGGTGTCTGTTGGCCTTGGTACTCGGCTTCGCTCAGTCGAATCTCGTGCAGGCCGCGATGGTCATCGGCGGTGTGCTCGCCTTCATCGCCTTCATGGTCGTGGTCGTCAAGCCGCTCTCAGTCCGCATCCTGCAGCAACAGGGCGATCGGGAAGCATCGAGTTGGTTTGCCCCCGCCGTCTATCTCGGCATCCTGCTGGCGGCGCTGATGACGGAAGGCCTTGGGATTCATGCCGTCTTCGGTGCGTTTCTGTTCGGCGCGGTGTTGCCCAAGAACAGCCTTGCGTTGGCCGGCCTTGCCGGACGGATGCGCGATCCGGTGATGGTGCTGCTCCTGCCGGCGTTTTTCGCCGTTACCGGACTCAGGACGCGGCTTCTGTTGATTGACGATGCCGAAGACTGGCTTTGGTGTGTGGCCATCATCGCGGTGGCAACGGTGGGGAAATTCGGTGCCACTTATGCCGCCGCGCGGTTGACCGGCATGGCACGGCGCGAGTCGGCGGCACTCGGTTCACTGATGAACACGCGGGGATTGATGGAATTGATCGTGCTGAACATTGGCCTGGAATTGGGGATCATCAGCGAGACCCTGTTCGCCATGATGGTCGTGATGGCACTGGTGACGACCGCTGCGACGGCACCTCTGTTGGCGCTCTTCACGCGGGAACGCGGTTTGACTGAACCGCGTTAACGGAGCCGCGCACGAAGTGAGTGGTCGAGGACCGACCGCTTACTTCGTGCGCGGCTCTTTCGTTACTCACGCTGGGCATCGACCGCTTTGCGTACGGCTCGCACTTCGTCGGCGCTCGTTTCGCTGCGGCCTTGGTAACCGCGCATACCCGCGCGTTCGTCCTCGATCACCGGGACGGCGAAGGAGCCGTGGAGTTGCTTGGCTCCGGTGATTTGGAGGATGTTGGCCGCATCGGCCGCACGGACGCGGCCGCAGGGCAGGATCTGAATTCGACCGGCTGCGTGCTCGACCAACTTCGCCAGTCGCGACGACCCGGCCAAGGCCGTCGTCTGCCCGCCGCTGGTGAGAATGCGGGTGACGTTAAGCTCGATCAGCGTATTCAAGGCCTTCAGATGATGAGGCGTGCGGTCGAATGCGCGGTGGAACACGACCGGCGTTCCGTTGGCTTGTGCGATCAGGTCCCGCATCGCGCCTTCGTGAATGGTGCCGTCCGGATTGAGGATGCCGACGACGTAGCCGATCGGTTTCGTCGCGGAAAGATGCTTCATGTCGCGGGCCATGATGTCGAGTTCGGATTGCGTGTAGACGAAGTGACCGCCGCGCGGCCGCAGCATCACGACCATCGGCAGCGTCGTAGCAGCCCGCACCGCCTCGACCTGGCCCAGCGTGGGCGTCAATCCGCCGAGGTCCAAGGCGGCGCAGAGTTCGAGCCGATCGGCACCGCCTTCCGCCGCGGCGATGGCATCCTCGACGGTTTCGATTGCCGCTTCGATGGTGATCCGCGCCATCACTTGGCCCCGAGGTTGAGCGACTTGGCCACCGCTTCGCAATCGCGGAAGACGCGCAAGATGTTTCCGCCGAGGATTTTGAGAATCTGCTCTTTGGTGTAGCCGCGGTTAAGCAGTTCCTGCGTGATCACCGGATAGGTGGAGACGTCCTCGATCTGGTTCGGCAGGCGGGTGATGCCGTCGTAATCCGACCCGAGGCCGACGTGGTCGATGCCCGCGATCCTGATGACGTGTTCGATGTGATCGACGACCGTGTGAACGGTGCCCGCGGGGTAGTCGTTGGCCCGCGTCCATTCGCGCATCGCCTCATTGAAGGCTTCCTCTTCGGGGTACTTGGCTTTCAGCTCGCGGGCAGCCTCAAACATCTTCTTCATAGCGCGGGCACCTTCGGGCACGACGAAGCCGGAGAAGAAGTTGACCATGACGACGCCGTTGTTGGCCTTCACCAACGTCAGCACGTCGTCCGGCACGTTGCGGGGATGATCGGCGACGGCTCGGGCGGAGGAGTGGGAGAAAATGATCGGGGCCTTGCTCGCCTGGAGGGCCGCCTTCATCGTGTCCGGCGAGACGTGGGAGAGATCGACCATCATGCCGAGGGCGTTCATGGTTCCAATCACTTCCACACCGAAGGGGGTGAGGCCCTTGACCTTCGGTGTGTCGGTGGCGGAATCGGCCCAGTCCAGGTTTTCGGAGTGCGTGAGCGTCATGTAGCGCACGCCGAGGGCGTAGAAGGTGCGAAGGGTGCCGAGCGAGTTGTCCATGCTGTGGCCGCCTTCGACGCCGATCAGGGACGCGATGCGGCCGGCCTTGCGGATGCGGACGATGTCGTCCGCCGTGGAGGCCATCTCCAGGTCCTTGGGATACTCCTTGACCATGCGATGGACGATGTCGATTTGCTCCAAGGTGGTACGGACGGCAACGCCCTTCTTGGCCGTGTCCACCGGAACATAGGCGGCCCAGAACTGAGCACCGACGCCGCCCTTGCGAAGCCGCGGAATGTCGGTGTGCTGCTTGGGCTGGTTGCGGAGCAGGTCGATGTTGCGGAAAGACGAGTTCGATTTTTTGCGGAGTTCCCAAGGCAGGTCGTTGTGCCCGTCGATGACCGGCGCCTCGGCATGGATCGCCCGGGCTGCGTCCGAGACGACAACCTTATCCCGCTTGCCCGCGAGGTTGGGATCATCCGCCGACACGGCGACGACGAGCAGGACGAGCGAGCAACAGCCGACGAGAACGCGGAGCATGAAGGAGACTCGATACGAAGGAAACGAAGTTACTTTTCGACGACCCAGATGTTGCGGAAGACGACCGGATCGCCGTGGTTCTGGAACTGGAACGGGCCGGGCTTGGGACCTTCCGGCTGACCGCCGCCGGTACTGCCCTTGAGTTCGACGTTGTCGTGGATCAGGACCCCGTTGTGCTTGAGGGTCAACCGGGCACCGGCGGTCTTCTTGCCTTCGGCGTCGAACTTGGCGGCAGTGAAGTCCATGTCGTAGGTCTGCCAGGCCAAGGGCGGCAGGCACATGTTCACCAGCGGTTTGTATTGGGTGTAGATGCCCCCACACTCGTTGTTTTCACCTTTGAGGCCGAAGCTGTCGAGCACCTGGACCTCGTAGCGGTCCTGTAGGTAGACGCCCGAGTTGCAGCGACCCTGACCGCGACTGTTCGGCATCCACGGCAGCCGGAACTCGACGTGGGCAGCGAAATTGGTGAAGGCCTTGGTCGACTTGATGCCGTTGTTCAGGAACTCGCCGTCAGAGAGCTTGATGAGCTTCCCGCCCTGCCAGTTTTTCTCGTCTCCGGCGGCGGCGAACAATACGACCGCACCCTCGGGCGGCTTGGCCGCGAGGGTGGGCGACTTGCGGGCGACTTTCGTCAGGCTGGTGTCGATCTTCATGCCGTCTTTCAGCGTTAGTTTACCACCGCCGACGGTGCCGCTCAGATGCATGCCGGTGACTACTACCGTGTCGCCGTCACCGCGCTTCGCCTCGGCGAGCATCGGTTCGGTCTTCGGGTCCGCGCCCGTGCCGGGCAGCCCGTTGAAGAACACCTTCACCGAGAACTTACCCTCGCCTTTGGCGAACACCTGCGCGCCGACCTTCACGTCGCCGCGGTTGAGGCCGATGGTACCTTCGTACTCGCCCTGAAGGGCGAAGTCCTTGTCGTCCTTCAGTTCGTTCGGCTCGGATACGGCGATGCGCGGCGCTGCCTTCTTCTTTTCCTTGTCCTGTGCGGAGACGAACGGCACGACGGCGATCAGTGCGGCAATCGTGGCAATGAGAAAAAACCGAATCATGGCGGCGACCTTGGAGGGAGAGGGAAGGGCAATGGCGGCATTCGCATTGTCGTCATTCCCGCAGCCGCGTCAACGCTTCGCCGGCAACATCGGCTTCAATCCCGTGTCGGCATCGAGCGGGCCGACCTTGGCGAGGAACCCGAGGAAGAGTTCGAGCAGTCCGCCGCGACCCTGGACGGAGACGGCGTGGCGTTCGATGGTCAGCCGGCCCGGCTTGCCGACGATCGTCATCTCCAGCGTCGTTCCGTCGGTGACGTGGAGCTTGACGCCGGTCGGCGGTTTCTCCTCGAAGCGGTCGATGAGGGCCTCGACGTCGATGGGCTTGGCGAAGGCGAAGGCCATGCGGTCGAACTTGTCCTGAAACAGTTCGCGGAAGTGTTCACTCCGAATGAAGTCGAGCGACGCCAACCGCGAGAGTTCGCTTGCAATCGTGACCTTGGTCGGGTCGTCCGCATCGAGGACTGCGGCGACGGAGTAGGTGAACTCGGGTGTACGGACAACGGCCGTGCCGTCCGAGTCGTACTCGACATCGACATCCTTGCGCTTGTACTCGAAAAGCGTCCGCGCCGCGGCGATCAGCGCTTCGGCCTCGGCCTTCACGTCGACCGAGGCGATGCGGGCGACAAACTTGCGGTTCGATGCCGTGGCACTCTCGGGAATCTGGAACGACTTGCGCCACTCGGTCAAGTCCTTGACGCGGACGTGCTTCTCGCTGCGGAAGCAGACGCGGGCCAGCTGCTCCGGATCCTGCAGCAACTTACCGGCATCGCCGCCGAGTTTGGCGGAGAGGTCGAGCCACGGCTCGTCGAACAACGCGGGGTTGCCCAGCAAGCGCGGCGTCTGCACGGCTTCGGTGTCGATGTGCTTTCGCAACAGACGCGGCAATTCATCCGTCAGATAAACGAACAGCGAGCGAGTCGTGATCGCGCCGGCGGGGTTCATCGCCTTGCCCGCACGGCCCGCGATCGCCTCGGCGATCAGGAACGCGGCCAGCGGAGTCTTCAGAGTCGCCGCCGTGTGGGCCGTCTCGCCGGGAGACGCGGTCACGAGCATCGCGACCTTGTCGGAATCGCTGAGACCGGCTTCCAAAAAGTCGTCGACTTCCGATTCGTCTTCATCCACCCACGGCAACCGTTCCCACAGAACGACGACGCATTTCGCCGGGCTATCCTTCAGCATGGCGATCAGGTCGGGAATCGCGAACGCCGTCGCGCCGGCATCATCCGCCAGCGTATCCCAAGTCGCGAGGAAACTTTGCTCATCGTACGTGAATCCACGGGCGGCGATGAGGATGACGAGCGTGTCGACCTTCGGCACCGCGGCGGCGAAGCGGGTCAGTCGCGATCCGAGGACGGCGAACGTCGCCTGAGGTGCCGTCAGCGTTTGGATGTGACTATCGGGAATGCCCGACTCGATGAGTGCGGCGTGCCATTTTCTGACGGCCTGATCGGCGTACGGGAAGGGGCCGATCTCGGCATCGAGATGGGATTCGATGCCGAGGATGAATGCACGAAAGGCCATGTCGCAACGAACCTCGCTCGGGACTTACGGCACCAGTATAGCCGAAGTCACCGAGCGGGTGCGATGTCCGGGGTTCGACTTAGAAGCGGCCGGCGCTGGTGTTCGGCAGTTCCGGCGGGATCTGTACGGCAGGCAGGATCAGCGGCGGGACTTCGACTTTCGGGATGGCCGGCGCGTTCGGCGCGGCCGGGAGTTTGCCGGGGACGATCGGCGAGGTCGGCGGCTTGCCGGGCACTTCCTCGATCTTGGGGATGGTCGGGATGGTCGGCATCGGCTTGATCGGCTCAACCTTCGGAGCATCGACCTTTGGTGCGGCCAGCGGTGTGCTTTTCGGTGTTTCCTTCACCGGTTCGGCTGCCGGAGCGGGCTGTGCGATCGGAGTGTAAACCACTGTGCCCACCGACTCGGGTTCGCCGACGTAGTTCGGGCAGGCTTGACCCCAACGTGTGATCTGCGGCTTGAAGTAGCCGAAGCAGGAGCCGGCAACAATGTGCGGTCCGCAGAACTGCTTGATGTAGTGCTTCTCCGACAGCGGATACTGCTTCATGCCGCCGTGGCCGCAATCGGAGACCCGCGTAGCACACGAGTTGCCGACGCGCGGGCCGCAGCCCGTGCTGCAATCTTGTGCCGCAACATGCGTCGATGCCGCCGCACCGATCGCCAAAGACGCGAGCAACGTCGTGCCGCTCCGCAAAATCGTCGTCATGGCTCGATTCCTTTCGAGTGTGAGTTGAAAACGTTACCGTCGAATGCCGCCCGCACCACTGGCACCACGACTCGCACCACCGCCGACTCCGCCCGCGGCCGGGCCGCCGAAGCCCGAATTGCCGCCGAAGCCCGAATTGCCGCCGCCGAAGCCGCCGCGGTTCATGGTGTTGAATCCGCCGGCCGAGCCGCCCGTGAAACCGCCGCCGAGACCGCGACCGCCGGACTGACCGCCGCCGCCGCCGCCCGTGACCGGATGCCTACCAAAGTAGCGGCCGGTGTTGTTGAACACGGCGACATTGCCGGTGTAGGGCAAGCCGCCGTCAGCTCCGGCCGCGAGATCGTTGACCGAGTTCTGCAGGCCGTTGATCGACTGGCTGTATTGCTGACTCAACTGGTTGAATTGTTGCGCGAATTGCTGTTGCGGCCGCACGATGCCGAGGTAGTTGAGTGCCGGGTTGTTGCCTCGGTTCACGAGGTTCAAATACGGGCTGAACGTGGGCCGGGCCGACACCGCCGGGGCGGGCTGAGCTTGACACAATGTCGTGACGACAAGAATGGTGACGGCGATTGCCGCGAAGCGAAGCGTTGTGTTCATCGGGTTATCCTTCGACCGGGAAGCGAAGCAGGGAAGCCTTATGTTAACATCCGCTGCTCGCGGCGCTCGTCCGAAAGCGCCTGCAAACGCAATCGACCGCGGTCGAAGGTCTTGTGAACCTTCGACCGCGGTCGATTGCGTTTCCCGGGAAATCCTGCCGCCGCAACGCGGACAACCGGACTTTTCGTCAATACGTCGACCTTATTGGCCGAAGCCCAAACCGAGGCCGCCCGTTTCGAAGGTACGGATGGTCGTGTAGCCGAAGAGCGTCGTGCCGAAGACGCGTTCGAGCGGTGCCGTCAGCCGGCCGATCTGGCTGTCGAGCTTGTTGAGCGGATTACCCATGACGAAGACCCGGTCGCCGGGGAGGACTTGGTAATTCGTGCCGGTTGTACCGCGGCGGGTGATGCCGCGCCAATCGACCGGGAGAACCTGGTCGCCGCTGCCGGCCGGTGCGGGGCGTGCGATCCAAACCCGCTTGCTGGACACGGCCGAAAGGCCGCCGACGATGCTGATCGCATCCAAGACGGTTTCGTTGCCGGTTGCGGGCACGCGGGTCACCTGCTCGCCGTTCCCGGCGAAGTCGGTAATGACGTAATAGAACTTCGAGTTGTACGCCGAGACATCCACGCTGATTTCCGGCTTGTAAATCTTAACGGACAACGCCGCTTCGATAGCCTGCTTGATCTGCGTCAGCGTCATGCCGGCAACGTAGACGCTGCCATACGTGCCGAGGTAGACCGTGCCGTCCGGCCGAACCAGGTGCTCGCCGCGAATCTGCTGGACGCCGCGCGATTGGGCCAAGGAGACGGTGGCGGCGAGGGCATCCTTGGGGTTGATTGCCTTCTTCAATCGTTCCACCAAAAGTTTTTCGATTTCCTGAACCGTCAGCTCGTTGACACGCATCGAGCCGCCGAAGTCGGCACCCAAATTGATCGTTCCGTCCGGATCGACCGGATAGGGACCGTTCAGTGGGTTTGTCGTATTGATCGTGCTGGGCGCATACAGGTAGAGCACATCGAGCGGCTCAACCCGATAGGGCGGCAGCGGAATCAACCGTTGGGCGTCGATCAGAAGAATGTCCGGCGCTTCCACCGTGTATGGTGGCATCGTGACCTTGTTCAGCTCGCGCGGCAGTGTCGACGGATCGACCTGATCGGCCTTGAAGGCCGGTCGAAGGTGCGGCGTCTTCTCGTTGGATGCGGACTTGGAAGCGAACAACGGCGTCGGCGGGCCGCCGGGGACGGTGTTAAGGTTTGTGATCGCCCCACCACCGCCGAAGATCGGTTTGGGTGCCCCGCCGGTACAGCCGATGTTGACGGAACAGACTGCCGCACCGAGGAGCGAAATAAACAGGTGTGTCCTTGCAAGTCGTGTCATGAGAATCCCTCCGGAAAACTGCGGTCTTGAGTCGAAATCGTTGAAGACGAAAGCATTTGCGAAAGCGGTTGCCGAAGCGTCCGCGCAACCCTAACATCTCCCCTAGGTGAATCCATCGGCCCAAATTCACTCGGTCGTGCAATCAAAATGACAGGTTCTTCGGCAATGTGCGAAAGATCGACAGATTTGAAAAAATCGCTCGAATCGCACTTTGAGTCTCTTTGAAAAAAAGTTAAGCTGATTTGCGAAAGTTGATCTAGATTTGTTTCGGCCGATGTACGCTCGTTAACTGAGGTTGACGGCGTTGAATGGAATCCGCAATTCAGCACAGGTGCTGGTCGTTTGGTTGGAAATCGGCCAACTTGGTTCAGGATAACGACTTACTGATCGGGTCGAGTCCGTCGAAGCGTCGTCGGCGAGCTTCAAATGCCTATAACTTTGCACTCCGGCACACGGAGTGCATTGTGGCAGCAGGCGAAGATTCGCCAGAGAACAGAACCGCGGTTGCCTTTGAAGGCGACCTCCCCGAACGGTCACTGTTGATCCACGACTGCGAATTGACCATGGTTCGAGTAGAATCGGACGACTGGCGATTCGGATTGCTTCGCCGACCGGCCGGCCCCGCAGGCTCGGGAGACGATGGTATGCAACGGTCCAATCACGGCAACGGTGACCAATCCATGAATTCATCGGCTCCCTTGGCGACCGCCGCCAACACCGGACAGTATCTCCCAACCCCAACGCTTTTGCCCGGCCAAACACAAGCCCCGCACACCACGGCGCGGGCTTGGCCAACGCTTCCCGAATTGGTCAACGCTCTGAAGCGCCGATTGGTGCTTGCCGCGTTCCTCGGCATTCTCGTCGGAATGGCGGGTGCCGCTGCGATCTGGTTGGCCATGCCGAACGGTCGGCACCGGGCCAGCGCGATGTTGCAGGTCAAGCCCCTGTCGCTGATCGGCAACTCGATCGATCAGAATATCGAAGCAGAGTTTGAAAGCTTTAAAAAGAATCAGCAGGAATTGATCCGCGGTCGCATTCTTCTGGGTCGTGTGCTCGCCAATCCGAACATCGCGAAACTGTCGGACGTCCGCACTGCCGACGATCCCGTGCGCTGGTTCTCGGAATCGATCAAGGTCGATTGGCGTTCGCCGGAACTCATGGAGGCCTCGATCCGCGGCGACGACCCGAAGCAACTTCAGGCACTTCTCGGCGCACTCGTGACTGAGTTCGAGCGGGACAGTGTCGCCGAGGAACTGATCAAGCGAAAGGTCCGCCGCGAGCATTTGGAGAAGAGCTTGGCTGAGATTGAAAAGCAGATCGAGAGTCACGAGAAGCGGCTCAAAAAAGCTGCTCAACTCGGTACGGGTACATCTGCCGAGATGAACGTGGAGCTTCTGAAGTTCGAGAATTCGGAATTGAGCCGCATTCGGTCGGACAAGAAAGCCAAGGAAAACGAGATCGCCAAACTCGATATCGAACAGATGCAACACAACAAAAAGCTGGAGATGCTCGAGAAGCAGGAAGTCAGCTACGAAGATCTGGAAAAATTCTCTGCAAAGAACGAAGAAGTGAAATTCCTGAGCGCGGAGAAGATGGAGCAGGAGATTGTACTCGAGCGAATCAGTAAAACTTTCCTGCCGGGAACGCAGACGGAGCTTGCTCAGAAAGCGAAAATCGCCGACATCGAACGCAAGCTCAAAGAGAAGCTCGAGTCGCTGCGGCCGGGTTTGGAGAAGGAAATTCGACTTCTGAATCGTCGCATTGTGGACTCGCAGGTTTCCCTGAACCGCCAGCAGCACGAGTTCCTGAAGAACTTTCTCGTCGTCATCGACAAGGACGAGTTGGCCACGATGGCTAAAATCAAGTCCCTTCAGGCGGACGGCCTCAATACGACTGTGGATGTCAATAGTCTTAAGCCGTGGATGGAACAGCGGGCTCTGTATCACGCCAAGCTGCTCGAACTCGACGCGGCGGACAACTCCGAGAAGCGCATCAAGATTCGGGACGATGCTCACGTCATCCTCAACCAGAGTTTCAACCAGAAAGTCATGCTTTCGGTCGCTGCATTCCTCGCGGGCTGTTTGTTTGTGATGACGGCTGTGGCCTATCTCGAATGGCGATCGCGGCGGATCGACTCGGTCGATCAGGTGATCAACGATCTGGGCCTGCGGGTCATCGGCACGATCCCAGCGTTCCCGAGCAAGCAGGCATTGAAGAACGGCGATGCGGCTCAGTCGCAGAACTGGCGGTTCGTGCTGAACGAATCGGTGAACTCGGCCCGCACCATGTTGCTGCACACGGCCAAGACGCAGAACATGCAGGTGCTCATGGTCACCAGTGCCATGCAGGGCGAAGGCAAAACCTCCTTGGCCAGTCAACTGGCCACCAGCATGGCGACCGCCGGTCTGCGGACGCTGATCCTGGACTGCGACCTGCGCAACCCGAGCATGCACAAACTCTTCGATGCCCCGCTTACCCCCGGCTGTGCCGAGGTGCTGTGTCAGGAAATCGACGTGTCCGATGCGGTCCAGCCCACGACCGTACCGAACCTGTGGCTGATTGCCGCAGGCCAGTGTTCCAACCGCGTCATCACGGCACTCGCGCAAGGCCATCCGCTGGAGACCTTGTTCAACCGCCTCCGCGGTCAGTTCGACTTCATCGTAGTCGACAGTTGCCCGGTCCTGCCGGTCGCGGATTCGCTTCTCGTAGGCCAGTATGTCGACGGTGTCGTCCTGTCGATCCTACAGGACATCAGTCAGCTTCCGAAGGTCATGACGACAGCCGAAAAGCTGACGCAGCTGAACATTCCGCTCTTGGGTGCGGTGGTCAACGGCATCAAGCCGGACATCCACGCCTACGGTTACAACTACGTGAAGCAACTCCCGGCGTAACTCGGGGCGAATGAGGGATCGATGAGGCGATTTTGGCCAATGATTGTGATCGTGGCGGCGTTCGGTGGTTTGGGCCTGGCCAACCTACTCCGGACGCCTGCATCTGCCGGCATCGCGGCGGAGGACGCTCAAGCCAAGTTGGACGGTGTGCCTCTGACGATCGGGAAGTGGTTCGGTACGGTGCAGGCAATCCCCGAGAAGCAGCTGAAGGTGGCCGAGGCTTCGGCGTTTCTGAGTCGCATCTATCGGTGCGACGGGAAACCGGCGGTCCAGGTCATGGTGCTCTATGGCGGGCCAGGCCCATTGGGTGCCCACACGCCTGAGGTCTGCTATCAAGGTGCGGGCTTCCGCCAATTGGGCCGATCCGTTACGAAAGCCATACCGAACCGACAGGCCAATTTCTGGCACGGCGAGTTCGAACGAAGTGACTTGGGAACGTCGGTACTGAATGTTTACTGGAGTTGGGGCACCGACGGTGCCTGGAAGGCTTCCGACAATGCCCGCTTCGATTTTGCGGCCTACTCGACGATCTACAAGCTCTATGCTTCGTGGGCCGTTCCCAATGCAAGAGGTGTCGAATCGAAATCCGCGAATCCCTTGGACGAGTTCTTGCCTTTGTTTCTCGACGATCTGGATCGGACGACACGCGGTGAGGCAGCGACGATGACTGCCTCGTAGCAACGGAAAAACGGATTTGACCCGAACCTCGTGAGTGACTTTGGAACTTATGTCCGCCATGCCGCCCAAACACCAGACCCTGAATCCCGAAGCTGTGCCGACGGTGCAGCCGTGGCCGGAGATCGACTGGATTCAGCAGGAAACACCGGTTGTTCTTCCCCCGAGCGGCGGCTGTTACATCGCCATGAAGCCGTCCTTCGATTTCCTGCTTTCGCTCGCCATTGCCGTTCCGGCGGTGCCGCTGATTTTCCTGTGCTGGGCCATCGTTCGTGTCTCGAGTCGCGGTCCGGGATTCTATTCGCAGACGCGATCGGGTCTCATGGGTAAGCCTTACCGGATTCTCAAACTCCGGACGATGGGACACAACGTCGAGGCGGCGACCGGCATCCAGTGGTCCCAAAAGGGCGATGCCCGCGTCACCCGGTTCGGCAAGTTTCTTCGGACGACTCACTTGGACGAACTGCCGCAACTCTTCAACGTCCTTCGCGGCGAGATGAGTCTGGTCGGCCCCCGGCCGGAACGCCCGGAAGTCATTCGCGCCAAGGGTCTCGGCAAGCAGGTCGCGGGCTACGATCATCGGCTCGACGTCCGTCCCGGAGTCACCGGCTTCGCCCAAATTCAACTGCCGGCGGACAGCAACATCTGCAGCGTCCGACACAAGGTCGCCTACGACCTCTACTACATCGCCAATCAGTCGCTCTGGTTCGATCTGCGGCTGATCGCTGCCACGGCGATGAAAACGACCGGTCTGAAACCGGCGATGTTGCGTCGATTGTTTTTCTTGCCGTCCCGCGAGTTCGTGGGTCGATTCTTCCGGACGATGACTCCGTCGATCAGGCTGCCGGAAGCCGAAGGCAACACCGAGTTCCAGATCGCGTGATCCTCGACTTCTTCGAGGCGCGCGTTTCTCCGGGAGATGATCGTTACATGCCAGCCGTTTTGGAAGCGATCCCCGAAACGACGCAGCGGAAGGCCGTCAAGCCTCACGTCCTTTACCTGACGCACCGCGTGCCGTTCCCGCCCGACAAGGGTGACCGCATCCGCAACTACCACATGTTGCGGCAGCTTTCAGCCCGTGCCGAGGTCGACCTGATCGCCCTCGCCGATGAACCGGTTCCGCCGGTGACCTACGCGGCGTTGGCGAAGCACTGCCGGCGGGTCGAGATCGTGCCCGTGCACGGAGTGCTGCGCAAACTCCGGGCTGCTTGGTCCGCGGCGACCTTTCGCAGCTTGACCGAAGGGGCCTTCCACGAACCGCAGGTCGACGACGCCGCCAATGCGATGGCCGCGACTGCTGACTATGGTGCGGTCTTGGTCTCCTGCTCCGGCTTGGCGCCGTACCTGCGTCGCGGCGCGTTGGCGAAACTTCCGGGCTTCGTCGATCTCGTCGATGTCGACAGCCAAAAATGGTTCGACTTCGCTGCGGTGCAGCGCGGACCCAAGAAATGGCTTTACCAATTTGAAGGAAGGCGACTGCGAAAACTGGAACGCAACCTGCCGACGTGGGCCGAGGCCGTGTCGATCGTCAGCCCGGCGGAAACGCGGGTTTACGACTCGTTTGCCGGCGAAGGCAGCGGCGTGACCGCGATGAACGGCGTCGATCTCGAGTACTTCGCTCCCGTGCCGCTCGACCGCCCGGTCGATTTGGCCTGCGTGTTCGTCGGGGCACTCGACTACCTGCCGAACGTCGATGCGGCGTGCTGGTTCGCGGACGAAGTCTGGCCCGGGATTCGGGAGCGTTACCCCACGGCGGAGTTCCGCATCGTCGGCCGCAAGCCGGCGGCCCGAGTCCAGTCCCTGCACGGCAAGCCCGGGGTCGTCGTCGTCGGCCAGGTGCCGGACGTTCGGCCGCATGTCGCCGCCGCGGCCGTGACCGTTGTGCCGATGCGGTTGTCGCGCGGCTTGCAGAACAAGGTGCTCGAAGCGATGGCGATGGCGAAGCCGGTCATTGCCGCACCGCCCGCGCTGGCCGCCTTGGCCGTGGAGCCGGGCCGCGATCTTCTTCAGGCGGAAATGGTCGAAGAGTGGCATGCCGGCGTGTCGACTCTGTTCGATTTCCCGGAACGCCGACGGGACTTGTCCATCGCAGCCCGTCGCTTTGTGGAAGAGCACCACCATTGGGACCGCTGCCTGCGGCCCATCCTCGACCGAATCGTTCCTACGGATGGCCTATGAACGCTGCGATGCCGACGCCGGTATGTGCCAGACCTGCTTACGTCTCAGTTGCGGACAAACGCCGCGCTGTGCCGTCGCCGGTGATCTTCGATACCCGCGTTGTGTCCGGCTCGGGCGGCGGACCGGACAAAACCATATTGAATTCACCCCGCTTCCTGGCTCCCCTCGGCTATCGGATGCTCTGCGGCTATCTTTACCCACCCAACGATCCGGGTTATCAGCAGATCGTCCAGAAGGCCGCGAAGTACCAGGCCCCACTGATTTCCATTCCCGATCGCGGGCCTTGGGATTGGCGGGTCGTGACCGACCTGCTCGCCGTCTGTCGTCGCGAGAACGTTGCCGTCTGGCATGGGCACGACTACAAGTCGAATGCCCTCGGCCTGTTGCTGAAGCGCTTCCACCCGATGCGGCTGGTGACGACGCTGCACGGTTGGGTCGAGCAGACCAGCCGCACACCGCTTTACTTCCGCATCGATCAGCTTTGCCTTCCCAAGTACGAAAAAGTCATCGCCGTCTCGGAAGATCTGTTTGAAGCGGCACTGACTGCGGGCGTGGCGGCCCACAACGTCGTGTTGCTCGAAAACGCAATCGACACGGACGAGTACCGCCGCCGCAAAACGATCGCCGAGGCGAAGGCGGCGTTGAACCTGCCCGCCGATGGCCTGCTGATCGGCGGCGTCGGCCGGCTCTCGCCGGAGAAGGCATTCGACGCCCAGATTCGCGCCTTGCCGGCGCTTCTGGCACGCGGGCTGAACGTGCGGCTCGTCGTCATCGGCGAAGGTGGCCACCGGTCGGCGCTGGAGGCCTTGGCGAAGGAACTGAACGTCGGCGATCGCGTACTGCTCCCCGGCTGGCAATCGGATGTGCGAAGCTGGTTCGAGGCCATGGATGTCTACTGCCTAAGCAGCCTGCGCGAAGGCCTGCCCAATGTGCTGCTGGAGGCGATGGCGTTGGAGGTGCCGAGTGTGGCCACCCGCATCGCCGGCATTCCCCGGTTGATTCAGGACGGCCGCAACGGCCTGCTGATCGATGCCGGCGATTTCCCCGCCCTGGTTCGGTCGCTGACGGCCCTGCTGAGTCATGCCCCGCTTCGCGATCTGTTCCGGGCGGCGGCATTGAAGACCATCGAGACCCGCTACAGTTTCCCCATCCGCATGCAACGCTTGGCCCGCCTCTACGACGACATGAATCTGAACCGGATCGGTGGAAACCCGGACCGAAGCCGACCTGCGGAGGCAGTTCGCACTACGGTATGCTGAGCGAGCACGATCCGCGTCGGAGCCGAGAGTCCATGAATCGACCCATGACCGATGCCGCACCACTCACCGCCATTGTCGGCACCGGCCGCAGGCTGATCGAACGCCTGCCCGCTTTGACGAAGTTCGCGATGACCGGCGGCCCGCATCCGCTGAGCCGACGACCGGAGTGGCTGACGATCCTTGCGAACGGCTTGGACCATCAGCCGTATGCGTTGGAAGTGGTCGTCCAGAACCGCACCTTCGGTTTCCTGCCGCTGGCCTTCGTCGAAAGTCGATTGTTCGGACGGTTCCTCGTCAGCCTGCCCTATCTGAACAGCAACGGCGTCATCGCGCAATCGCCGGATGTGGCCAAGGTGCTGCTCGATCGTGCGGTCGCGCTTGCCGAAGAACTGAATGCGAATCACGTGGAATTGAGGCACGAGACGGCGATCGGCCACGCCGCGTTCCCGGGATTGTTGACGAGCAAGGTCCAGATGCGGCTCTCACTGCCGGGCAACGTGGAGAAGCTTTGGAAGGGATTCGACTCGAAGCTCCGCAATCAGATTCGCAAAGGCGAGAAGAGCAACTTCGCACTGAGCTGGGGCGGTCTCGACCAACTCGATGCGTTCTACGACGTGCTGAGCCGGAATATGCGCGACCTCGGTACGCCGATCTTCTCGCGTCGACTCTTCGAGTCGATCCTTACGACCTTTCCGCGAGACGCTGAGTTGTGCATCCTTCGCGATGGTTCCAAGCCGATCGCGGGTGCCTTGCTGTTGCACGGTCCCGGGGTCACCGAGGTACCCTCGGCCTCGAGTCTGCGGGACTACAACTCGAGTTGCGTCAACATGGTGCTGTACGCCCGGCTGCTGGAACGCGCGGTCGAACGCCGCCAGGCGATCTTCGACTTCGGCCGATCGACGACCGACGGCCCGACCTTCAATTTCAAGAAGCAGTGGGGCGCCAAACCCTCGCCGACGGCGTGGCAATTCCACCTTCGCGCCGGTCCGGCCGGCGAAATGCGGCCGGACAATCCCCGCTATCAACAAGTGATCCGCCTCTGGCAGCGCCTGCCGGTGAAGTTGACGCAGCTGATCGGCCCGACCATCGTCCGCGGCATTCCGTGACGATTCAATATCGCACGATGACCTCGACGCCGGGAGCACCTGCGGGCACGTCGGTCGCTTGCACGACGGACCCTTCGAGACTCCAAGTGAACCGGCGCGGCAATTCCAGGCTGACGTACGACTGCTTCGGAAACGCAACCGACTTCCCGTTGACGGTGAGGGTAAGGTCGTTGCTCGAACGGTTGAAGAATCCGACGGTGCAAAGTTCCTGGACCGTACCCTCCGCGACGACCGGGACGATCTGGACGCGGGCCTTCCGCGGCGGATAGTTGGCGTTGACCTTGCCGTTCGGGTCGGCGGGCGTGGGCACGGCCAAGGGAGGCAGGCCGACGTCGTTGCCGGGGAGTTTCGGGATCAGCATTGGGATCTTCGGAGCTTCGGGCTTAACCTCGGGTATGATCGGCGGCGGCTTCACAGGCTCGGCGGGCACTTTCAAGTCGCCGACGGAGCGAATCCCTGCCGGTTCCTTCGTGTCCGATTTGGTGTCCGGCTCGGCTACGACCATCGGCTTCTTCAACGGTTCCGCTGGGGTGGGCACGGCATCCGAGGGGATTGCGTGCGGCACCAACGGCAGCGTTGGGGTGAACGGCTGCGGCATCGGCAACGGAGGACACACGATGAACAGCGGCGGCCGACAGATCGGCACGCAGCGACCGCCGGCCCCGGCGAGATCGGGCAGACAAACCAAGCTCATCAACACCAACGTAACGGCCTGCTTCACCATAAGTGCTTCCTTGCTTGAGGTCGAATCCGGGTGTTCCACACTCGACGTCCGCCCGTGCAATCCGCACAACGGACCATACGGTTACATCCTACTTCACCAGGCTTTCCCGGGCAATCCTCATGATGCGAACTCTGATCGCCGGCGTGCTCGCGTTGGTGGCTGCAACAAACGTCGATGCCCAATCGGAGCGGCATGAACTCGGCCGCAGGCTGGTCGCCTTCGAGAAGCAGTGGGAAACGACGACCGACGACGCTGCTCGGAAGCGTGCCCTGGCCATCCTGCCGAAGGTCACGACGCAATTTTTCGCGCTGCAACTCGGCGAAGCCGGCCGCACGCTGGACGATGCCCGCTGGGCCCTCCTGGGTGAAACGCCGAGCGACGAGACGCGCTGGGCGGAAAGCCTACACATCGTTCCGCCCGCGGTGCTGCACGACTTGGCAAAGGACGATTTCATCGTGACGGTCAAGCACTTTTACCCGCCGAACGTGCCGCGGCCCAAGGGCATGATCGTCACGCTGAAGTTCGACGACGTCGCCGAGCCGGTGCCGCTCGACAAACTGCCCGCGAAGGTCAAGCTTTTGACGAAAGGGGACCAAACCGTCCGAACCGGCGGCCTCCAACTCAAGGCACTCCTGCAAACGAAGGCGGCCGTTCTGGCCCGCATCGAAAC
>Ga0163144_10004881_pt1 | contig 30015 bp, 26 predicted proteins | sample OliLak19BULKMAT1_FD_123175 | JGI IMG/M metagenome (GOLD analysis project Ga0163144, IMG submission 123175) | Freshwater microbial mat bacterial communities from Lake Vanda, McMurdo Dry Valleys, Antarctica - Oligotrophic Lake LV.19.BULKMAT1 | ecosystem: Environmental > Aquatic > Freshwater >...
GACGCGTCTGCAAAAAAAATCTAAGTAGAGCTAGATTATTTTTAAGAAATGAAACATTTTAAATTCGAAACCCATCATGCCATTTGTAAAGAGTGAAATAAGAGATAGGATTGGCTATATTATACTTGATCGCCCGGAGAAGCGCAATGCTTTGAATGCTGAATTTGTGAATGAACTAAAATCTGCTATCACGGATTATCAGACAAATCAAGATGTTCGGGCTGTAATTCTTAAGTCATCAGGCGAAGCTTTTTGCGCCGGTGCTGATTTAGCGTACTTGGAGCAATTGCAAAAATTTACCTATACTGAGAACCTTATGGATAGCCAAAATCTATCATCCCTTTTCAAAACTATTTACTCATTTCCAAAGCCGGTTATTTCAATTGTAAATGGCGCGGCAATAGCAGGTGGATGTGGACTCGCAACAGTCTGTGATATGTGTTTTGCAACCCCAAATTCCACTTTTGGTTATACCGAATCGCGTATCGGTTTTATTCCGGCTATTGTAATGATATTTTTAAGAAAAAAGGTAGGTGAAAATATCAGTAAGAAGTTACTTTTTACTGGAGAGATATTTAATTCAGCCAAAGCATTAGAATATGGACTTATAACTGAGACAGTTGAAATTGAAATGATTGAACAGTATGTCCATAATGTAGTAACTAAATTAATTCATGCATCCAGTGGCAATTCACTGGCTATGATTAAAAAAATGTACAATGAATTGGATGGTAAGCCATTAGATGAAGCACTTAAATACGCTTGCGAAATGAATGCATCTGCTAGAGAAACAGATGACTGTAAAAGAGGAATTTCAGCATTCTTGAATAAACAAAAAATAAGTTGGTAAAATGATGTTAGGTAATATGATTTATACAGATACCCATGCTCATGTTTATTCAGAAGAATTTGATATAGATAGAATTGAATGTTTTAATAGATCCATTGCAAATAATGTGAATCGGGTATTCGTACCTAACGTTGATATCCATTCAATACATGCTCTAAAAGCGATTTGCAATCAATTTAAGGACACCTATTTCCCAATGATAGGTCTTCATCCTTGTAATGTAAAAGAGGGTTATAAGCATGAGTTAGAAATTATTTATTCAGAGCTTATTTCATACAAGTATTATGCTGTAGGTGAAATTGGTATGGACTTATACTGGGATAAAACAACCTACGAAATTCAAAAAAGTGCTTTCATCAGACAAGCTAACTGGGCCATTCAATTTGATTTACCTGTTTCCATCCATTCAAGAAACTCGACCCGCGAACTGATTCATATAATCAAGGAAGAAAATTTAAAGCATCTAAGGGGTATCTTTCATTGTTTCTCTGGTGACGTGGCAGAAGCTCATGAATTAATTGAAATGGGCTTTTTTCTTGGTATTGGGGGCTCAGTAACCTACAAGAATTCCATCTTACCAGAGGTGCTCAAGCAGGTTAGCATTAATAATCTGGTATTGGAAACAGATGCTCCCTATTTACCGCCAATTCCTCACAGGGGGAAACGAAACGAAACGAGTTATATTCCACTGATTGCTCAGAAACTATCTCAAATTTATAATTTACCCATCGAAGAAATTGCAGTAATTACTACGAATAATTCCAAGCAAGTGTTTGGGATATAATATATCTTCGCACCTTTTATTTTGGAGACTTGTCCGAGTGGTTTAAGGAGCAAGCCTGGAAAGTTTGTATACGGGTAACTGTATCGAGAGTTCGAATCTCTCAGTCTCCGCAATTGTTTTCTGAATTCAAGGAATTTTATATTCTAATAAACTAGCCCGAATTTTCTAATGCAGATTTTGGATTTAAATATTCCTCAGCATACTAAAATCATCTTTCCGAATTTTTAATTTCCAGAATTTAGGTATATAAGAAATTTTATATAAATGAATGTACACCGCTTATAAATAAAAATGGGCACTTTTTGAGTTTTAAGCTCAAAAAATGCCCATAAATAATTTTAAATAATAATTTTAATTTTGAACTATAATTTTTGTTGCACCTTTATGATAGCTGCCAATAATTTGAACCACATATGTTCCATTCTTTAAATTATCAGTATCAATCATTTGTCTTTTTGCCCCTGCCATTTCATTGTTCAACTGTTTTTCATAAACAACCATTCCTGTCATATCTATCACCCTAAAGGAAATATTGTCTTTTCTATTTGTACTAAATTGAACCGTTGTACTCGTTGATGCCGGATTCGGGAATGCTGTTAATTTTAGAGAAAGGCTGCCATCCATATTTTTTATACCAGTAAACAAAGTCTTGGTTTCAAAAATACCACGACCATGTGTTCCTGCCAATATTACTGAACCAATATCACCTGGTTTGTTTTCTACTTGACGAAGCTCATAAGTAGCAACTCTTGGGAAGGGTTTATTTGATGAAACACCTTGATTTTGTTCAACCCAATTAACAGAGGATGCCGTTACATTGGTTGTACCAAAAATTCCAAACTCGGTTCCGATAACAATCATATTGGGATTGTCATAAACAAACTCGGCATCATAAACCGGCATAGCAGGTAAATTACCCTGAATATTTTTCCAAGTAGGAACAGGGGCAAGCGCATTTTCGGTATAATAAACATAGTTAGCATTGCCATAATTTCCTAAGGTAACTATCACTCTATTGGCATTGGCATGATCCACAGCAATTCCGGTTACAAAACGACCACCGGGTATATTTCCTAAAATATTATCTGTAACCATACCAGGATATACAACTTTTGGGTCAAGATTTTTTATAGTGTCACAGAAAAGCAAATTTCCATTTGGATCGAGTGGTAAAGTAACTCTAACCAATCCGCCGTCCTTACCAGCAAAAACATATTTTCCATCACTAGAGGTTTCAATAACAAATGTATTTGTTAAACCGCTGATTTTAAACCAGGTAGGGTTCTTTGAATAGGTTAACACATGTTCAACAAGCCATATACATTCACTAGCTCCAACGTAAAGGCGAGATATTGTATCTTGAACTTCATTTAATTTAATAGAAGTATTAAATGGAGCAAGAATATAGGTACCTTTTGGATCTGGCTCTATGCCACCAGATCCATCGGTTTTAAACTTGTATCTTGGAACTCTGGTATCAAGAATGGTTCCGAATCCTCCACCTTTATTTTGTGATCTGCCGATGTTTCCATAATAGCTTTCAACAATAAAAAAATCTTGATTCATTTTTGAAATTTCAGAGCGGAATCCATCACCACCATAAATTTGCACAGCACGTTTTTTCTCAGTTCCTACCTTGCTTATAAATTGTGTTCCGTTATCTTGTGTTCCGCCAATAATACTTCCATTAGAACTGCCTGCAATGCCATAGAACTGCGTTACATTAAATCCTAGGTTATAATTTGACAACTGAGAAAAATCAGTTTTTGTTGAGCCATAAACACCGCCATCACAACCAACATACATTTTGATTGGTGAAGATACGGTATCAAATACTATGGTATGTTGATCAGCATGTGTACCATTATAAACATCATAAGGTCCTTTTGTTTCAGTCCATTCGGCCATTTGTACCGCTCCCATAAATACTTTATTTTTATCTCTTGGATGCACTGCAACGCATAGGTCATAATTACCTTGTCCACCAGCACCTGCATTACAAGGATTAAATATGGTGCTTCCTCCAGGAACAATAGTGGTAAAGGTAATTCCACCGTCTTTTGATCTGAACAAACCGCCGAAATTATTGCTTAGCGAAGTAAATACATAAACATAATTTGGATCCTGTGGTGAAATTGAAATTACCATTCTGTTCATTCCAGCCGTAATTCCTGTTGCGGCAGTGTAGCTGCCTGAAACTGTTCCGGTTGTGGAGCGATAAATTTTATTGCCCATATAGGCAATTACAGTTCCGTTAGATGCTACTTTTACATCGCGACATGCTCCTGTAAAAACATTTTTCCAAGTGGCACCAGCGTCGTCGGTATATTTTAGGTTCGTGTTAGTACCTGCATAGGCAACATTCGACTTAGGGTCGGAAGCCATTGAGTTAACTAACGTGAATGATTTGGTTGTTGCTAATTGAGTAAAGGTTACACCATCCGTTGATTTAAAGATACCTTCACCTTCAAATACTGAGCCTTCATTATCGCCACTGCCTCCAAAACCGCCTGCATTTTCACCTGAACCAAAATAAATTGTTCCATCCATAGTTTGACAAGAACTTTGAAAGGCAAGAGTTGGCATGGCATCATTGATAACATTCCAAGAGGCGGTTCCATTGGTTGATTTAAAAATACCTCCAGACACACCGGCAGTGTAAATAATTTTAGGATTGTTGCGATCAATCAAGATTGTACGACAACGTCCACCGACATTATCAGGACCAGATTCCTGCCAAATAAGTGGAAACGTTCCGGCCTTATTCAAACTTTTTTTATTTAATTGATCTCTTGTCGCCATTATATCTGCAATGTCAATTTTACCAGTAATTTGATTCACTTTCATTGCGTAAAGCATCTCTAATCCTTTGTTGGAATTATATTGCTTATTGCTCAAAAACGAATTTACCGGATTGTAATAATCTTTATCAGAATTTACAGTATAAAAAACGGAGCCTGCAACAAGCACAAATCCAAGTGAAAACAGTAGTATTTTCTTCATATTATATTTTTATCTTTTTTAATTATTTATTCTTTTAAACATGTTTTTCTGCATGATAAGATGACCTTACCATTGGGCCGGATTCTACTATCTTAAATCCTTTTTTCATTCCTACCTCCCTATAAAGATCAAACTGTTCGGGCAACACAAATTCTTTAACCTTTAAATGCATTTTAGTCGGTTGTAAATATTGTCCAATTGTCATTACGTCACACCCATTATTAACCAAATCATCCATAATATCAAAAACTTCTTCCTGAGTTTCACCTAGCCCAACCATTATCCCACTTTTGGTTCTTATACCCAATTCTTTGGTTCTTTTGATTTGTTCTAGACTTCTTTCATATTTAGCCTGCGGTCTCACAAGCCGGTAAAGTCTTTTGACAGTTTCCATGTTGTGTGATATAACTTCAGGTTTTTGTCTGACTACTGTTTCAAGGGCTTCCCAATTTGATTTGAAATCAGGAATCAACGTTTCGATAGTAATACCTGGATTTATAAGTTTGATTAGCCTAATTGTTTCGGCCCAAACAAAACTTCCTTTGTCATTTAACTCATCTCTATTGACTGATGTGATAACGCAATGTTTAAGTCTCATCTTTTTTACCGCTTCAGCTACCCTTTGAGGTTCATCAAGATCGTACTCCGTTGGCCTACCTGTGGCTACTGCACAAAATGAGCAAGACCGTGTGCAAATGTTTCCAAGAATCATGAGCGTTGCCGTTCCTGCGCCCCAACATTCGCCCATATTTGGACAATTGCCATCTTCGCAAATGGTATGAAGATTATTTTCTCTGACAATTTTTTTTACATTGGCGTAGTTGATACCCTTAGGTAATTGTATCTTTAACCAATCGGGTTTCGATCTTTGTCTTGGGTGCTCTGTCGTTGGTAATTCAATCATTAGCTAAGCCGCAAATATATTTTTATAACTTCGTTTCAACAATATCGTTCTTCTTTAATTTTTTTGAATTCTTTTTCCGAATAATAATTTAATAAAAACACCTTTTTGAAGGTTTTTGTTTTGAGTGTATGCCATTACAGGCAATCCATTATTAAAGTATTCAAGATAATAGCCTGTTTCGAGTCGTTTTGGGTAACTGCTAAAATATCCCCATGTAAATCCCAATCCAAATGACATGCTTAAACCCACCTTATAATTTAATTCATTCCAACCAAGTCTGCCATCAGCATAACCTGCAATTTGGGCTTTATCCTTATGTTTATCAGGGTCATATTTTTCAGATACTAAACTCTCATAGCCGGCCGGGTCAGGATAAATCATATCAATATACACCGGTTTTAAAAACCCAAGAATAATACCACCGCCACCAATTAAATCAATACCTACTCTTTGGGCATCAGAAAATTGAGAAATTTTGTAGGTTGCAGAATAATTTGTTTTTAATAATGCTGCCTTATTGAGTTTGCCAAATACAAAAGCTCTTGGATTACTAATGTCAGAATTAAAAGTTTTTGTTTCTTGAACATGATGAAAAGTGGAGAATTCAATGTCAAGTTGTTTACCAAATCCTTTCTGAGCCTCTAGCTTATTTTGATATACAATCCCTAAACCAGAGGATTTATACATCACTCCGCCATAAAAGGAGCGTTCATTAATTTGCCCTATAGTATATAAACTGCTTATAATTAGGGTTATGGTAATGAAAATACGCTTCATAATTAAGTGTAAAAATAATATTAATTTTGGACAACTTTATACAGAGGTACAATAAATGACCAAAATTTCAAATATATCGTATCAGGGCAATTTACGAGTGGTAGCAACACATTTACAATCGGGTGAAAAGATAATGACTGATGCTCCAACTGACAACCAAGGTAAGGGCGAAGCTTTTTCTCCAACGGATATTGTTTCGACAGCCTTAGGCAATTGTATGATAACCTTAATGGGAATTGCCGCCAACACCCATAAAATAACGCTCGGGAAAATAGATGCGGATATTCACAAAATCATGGACGATAATCCTAGGAGAATTAAAGAAGTAATAATCGAGATTAGAATTGAAAATTGTTCCTTTTCAATAAAACAGAAGAAAATTCTAGAAAGTGCTGCCATTAATTGCCCTGTTGCCAAGAGTTTATCAGAAAATATTTCTCAGACAATAAGTTTTACCTATTATTAAGTTTTACAGAAATTGATACATTGTATCAATTTTTTTATATGAGAAGCTTCTTAAATTCAATTTTTCAAAGTCATCACAGGATGTTTTTGAGCGAATAATGTTCGATTCTATTAACATAATGGAAGAATCACAATGAAAAAACTAAAACAGTTTCTTCAAAAAAGGATTGTAAGAATAAGGTTAAATCTATTTTGAACAGATTCGCAGAGTCTGAAATGGGAAAATTGTTGAATTAAGTTTTAAGTGTAAAACCTAAAAAATCTTAATACTTGAAGATTAATTACATTCTCTGTCCTGGACATTTGTCCTTTTTACGATTTCCTCCATTACTTGATTTGCATGATGCAATTCCGATACAAAATGTTAAAATTGCGATTAAAATCAAATTTCTATACTTCATAATCTTAAATATTAGTGCAAAGTAAAACAATTATTGACTTATTAAATAATGAAAAAACCAATCATTTTATTGGGGAGCATATAAACGATGATATAAAAATACTTGCCTTAAGCGGTGATAGATACCCTAAGATTGATATCAAGGCAGTATCTGGGATCATTTCTCTGTACCAAAAAGCTATTTTAAAATTACCTGAACATTACAAGAAAAGGGCGGCTTTTAATGCTAAAAGCTATGAACAATGCACCTCTGAGATTGTTGCCTTATTTAAGTCTTCTATTATGGATATTTCTGGAAAAAGTATTATTAATATTTCTGGTGGTATAGGAATTGATGATTGGGCAATGGCTCAAACTGCAGAAAAAATTGACTCTTGTGATTTAGATGAAGAGGTTCATATGATGGCCAATTACAATATTGGATTATTTGGCCATCATAATATTGAAAGGCATCTTATAGATGGGATTAAGTTTATTGAAGATAATAGTAAAACGGATATAATTTATGCAGATCCCGATAGAAGACCTGCTTCTAAAAAAGTTTTCAGATTGGAAGACTGCGAACCGGATATTTTATCTCATTTAAACATTCTGATAGAGAAGTCTGACAAACTTTGGCTTAAAATTTCACCCATGGCTGATATTTCTTATATACAAAAGTCCTTACCTACGATAAGTAAACTTTATGTTATTGCTTTGATGGGCGAGGTAAAAGAAATTTTGGTTTGTTGTGAAGGTAAAGCATCTGTTACAAAGGAGGAAAGGTTAGAAGAAGTTTATGCTGTGAATATTGGAATAAACAAAACCCACATTTTCAAAAAACGAGAAAATGCAGCCCCACCCGGGTATTCTAACGCTGGAAAATATCTCTATGAGCCTAATAAGTCAATCATTAAAGCCGGATTGAGTGCCGATTATGCTGAGTATTTAAAAATTGAAATGCTTGATTCTAATAGTCATTTTTTAATTTCTGACCAACACATGTTTGATTTTCAAGGCAGAACATTTCAAATTATTATAAAAATTCTTTACAAACCGAAATTAATAAAAGAATATCTGGAGACTGAAAGTATTTCGAAAGTCAATATCATTACCCGCAATTTTAGGGAAACTACTGATGATTTATGGAAGAGATTTAAACTGAAGGTTGGTGGAGATGTATATTTATGTTTTACCACTGATTCGCAGAACCAATGTTGGATGTATCATTGCAAACAAATCTATGGTTAATAATCAGAAAGATTTTGGGTAATTAAGATATAAAACCCAGCCAAATCAGATTTTTTTTTTGAACTGTATTTTCGAAAATTAACCCTTATTGGACTTGATAATATACTTTTCAAGGGCAGTAACCATACTTGGCGACTCCGTTGTTGGGGCTGGAATGTTGTTTACTAAACCTGCCTCTCTAATTGCTTCATCCGTAGTGGCACCAAAACCTGCAATCCTAGTATCATTCTGTTGAAAATCTGGAAAATTATCAAACAAAGATTTTATATCAGCAGGACTAAAAAACACGATTATATCGTAATAAACATGGGCAAGATCACTGAGGTCAGAAGTAATTGTTTTGTAAAAGATGGCCTCCTTATAATGAATATTATGAGAAGCTAAAAAATCAGGAATCGTATTTTTTCTGATATCAGAACAAGGAAAGAGATAATTTTCAATCGCGTGTTTTTTTATTTCTGCTAAAAATTCTCTTTCGGTACCTTTACCAAAAAAGACTTTTCTTTTTCGAAGCACAGTATATTTCTGGATATAGAGAGAAATACCCTCATTAATACAGAAATATTTAAGCGTGATTGGCAAGTCAACTTTTAGCTCTTCTACGACTCTAAAAAAATTATCAACCGCATTGCGAGAGTTAAAAATGATAGCAGAATGATCAAGTATATTAACTTTAAGACGACGAAGATCCCTACCTGGTATAGGGTCAAGTTCAATAAATGGACGAAAGTCAAGTTTTAAATTTAACTTGTCGGCCAAGGAATGATAAATGGTTTTCTTTTCACCTGGAATAGGCTGGGAAATTAATATGCTTTTGACTTTCAATTTTTTAAACCTATTTAGTTAATTCTAAAAATACCAAGACTAATTTTTATAAATACAAGTAATGGAATTAATTCCAAGCCGCAAAAATACAATATATTATAAAAGATAGTTGTACCAAAAAATTGTGCAAATAATTGAAAGTACTTAATTGAACGGAAAATTAGATACACTGCCATGATAAATACAAAAATATTAACCAAAATTAAATGCCATTCTGGGTACTGAATATAGTAAATAATCATGAAAATGGGCAATGAAATGAGCATTGCAAAGTACCCCAGACCAATAGTACATTTAACAAGCAAAACCGGTAGGTCATTAATTTGTAAAATATTTAAGGCAAGATATTGAAAAAAGAATTTGCATAAATAAATAATGGATACCAAAAAGAAGAGTAGAATAAAAAAAAGTAGATTATTGGTAGCAAACTGGTAATCCGTGTCATGTAGGAAATAAAAACACCAAAGCGCAATGATCAGATTATGAACGATTAGGCCTAATAATTGATGGATATTAAATTCATAGAATGATCGGTCAGTAGACTGCCCAAGTGCACCAAAATCTAGGAATCCAAGAATTGATTGATCGTGCCTTTTTTCATTGATTCTTCTATTGAGGCCGGCTAAGAAAAAAGTTAAACAACAGGCAATAAATACCCAAACCTCATTGTTATGAACCCGCTGCACAGAAGGCGGGTTGGTATTTAAAGCTTCTTTGGTTGTGGTATCAGTCGATAAAATACTCATGTTGACGGCAGAATCCTTATGCAGCGCTATCGTATCACTTGAATGAATGGTAGTGCTATCGGCAAATACAGAAATATTGAAAAGCAAGAAAAAGTATATATATATTGTAAGGCGACTCATTTAAATTTATACATTAATAATTTTTAAAAGTAATTTATCAATCCAAAATGTACTTTGGCATTTTTAAAATCTATAGGAATATATTTAGAATGACCTAAAGCAACACTAATACTAAATATACCGGCACCTGTTTCAACATTAAAACCTGCACCAAATCCATACGGAAAATCTTCTGCAATTTTACCAGGTCGCTTACTTTTATCCATATAATATGCTGCATTTCCAAACATTTTGAAGAATGAATATTCCGACAGCAAATAACGGACTTCCAAATTAAAAATTGTTAACGAACTAGCAAATAAGGACTGTTCGTTGAAACCTTTAAAAGTGTTGTTTCCACCAAATCGGTAGAGTTCATTGAAGTAAATGTTCGGAGATATTAAGTTATAGCCTTTAAGTTCATTAAATAATACTATGTGTTTGGCAACTGAAATTGCTTTTATAAGATGATACTGAAACATAAATTGATAGGATGTAAGCCGAATTGAATCATAAACTGTGTAGGTTGATTCTGTTATCGGATTTGTAAAGTTTACTTGTGCAATTCGATCATCCTTAACTATGTTTCTTTTAAAAAGTGAAATATTTACATCTGCCAAATAGCCTTTTTTGGGACTCATTCTATTATCGAATGTTACCGAATTGAAAGCGATACCATATCTTTGGGTTTTCATAGCTGTAAATTCACCTAATTCTTCTCTTTGTCTAATAGCAATTGTATCTACAGTCTGTAAATTGGTGCTTTTCTGTTCATAGAAAAATTTTATATTATCAAGTCCTGAAAAAAGATATTGAACTCCAAATCCAAAACGGGTTTCGGTATAAATTGTATCGTATTTCAAAAAATCTGCAGCAAAATCGGCACCAATAGGTTGGTTTAGAATATATGGGAAGCCAACACCAATATTCAGTGCTTGACTTCTTGCCCTAAAACTTGTCCAATCAGCTTTTAATGCATTACCGCTTTCTTTGAGATTTTTAAAATCAAGATGAAACTCACCGGTTACCAATAATTTTGTACTGCCAGGTATGCCTGTATTAGGTGCAAATCCTATCAAACCATCAAGCCGGTCGGTTCTTCTTTTTTTGAGGTTTAAAAGAACAATGGCTTGTCGTCCGATAAAGAAAACCTGAGGTTTACTTAATACAGAGGTAAATGGCAATTTAGCGAGTTTATTATTTATAGCTAAATAGATATCTTCCTGATAGGGTTCACCAGGTTTAAAACCTAAGTAATTGTAAAGAAACTTTTTGCTAACACCAGCATCCCCATAAAGTGCAAGTGTATCAAAGGTAATAAGAATATTTTTCTCAAAATAAAGAGAACCGCTTACTGTGTCATTATGTATTTGAAGTGAATCCCAATAGAAGTAAGCAAAAGGATAACCTTGATTTTCAAAATAACGAATCGTCTGAGTCATTGCTTTTTTTAACTCATCTGTTTTAATAAATCCGTTAGCGGTTTGATTAAACCCAAATTGTTTCAGCATGTTTCTTGGCAAATACCTGTAATTTAGGACACCCCATTGAAAGGTGTTTCCCTTAAAAATACTTACAAATGCTGTATCGTTCTTGTATAGTATTGTATCTAAGGAGGCTGTCAGATATCCTCTATTCATTAATTGTGTTACTATTTTATTGCCTTGCAATCGTGCTGCCGAATTGTCCTTCACCTGTTTTTCATAGGCAATGTCTTTGGGAATCGAATCAATTGGATAAAATACGATTTTATTTTGAGCAGAAAGCGCAGGTAAAATACCAATTAAGAATAAAAATACGGATATGAACCTGTGCATTTGTTGAATAAAGGATAACGGGTTTAAGCTATAAAACCGTATCAAAACGGCTTCAAAAATAAGTATTAATGAAGTTTTGAAGACCGTAAATCAATTTTAATATCAAAAATATGTGATGGCTTATTATTAAAATCAGATAACGACCGTAAAAGATTGAATTAAACTTTGCTAGGATAAAAGATAGCATTTTTTACTTCTAAAAATTCAATTTGAGCAAATTATTGTAATATTAACTGTAAAATATTTGCTAATTCTAATAATTGAGCTCTTATTTTTGGAGATGAATTGACATGTATTTGACAGGTAAGAGCTGTTCTGCAATTAACCAAACTCCTTGCTATTAAACATTTTAAAATTCCTTTGGGATAAATATATAGATTGATTATTAAAGCCTTTATGTATACCAAGGGGGTAAAATGTTTAGTATAATGACGCCATGTTTTGTTCGACCCCGATGAGGTCTTGAAAGGGGTTGGTTACATAATGTGCTATAAATATTTGAACCATTTGTAGTCCGCATTTCAATCTATAAATATGAATATTCGTACTTGTATTCAACTTTAAATTTCTTTATGAGTCCATTATATTTCTGTAGGAGTAAGCACTTCCTCTGTTCTATTAGTTTACTTTAATCCAAACTTATCCTGTGCCTAATCTATTTTATAAGAAAGCCGTGATTCACTAAAGTAATTTCCACAATTTTCTATCCTTAATTTATAATTAATTATATACTTTTGCGAACCATTTCAAAAATCAGAAAAAAATCATGATAATAGGTGTTCCAAAAGAAATTAAAAGCCATGAAGACCGTGTAGCTGTGCCACCAGGAGGCGTATCTGAATTGCACAAACAAGGTCATACAGTTTATGTTCAGTCAACGGCTGGAATCGGCAGTGGCTTTAGTGATGAAGACTACATTCAAGCAGGAGCACAAATTCTGCCAACGATAGAGGATGTTTATGGGATTGCTGAAATGATTATAAAAGTAAAAGAACCCATTGCTCCTGAATATAATCTCATTAGAAAGGATCAATTGGTATTTACCTATTTTCACTTTGCAAGTCATGAACCTTTGACCCATGCAATGATGAAAAGTGGTGCCATTTGCTTAGCTTATGAAACAGTAGAAAAAGCAGACAGGTCATTGCCACTTTTGGTGCCTATGAGCGAAGTTGCAGGCAGAATGAGTATACAGGAAGGTGCTAAATTTTTAGAAAAGCCAATGGGTGGAAAAGGAATTCTGTTGGGAGGAGTGCCCGGGGTAGCTAAGGCCAATGTGCTTGTGCTTGGTGGTGGTATTGTTGGAACTCAAGCTGCTAGAAAAGCGGCGGGTCTAGGTGCCAGAGTTACCATTATGGATGTATCTATACCCAGAATGCGTTATTTGGACGATATCATGCCGGCTAATGTTGATACGGTTTTTTCAAATGAATACAATATTCGTGAAGCCATTAAGAAGGCTGATTTGATTATTGGAGCTGTTTTAATTCCTGGTGCAAAAGCACCAAATCTTATTACAAGGGATATGCTTTCTTTGATAAGTGCAGGGACTGTAATGGTTGACGTTGCCGTGGATCAGGGTGGATGTTTTGAAACAACCAGACCAACCACTCACGACAATCCAACTTATGTAATTGACGGGGTAATACATTATTGCGTTGCAAATATGCCTGGTGCGGTGCCTTATACTTCAACACTGGCACTTACCAACGCAACCATGCCGTATGCTCTGGAATTGGCTAATAAAGGATGGAAAAAGGCCTGTCAAGAAAACAAAGAATTAAAAATGGGTCTGAATATTATAGAAGGTCAAATTGTGTACAAAGGTGTAAGTGATGCTTTTGGATTACCGTACACCAATGTGGAAGAATTCCTGAAATAGTAACTGATTGCAAGCTGCGGTAAATGCACTCGTAAGTCACGTCGTAAACAACGGCATCAGACATGTCATAATATGTCCAGGAAGCCGAAATGCCCCTTTGACACTTTCTTTTAGCCGTCATCCTGATATACAGTGCTATTCACTCGTTGATGAACGCTCTGCTGCTTTTACGGCAATTGGTATAGCAGTAGCTCTTCACCAGGCAGTTGCAATAGTTTGCACCTCAGGAACTGCAGTTCTTAACTTGTATCCAGCTATTTGTGAGGCATATTATTCGCAAATTCCATTGCTTATTATTACAGCGGATCGTCCTTCAGAATTAATAGATCAATGGGATGGACAAGCTATCCGACAAACTAATATTTTTGATAAACACATTTTAGGTTCCTATACTTATGACCCTTTGAATCCTCCAGTAAATATAGAGGAAGCTGTTCAATTGTGTTTGTATCCTAAAAAGGGACCAGTTCATATTAATGTTCCTTTAAAAGAACCTTTATATGAAGCAAAAAATCAGGTATTTCAATATGATACTTTTAAATCCAATATTAGCCTACGTTCTTTACAAGAAAGTAAACTACCATCAGGATTACCATATAAAAAAATAGTATTATTTGCCGGTGCAGATGCTTATGGAATAAGGCTAAATAAGAATTTTAAACAACTTGTTGAGGCTAATAAAGTAGTTGTGATATCAGATATAATAAGTGGATTGACATTTTTTCAAACTACAAAGTATTGGGATACTCTTACAACGTTGGCTCAGCCTGATTTAAAACAAACTTTAAAACCTGAACTGCTTATCACAGTTGGCAAATTTACTGTTTCAAAAGGATTTAAGAATTTCATTAAAGCTTATAAACCTAAAGAACATTGGCATATCACAGCCAATCATACCATTGCAGATCCCTTTGAAACCAATCCTATAGAAATTATCTCGGATGAAAAAATATTTCTGGGTTGGCTTTCAGAATCTGCAGAAAATCTTAATTCAGAATACTGCGATACTTGGATTAATGCTTCTAAAAATACAAAAACGAAGTTTGAAAACCTGTTTGTCAACCCAAGCTTTAATGAGTTTTCGGCAGTAAATGAAATATTAAACTATCTGCCAAATAATTGTTATATTCATATTGGAAACTCAATGTCAGTAAGGATTGTAAGCTTTTTGGCAGGTAAATTAAAGCAACAAAAAGTTTATGGAAACCGAGGTACAAGTGGCATAGATGGCAGCACCTCAACTTCAGCTGGTACCTCCATGCTTGTTGAAGAACCTGTATTTCTGTTAACAGGTGACCTCTCATTTTTTTATGATATCAATGGCTTGTGGAATTCATATCTAAAGCCTAATTTTAAAATCATAGTGATTAATAATTCTGGTGGTGGTATTTTTAGATTAATTGACGGTCCGAATGATCTGCCTGAAAGAGAAACCTATTTTTCAACCCATTCAAAAAGAGATGCCAAGCGACTTGCCGAGGAATTTGGTTTTGAATACTTTAAAGCAAGAGATTTTGTTTCTTTGCAAGCTGAAATCATTGAATTTATCAATAACACTGCCAAACCGTGTATTTTGGAAGTATTTGTTGATTCGGAAAAGACCATTGACTGCTATACACAATTTAAGAATATAAAGATTGATACACGATTTAGTGACCTTTAAAATGATTATCAAGATTTATTAAATCGAGAATGCTGTTAACAATCATTTACAAACCTCATAAAGAACAGACTACCTAATTATATAACCATTAAGAAAATTAATTATGTCAATAACTCAAAGAGCGTGGAAAAGCATTAAAGAATATTCAGATATAAAATTTGAATTTTTAGATGGAATTGCCAAAATAAGTATCAATCGCCCGGAGGTTTACAATGCCTTTAGGCCGGAAACAACCAAGCAAATGATTGAGGCCATGGACTATTGCAGAGAGGCGCAAGATGTCTTTGTTATTGTATTTACCGGTGTAGGCGACAAAGCATTTTGTAGTGGTGGAGACCAGAATGTGAAAGGCATAGGAGGATACATAGGCGAAGACGGTGTGCCAAGACTCAATATTTTAGATCTTCATAAACGCATTCGTGAAATACCTAAACCGGTAGTAGCCATGGTAAATGGTTATGCTATTGGTGGTGGCCATGTTTTACACGTGGTTTGTGATTTAACCATTGCGTCTGAAAATGCCATGTTTGGACAAACGGGCCCAAAAGTTGGAAGTTTTGATGCAGGGTTTGGAAGCAGCTATTTAGCCAGGCATGTTGGTCAAAAGAAAGCCCGCGAAATTTGGTTTTTATGCAAACAATACACCGCCTTAGAAGCAGAGCAGATGGGAATGGTTAATAAAGTTGTTCCATTGGATAAGCTTGAGGATGAAACCGTAGAATGGTGCAATATCATGATGGAACGCAGTCCGATGGCATTGCGTATGATTAAACGTGGACTCAACGCAGAATTAGATGGACAACGCGGTTTGATGGAATTTGCCGGCGATGCCACACTCATGTTTTATTTGATGGAAGAGGCGCAGGAAGGAAAAAATGCCTTCCTCGAAAAACGTGCGCCGGATTTCAAAAAGTTTCCAAGGTTCCCATAACTAAGTTAGGCTGATGAAGCGCTTTCTAAAAATCAATAATTTAGGTTTAATTTTAATAAACCTGATTCCTTTTTATGGGGCTATTTTTTTAGGTTGGAAACCCATTACAATCATCATGCTATATGTTGTTGAAACTATTTTAGCAGGTATTATGCATGTGCTCAAAATGTCGGCCTTATATTATATGAACCATAATAATCCGGCAGCTTTGGCTGTTAAACGCAACAATTCGGGCGTGAGTGGTTTAGGGTTGATTCCATTTTTTATTTTTCATTTCGGTTTTTTTGTTTTTGTACAAATGATGGTATTTGGTGGGTTTTCTAACACAAGTTTTTTTACCATTGTTCAAGAACTTTTTACAGGCAATTATAAATTTGTACTGGCAACTTACTTTATTACCAATTTAACCATTGTTATTTCTGAACTTTTGTGGGATCCAGAAATTGACAAAAAATTGCCAGATGATATTTTTCTTGAGCCTTATCCACGCATTATTATCCAACAATTCATGGTTATTTTAGGTGGATGGATCTCCATCTTTGATGCAAAAAATATGCTTGGTTATCTTATTGTTTTGATACTTCTAAAAACCTTTTTTGATTTAATGTTGGTTAATGTACCAAAAGATGTTTGGTTAAGATGGTTAAAAAGAAAAGAGAAAAGTCAGACATAAATCATTTATAATTGACAAATCAATGTCGTTTAGTTAAGAAAATTTGCCTTAGCGTCTCGTTTTTTAAGAGACTGCTAACTCTGGTCGCCGTCGCTTTGCTTCCAGCGAGTGACATGTCTTCCAGCCTCTGGCCAAAATAAAGTATTCCATCAATGGTAATACTTAATTTTCTGACAATGATTATGCTGAAAGTCTCCCAATAACAACTGGGATGGAGATTATTCTGTTTTGGTAACATACTCAATATAAATTCATAAAGACCTGATATAGATATATATGTAACTCGTCAGAGGCGAAGCAACGGCGAACTTTGGGTGAAATTTCTATAGATGCTCGACTCAATTATTTTGTAGTAATCTTATAAAAACAAACGCCTTTCTGCTTAACTAAACGACATTGATAGACAAATAGTATTTTGAAATTTTAACTAAAAGAGACAAACAAACCTGATGAGAACTCATTGATGATTTGGATTGTAATTAAAATAAAAGTAGAAATTTCTAGAAAAGGAAGGTTGAGTTAATAACCAATTTAAGTATTTGCTTACTAGTGTGAATCACAATATAGTGAAACAAACCTACACTACATCCTGATATTCAGTGCGAATACCATCACTCCACAATCCTTCAAGATCAAAAAATCTACGCTTTTCTGCATTGAATATATGAATAATAACATCGCTGTAATCCAATATAATCCATTCTGCATTGCGGAAGCCTTCACGGCTAAATGGCTTCTCTCCTGTGGTATTTCGTATCTCGTCTTCCACTGAATCAGCAATCGCATCAATCTGTTTATCAGATTCTGCATGACAAATAACAAAATAATCGGCAATGCTTAGGTTTAGTTTGCGAAGATCAATTTTAACAATGCTTCTGGCCTTTTTTTCTTGCATGCCCTTTACAGCAATTTCGACCAATATACTGCCTGCGTCGGCTTTTTTTAACTTCAAATTATTATCTTTATTCTTAATATTTTTTACAAAGGTCGTACATTTACCTTAAATGACCTTTGATTTTTTTATTAACCTTTCAAACGACAAAGGAATATTTTATTTGTCATGCGTTTTCTATCAAGAAAAGACTATCTGATAAAAAACATAAAAAACTTTAAATCATACTAACCGTTATTCTTTCCAAACTTTACTTTCGATGCTAAAATTCTCATTTCGTGATTTACCAAAATTATTTCTTCGGCCATTTTCGTAACTCCGAATTTTAATTCTTTAAGTGGCAAATTTACGGATCGAATTTCACCTCTCATAATAACTATTTCACCTTTAATCTCTTTTACATCATCATTCGATACACCTTGTTTGTAGGCCATTTTAGCAAGTAATTCCACAATTCTGCTTTCCTCTTTCATTTTTCTACGGTGTGAGATACAAATATAATTCTTTTAAAAACATCTAATGATAAGATTGTATTTTCGCGGGCTTTCGATACAATGCCGCACCTTTTTTTCAAAAATTTGAAGATTTTAACTTTCGATAAAGTAGAATCTACTAATACATTGGCTATGCAAAGGCTTAAAAACGGCAAAGCAGAGCACGGCGATATCATTCTTTCCAAATATCAAAGTGGAGGAAGAGGTCAGGCAGAAAATACATGGTATGCAACCGATGGGAAAAACCTTTTGATGAGTATTATTTGTAAAGATATTCAAGTAAAAGCATCTGAATTACCCAAACTCAATATATTGGTTTCATTGGCAGTTTTTAATTTAGTGAATGCTTATTTTGAAAATACTACAAGCGTTAAATGGCCCAACGATATTTTGGTTGACGATAAAAAAATTGCAGGTATTTTGGTTGAATCTATTCTGAGTGGTGATTTTGTGAAACATGTTGTAATCGGAATCGGTCTCAATGTGAATGAGGCTACTTTTCCGGGGTACTTAGATTCAGCATGTTCCCTATACTCTTTAACACAGCAGGATTATGATGTTGAAGATATTCTTTTTAAGCTTATTGACCAAATAGACCTTCAACTTTCGAAACTCAGTACCAAAAAGTTTGATGAATTAAGAGCGGAATACGAAGCAGTATTATATGCTATGAATGCAAAAAGGTATTTTCGCAGCTTCGATTCATATTTTGAAGGAAAAATAACGGGCATAAATAAAAGCGGACAACTTTGTATTGAGACTACCGATGGAATTGAAACATTTAGCAATAAAGAAATAGCCTTTGACTTCTCTAAGCATTGATATTGGAAATACCAGAATTAAAGCCGGAGTATTTGAAAGTAATACTTTGGAACGGGTTTTTAATTTTGAGAACATGGAAGGCTTGATGTTGTTTTGTGAAAATTTAGATACTAACACTCCAATTATCATTTCATCTGTAACCAATGACGATCTTAGTTCGTTTCAAAAAGACTTCAAAAATCTTGTTATTTTAAATTCATCAACCAAATTGCCGGTTATTAATAATTATAAAACACCCGAAACTCTAGGCAACGATCGACTTTCAGCAGTAGTAGGTGCTGTATCGCTATTTCCGGGAGAAAATAATCTTGTGATTGATGCCGGCACCTGTATTAAATATGATTTTATAAATTCCCAAGCTGAATATGGTGGAGGCAGTATTTCACCAGGCACAGAAATCCGCTTTAAAGCATTGAATCATTTCACCGGAAAATTGCCTTTGGTTGAAAAATCAAAATCCTTTGATTTGATTGGAGATTCTACAACAAATGCCATTTTAAGTGGAGTTATGTTTGGTACTTATTTGGAAATGCAGGGTTTTATTAACCTTTATTCCGAAAAAAATGATAATTTGAAGGTAATAATAACAGGCGGCGACAGCGCTTTCTTTTTTGATAGGCTTAAAGGAACGATATTTGCCGAACCCGACCTCGTTTTGAAGGGACTGTTCGAAATTTTAAAATATAATGCACCAAATCTTTAAATTCTTTACCCTCCCATTTTTTTTTATAATTTCTGGCATGGCGTTGGGTCAACAAAATACCCGAACGCCATACTCTTTGTTTGGTGTAGGCATTTTAACGTATGATGGCTTCGCAGACAATGCGGCAATGGGTAGAAATGGTATCGCATACCGATTCGAAAGTAATTATTCATTTACCAATCCTGCATCACTCTCAGCACTCCATTACACCTGTTTTAATATTGCACCCTACCTTGATTTGGGAAAATTTAAAACAACCACAACGACGCAAGATTTTTCGAATGCACGTTTCAACTACATAGCACTTGCAGTTCCCTTAAAATCAATTAGGAGTGGATTTGCTTTCGGACTTCTGCCATACTCTGATATTGGTTATAATATAGTGAGCACACAGGATTCAGGTGGGGTGCCTATTCAAAATACATTTATTGGAAGTGGTGGTTTGTCAAGATTTAATTTTGGTATTGGAACCGAAGTAAACAAGTATATTAGCTTGGGAATGAATTACTCTTATGTTTTCGGACAGGCCAGCGAAGTAAAAGGAAGACGTTACCCCGACAGCCGGTTTATGCTGAGTTATGAAGATAAGAACCGACTGTATTTGAGAGGTACTCGTCTAGATTTTGGTATTCAATTTCACTCTACTCCAATCAAAGGTTTAAGCCATGTGTTAGGTGTTGATTATACAACTACAACAAAGCTCAAAGGCGAACAAGACCGAACTGTGTTAACCTACACAGAAATACTTTCAACTCAGATAGTTTGGGATACTATAGTCCATGACATTAATAAAGCAACAACCTTATCAATTCCGCAGGCTCTTAATATTGGTTATTCCATTGGAGATCATGAAAAATGGCAAGTAGCCCTTGGTTTTAATAAAATGATGTGGAGTAAATACAGCAGTGTTTCTAAGGAAAATAATGGGTTCAGTGATGATATGGGTTATTCGGTTGGAGCTTTTATTTGTCCTTCTCCAATTTTTGATAAAACACTCAAATCAAACAAGGCAGCGCGCTATATTAAAAGCATTCGGTACAGTGCAGGTTTTCATCACAATGATGGTTATATTAATGTCCATGGCGTTAGAATCAGTGAAAATGGACTCAGCGCCGGCTTCGGTTTTCCGTTTTATAAAAAGATTCCAAAAGTGGATGGCAAACTGGATATTATCACTTCACGTATTTTTGTTACAACTGAATGGGTTCGCAGAGGTACTAAAACCAATGGTTTAATACAGGAAGATTTTTTTAGGCTTACCCTTGGTTTAAATTTTTCTGACAACTGGTTTAAAAAACGACAGTTTAATTAGTGTATAAAAATATTGGTAAGATGCATTCTTCATTTAAGAGTTTCATAGCGTTATTGATCATCGCACTTACCCTGTTTTCATGTAAGAAGGATAAAGAAAAACTGGCTAAGATTGCTCAAATTCAATCAAATACGGGCGTTGAAAGAGCCACTGAAGTTGCCATAAGTTATACCGATTCAGGGATTTTAAAGGCTAAAATATTTTCACCACTTATGGAACGTTACCCTCAAAAGACTGAACCCTATATGGAAATGAAAAAAGGCGTGAAAGGGTATTTTTATAATAAAATGGGTGAAACCGAAAGTTCATTAACAGCCAACTATGCTATTAGCTACGAGAACACTAAAATTATTGAGGTTAGAAACAATGTTCATGTAAAAAACATAGTGGGAGAAGAACTTGAAACTGAGAAATTGATCTGGGATCAGCGCCGAGAAATGATATATACCGATAACTTTATCAAAATAAAAACCCAAGATGAAATCCTTTATGGCAATGGGTTTGAATCTAATCAGAATTTTACCCGATATCGTATTAAAAACCTGAAAGGCAGAGTTTCAATCAAATAATAAAGAAACTTAATAGCAAACTATGAGAAGAATACTCGAATATATGTGGATGGGAATTGCAGCAATTGCTGCAATAGAAATGATTGTTGGATACCGAAACGAAGGCGTTGGAAGTGAGCATTTCCAACTTTTTGCCGTTGTATTTGTGGCGGCAACCTTTATGTTTTTTTTAAGAAAAAGACAAAGAAGGAAAATAGAAGAGAACAAGGAAAAACAATAGAGCTGTTGATTCTTATTATTACTTCCTAAACGCCCTTTTTTCAATTTTAATGAAGAAAGATGGCTCTGCTAAAGTGCTACCTACTGGGCATTACAATATTTCTAAGGTTTTGATAAGGAGAAATTAAAAGCGGTACCTACTCCCGAAGTACTTAACACTTCAATAGTTTCGCCGTGGGCTTCTATAATATGTTTAACAATGGCCAATCCTAAACCAGAACCTCCTTTGTCCCGGCTTCTTGAAGAATCAACCCTGTAGAATCTTTCAAAAATTCTAGATAAATTTTTCTCCGGGATTCCAATACCATTGTCCGAAATTTCAATTCTAATGGAATTTTCAAGATTATATATTCTAATAGAGGTTTCTCCACCTTCTGGTTTGCTGTATTTAATTGAATTTACCAAAAGGTTGGTGAGCACCTGCCGTATTCTAAATTTATCGGCAGACACGTTTATTTGCTTTCCTCTGAAAAATTCAAAAGTAACCTGATGGTTTGCCGCATTCTCTTTTTCTGTTTCGATTACATCTTCAATTAAATTGCAAATTTCAAAAGTTTCCTTATTCAATTCCAATTCTCCGGCTTCAAATCGACTGATGGTTTGCAAATCCTGAACAATACTTATCATACGATCCACATTTTTATCTGCCTTTTCCAAAAAATATCTGTTCACTTTCTTATCCTTCAATCCGCCATCAAGCAGAGAAGCAATATAACCTTGAATGTTGAAAATGGGGGTTTTAAGCTCATGTGACACATTGCCGATGTATTCTCGCCGATATTGTTCGAGTGTGTTAAGCTTATCCAACTCGGCATAACTTTTTTCATTGTTTTTTTTGATAATCTCCTTTAATGAAACGAAAGGATTAAAACTCAGGGAAGTAAAAGATAACTTATCACTTAAAGGGTTTTCAGTCACTAACTTTTTTATTTCCAATAAAGGATAATAGAAAATAATAAAAAGAAAAAGTAATAAAACGAGGGTGATACAAAGCCAAATAATTAAGACATTCGCCATGTATAACTCAAATTCGGCACCTCTTTTTCCTAGCCAAAACCATATTGCAACAACAACTATTGATGTAATTACTGCGGAAACAAAGGCAGAAAGCGTAAATATCCAGAGGATTAACTTGTTCATGAATAAAGAAGGAGGATCAATTGTTTTACCCATCCAATTTTAATCAACGAAATTGAAATAAAAAAATTAAATAAAGAGATTAATAATAAAATAAACCAAGGCTGCTAAAATAGCTGATACCGGAATGGTGAGAACCCAGGCCCAAAGCAGACTGATAGTTACCCCCCATTTCACGGAGGAAACCCCTTTTACCAAACCTACCCCAACAATGGCACCGGTAATGGTATGTGTGGTACTCACAGGAATACCCATTTGCTCTGTTAAAAACAAGGTGGTAGCTCCTGCTGTTTCGGCACAGACCCCTTCAAGTGGTGTAACCTTGGTAATTTTTGTTCCCATGGTTTTTACTATTTTCCAGCCACCACTTAATGTTCCAATGCTAATAGCGAGGTAACAAGAAAGCGGAACCCAGTCTGGCATGGACTTTATGTCAACAATGCTTCCGTTAGCAATTAAGGCGGCGGCAATAATTCCCATTACTTTTTGAGCATCATTTCCACCGTGCCCAATACTGAAAGCTGCCGAAGATAATAATTGCAATCTTTTAAATGAATTTGAAGTTCTAGATGCAGTTGGTTGTTTAATTTTTTCTGTATAAATGAAAGTTAGTGCGAAAATTAAAAGCACACCTAAAATTGAATAGCGCAACAGCTTATTATCAGCTTTTACAAGCTCCTTTTTTAAGTCTGCTCTTACGTCCACTTTAAGCGCTTTTCTGAATTCGTTTATTTTATCAGGTCCAAATGGATATTTGGTGCTCATTTCAGCAATCATCACTTCAAAACCACTTTCAAAATATTTCTTTGATATGGGTTTCAAACTATCCACAATGGCCTGAACTGCAAGGTATTCCTCCTTACGGGTTGAGTCTTTTTTGGCAATATTTTTGAGCTGATCTACCTTAAAATAAGCACTTACTTGATCGCCAATTCTACTTATTGTAATATCCTTCAGATTTACATTTTCTGTAATTCCATCAACAACTTTATCAATACCTTTAGATTCATAAAGACTTAAATAAGGAGCGCAAGCTTTGGCAGTGGCTTTTGCTTTTTCCAGTTTTTCAATTTTTGTAGAGTCATGCTTGATAAATACCTCATAAGTATATTTATCTACTTTAAAGAATTTCTTTGCATTTTCATTCAATTTGTTTTCCTGAAAACCAATAAAAACATAAAACAATATTGCACCTGCTAAAGCAAGTATTGCAACTTTAAGCCATGTTTTAGACTGTATAAAAATCAGAGTAAATAGTATGGAGATTACCATTCCTATAATGGGTGCCAAGAAAATAAAGGCTACTGTTTTTCCAATTTTACCACTATCAATTATTTCATTTACTGGGATAAAGCCTTTAGACAAAAAAGCATGGCAGATAGCTGCACCAGCAAATCCACCGATGAGCGTATGCGAAGATGATGAAGGAATGCCATACCACCATGTTAATAAATTCCAAAAAATGGCAGCTATTAAACCACTTAAAATAACTGGAAGGGTAATAAAATCCGCATAAACCGTTTTTCCTATGGTGTTTGCAACCGCATGATCCTTAAAAATAAGAAAAGCTACAAAGTTGAAAAACGCAGCCCAAAGTACTGCCTGCAGAGGAGATAAAACTTTGGTTGAAACTACCGTTGCTATTGAATTGGCGGCATCATGAAATCCATTAATAAAATCAAAAATTAATGCTAAGGCAATGACTACTACTAATAATATCATAAACTATTATTTAGTGATTTTAAGCGTTTTTTACCTGTATAGATTTGATGATATCTGCTGCATCTTCTGCCTTATCCGTTGCTGTTTCGAGTGCGGAATAAATTTCCTTCATTTTAATAATTTTGATAGGATCCTTTTCCTCTTCAAATAATTTTCCTACTGCCATATCAAAAATATCATCAGCATGATTTTCAATGCTATTGATACGAACGTAAGCTTCATTTATCTTTTCAACATGCTTCAAATTTCTGAGCTCGCCAACCGCAACGTGAAGTTCAGCAGTACACCATTCAATTAATTCGGCCAATTTGATAACTTCAGGAGTTATATCTACAGCCTCAATTTTATAGATAATAATACGACTTGACACACCGTTTATATAATCGGCGATATCATCAAGAACTACTGCTAACTGATGAATATCTTCTCGATCGAAAGGGGTAATAAAACTAAGACTTAATTGATTTAGAATTTCATGGGTTATATTATCTCCAATGTGCTCCAGATTTTCAATTTCACTGTTAAGTCGTTTTCTTTCTTCCGTAGATGATGTTTTTACCATTTCAACCAATAACTTCGAAATTTGCTTAAGATTACCGGTTGCTTTTTCGAACATGTCAAAAAATTTCCTTTCCTTTGGAATAAAAAAACTTAAAATATTACCCATTTTTTGTGACTATTTTTATATTTTGCAAAGGTGTACCCAAAAAAATCACTCAAGGTTAAGAAATTGTTAATATTTAAATATTCTTAGAAATGTACGAAATCAATTGGAAAACAAAAACTGAAGCCCCTGTAGATGAAGTCGAAATCATTATGAAAGCCATCAATGTGAACAGAATCATTGCTGCATTGCTTTGGCAGAGGGGTGTTAGAAATTTTGATTCAGCCAAATATTTTTTTAGGCCAACCCTTGACCAACTTCATAATCCATTCCTTTTCAGGGATATGGAAAAGGCCATCAAGAGAATAAGGAATGCCATTGATAACAACCAAAAGATATTAGTCTATGGTGATTATGATGTAGATGGCACCACATCGGTGGCTTTGGTCTATTCTTTTTTTAGTCAATTTACCACTCACTTGGAATATTATATTCCGGATCGTTACAAGGAAGGATATGGCGTATCAAAAGCGAGTATTGAGTATGCTTCAGAAAATAATTTTAAGTTAATAATTGCCCTAGATTGCGGTATTCGATCGGTTGAACTCGTTACACTGGCTCAATCGAAAGAGATTGACTTCATCATCTGTGATCATCATTTACCCGGAGAAATAATTCCACCTGCTCTTGCTATTTTAGATGCAAAAGTCCCAAACGAAACCTACCCCTTTAAAGAATTATCAGGCTGTGGTGTGGGATTTAAACTCATTCACGCTTTTAGTATTAGAAATAATCTGCCAGAGGATTCATACCTTCAATATTTAGATTTGGTGGCAGTAAGTACCTGTTCTGATATCGTAGAAATGACGGGTGAAAACAGAATTATAGTAAAATACGGACTGGAAAAATTAAATAAAAATCCATCGCTTGGCCTAAAGGTTTTAAAGGAAAGCTGTATCAATAAAAAGGAAATTAAGACGTCTGACGTTGTTTTTTATATCGGGCCTCGAATCAATGCGGTAGGCCGACTTTACGATGCCAAGACTGCTGTAAAATTGCTTACGGTTACCAATGAAGAAGAGGCCATCAATTACACCGAAATATTAAACGCTTCCAATTCTGAACGCAAAGAAATTGATGAAACCATTACTGCACAAGCCTTAGAATTGATAGCAAATGACGCTTTACATGCTGAAAAGTTCACCAATGTATTGTACAATCAGGATTGGCATAAGGGGGTAATTGGCATTGTGGCCTCAAGAATCATAGAACATTTTCACCGCCCAACCATTGTCCTTGGTTTTTCTGATGGCAAAATATCCGGCTCTGCCCGCTCAATTAAAGGTTTTGATATACACGAAGCACTTATTCTGTGCAGCGATCTGCTGCTTCAGTTTGGAGGACATACCCATGCCGCCGGATTAAGCTTGCTTCCGGAAAATTTACAATTATTTATGGAAAGGTTTGACAAAATTGCCTCTCAAAAGCTTACAAGAGAGATGTTGCAACAAACGTTAATCTATGATGTAAGTATCAAGGCTGAAGAAATAACCCCATCGCTCATTAAACTCTTAAATCAATTTGAACCTTATGGGCCAGGTAATATGACGCCTCTTTTTTACGCAAGCAAATTTTCTGATTCTGGTTTTGGAAGGCAAATGGGAAGTGGTAACACACACCTAAGTATGAATATTCAAAATCCAAACTTTGAAATGCCTATGAAAGGTGTCGCTTTTAAACATGGCGATAAATACGATCGCATTAAAAACAATCAGCCTTTTGAAGCTATTTTTTCCTTGCATGAGGAGGAGTTTAATGGCCGGCTGAATGTTCAGCTGAATATTAGGGATTTAAAATAAGAGTAAGGGATAAGAAAGTAATTCCTAAAAAACGATCAATGTTTTTTAGGCATTAACACATATTCCTTATCCCATTTTTGTGTTTATTAAGTAAAAAAAACCATCTAAATTATTTCTTTCACTCTTATTTTAGTACAATTGCCGTTAATTTGATTCCATGTATGATTTTATAGAAGGTAAGCTTGAAAAACTAACACCGGCTTTTGTGGTGATTAATTGCGGTGGAATGGGATTTCATATCAACATAACTGTGTATACCTACGAAAAACTCAAGGTATTAACCAATAGTAGATTGTATGTGCATCAAGTTATCTCTGAAGACAGTCATTCATTATTCGGCTTTTTTAATGAAAGAGAAAGGGAAGTGTTCAGGCATTTAATATCCGTAAGTGGCGTTGGTGCAAATACTGCGCGTGTACTTATGTCATCTTTAAATGAAGATGCCATCATTCAAGCAATAATTAGAAAAGATGCGCCGTTATTACAATCTGTTAAAGGAATTGGCCCCAAAGCTGCACAACGACTTATTCTTGAATTACACGATAAGTTCGGCAAATTTGGAGGTGCAAGCGGTTTACAGCTTAATGCACAATCAAGCGCTTTTGATGAAGCATTACAAGCCATGATGGCATTAGGTTTTGTGAAAGTTGTTGCGGAAAAGGCACTGTTGAGGGTAAGCAAAGATTTAGGAGAAAATGCTACCACGGAGAGCCTCGTAAAGGATGCGTTTAAATACCTTTAATTGTTTATTTTTGAAGATTATTTAATATAGAAAAATATAAGAAGACTCTACCAAATTTAATTTAGAAGTTGAAAATTGTTTTTACCCGTCTGTTTATATTGGCTTCGGCGGCCTTTGGTATTTCTTATATTTCGTCAGGCACCAATAGTTCTATTCGGTTTGCCTCCAATTTATATGGTGATGATACCATACGAAAAGATTCTTCGAAGTTAAAATATCCGCTAAAGGACAAAAAGCCTTATGAGAGCGATTCTAAAAAGAGTCCATTTGACTTAAAAGATCCACAAGTCATTACAAAAACAACAGAATACGATCCGGAATCTAATACATATATAGAACGTGATAAGCTCGGTAACCGTGATTTAACACCACCAAAATCTAAATCATTTTCAGATTATATGCGCGAACTGAATGCGCATGAACAACAAGATTATTTTAGAACCAAAAGTAAAGCTACAAACTTTGTAAGGAGTACAGGTTCCATTCCTGGTATCGCTAACATCCCACCTATTGTAGATCGCTTTTTCGGTGGTGGATTAATAGATATCAAACCGGCAGGTTCAGCGGAAGCAACTTTTGGAGGAAATTATAATGTTGTTAGAAATCCTCAGATTCCGGTTAGACAACAACGGACTGGATCACCTGATTTCAAAATAAAAATGCAAGTAAGTGTAACGGGGCAAATTGGTGATAAATTAAAAATTAATACCAACTACGACACAGATGCTACTTTTGAATTTGAAAACCAAATTAAATTAAACTGGGAAGGTGGTGAAGATGATATTCTAAAAAAGATTGAACTTGGAAACGTAAGTTTACCCTTGAACAGCAGCCTTATTACGGCAGGACAAAGTTTGTTTGGTTTAAAAACCCAGATGCAGTTTGGTAAAATGCTCGTAACTGCAATTGCTACCCAAAACAGAGGTCAAACTACTGAAACAGAGGTAAGTGGTGGAGCTCAAATTACCAAGTTTGATATTCAGGCACACAACTATGAGGCAAACCGACATTTCTTTGTAGGTCAGTTTTTTAAAGATCAGTATGATAACGCGTTAAGTATTTTGCCAAATGTTCAATCCGCTGCGCAAATCACTTACATTGAGGTATGGGTTACTAATAGAAACAAATCCTTCAATGATAACCGGAACCTTATACCCATAGTTGACCTTGGAGAATCTAACCCCTATAATCCAAAACTCTTTTCACCTGGCCAACCAAGCTTAACAGACAACGAAGCCAATGTGTTATGGAGCAATATTTTAGCCGACGAATCACTCAACAGTACAAGTTCGGTAATAGATCAGTTTAATAAACCACAATACGCCAATTTAAATATGAAAGTTGGCTTAGATTACAATATTCTTTTAAACGGTAGAAGACTTGCAGACGCAGATTATACTATCAACAGACAACTTGGTTACATCTCATTAAACCAAGCTCTAAATAACGATGAAATTCTAGGAGTTGCATACGAGTACACTTTCAATGGTAGGGTATTTACAGTCGGCCAACTATCTCGTGATTACCCTCCTGGTGCTGGTGGTCAAAGTAAAGATCTTGTTGTTAAGATGTTAAAATCAACCATAACAAACACCCGCTGGCCATTATGGGACCTGATGATGAAAAATATTTATTCATTAAACACTTATAACGTTCAAGCACAAGATTTTACGCTTAATGTGGTATATGCAGATGATAAAACTGCCGATTTAAATTATTTGCCGGTTAATCCAAAGGAGACCCAAATTTTTGAAAAGCAACTTATTACTGTCTTAAATCTTGATAAAATAAACAAACAGCAGGAAGCAAAGCCAGATGGTGTTTTCGACTTGATAGATGGAATTACCGTAAACATGATGAATGGAAGAATTATCTTTCCAGTAAGAGAACC
>Ga0163144_10004883_pt1 | contig 30014 bp, 28 predicted proteins | sample OliLak19BULKMAT1_FD_123175 | JGI IMG/M metagenome (GOLD analysis project Ga0163144, IMG submission 123175) | Freshwater microbial mat bacterial communities from Lake Vanda, McMurdo Dry Valleys, Antarctica - Oligotrophic Lake LV.19.BULKMAT1 | ecosystem: Environmental > Aquatic > Freshwater >...
AGAGCAAATCCAACAGGTGTTAGTTTCACACTCACATTACCTGTTTCAGGAGGTGAAATAAATCAAGTACTCTCATCAGGTGGAGCTGGAAATACCTATTGGGGAGATCCCGTATTTTTACACAATTCGACTAATAATATATACGGTGGTATAGGTACAGGAATAATTAAACCTACAGGTTCTTATAACTTTATAGCTGGTATGAATGATGTGCCTGTGGCCATCTCGGGAGTTTCAAATATTCAAATTGGACATAATGCAGGTGGTAGTATTACAACAGGCAATGGAAATGTTGGAATCGGAGATGGAGCCGGTGGCAGTCTTGTTAGTGGAAATGATAATGTGTATATAGGAAAATCAATAACAGCGAGTAGCCCATCCGCATCAAATGAGATAGTTTTAGGGGCAAATACAACGGGACGAGGAACAGGAACTGTTCTTCTCGGGAATGCAACAACATCGGACGTTTACATCGGCTCAACGGGTACGAATCTAGTGTTAACTAGTACGAATTTAAGCATGACTAAAGTGAGAGCAAATCCAACAGGTGTGAGTTTCACACTCACATTACCTGTTTCAGGAGGTGAAATAAATCAAGTACTCTCATCAGGTGGAGCTGGAAATACCTATTGGGGAGATCTAGCAGATACCATATTATATAATGCAGGACCTAATGATTATACGATTTGGGGAGGTGGCACAGGTGTAACACAACCAACTAGTGTAACATCTATATATCGAAACATATACATTGCGAATGGTTCAATACTTAACGGTTCAACCGAATGTACAAGTAATATTGTTCTCGGTAATGATATACGTGTCAATGCAAATATTGCACGAAAAAATATTATATTAGGTTCAAATATTACTGGAATAAATGATATTGTTCAAAGTACAATAATAGGTTTGAATTCACGAATTAATGGAACAACCGATTCCGTACTTATCGGAAATAATCTTGATTCTGGAACTGAAACTTCTAATATTGTATGTATCGGAGTAAACAATATTGTTCCGAATAATAATTCAATTGGTGTTGGTGTCGGATGTACGACTTCAGGAACTGGTTCAATAAGTATAGGTTGGAACTCTACTTCAGATAATAACTCGATTTCAATCGGTGTTGGTTCTATTGCGACTTTAAGCAGATGTATTGCGATGGGATGGAGTTCTACAGCATCAGGAACCGGTTCTATTGCAATCGGTCCTAATTGCTCATCAATAGGACCAGCATCTGTTACAATTGGAAATACTTGTATAAGTGGAGGAGATATTTGTATCGCAATTGGAAATGGTGCTATATGTTTCGAGACAAGTGCAATTGCAATCGGAAATTCAGCACAATCAGAAGGTATAAATGCAATTGCACTTGGAACTTCAATACAATCATACGGATTGGGTACAATTGCAATTGGAAATTTAACACAATGCAATGGAACTGGAACTATCGCAATAGGTATTGGTTGTTCATCAATAGGAGCAAAATCTATAACACTTGGAAATACTTGCGTAGGCACGAGTGTCAATTGTATTGCGATTGGAACAGAAGCAACAGCAGGTGGTTCAAGATCTGTCGTACTTGGATATCAATCTTCAACGACGGTTGGTAGTATTAATGCAGTAGTTATTGGAAATACTTCAACTGGTATTGGAAGTGGTAGTATTATAATAGGTTCTGAATCTTCAACTACTCTTGGTAATACAATAGTTATTGGAAACGGAATTGCAGGAACACAGGCTTATGGTCTCTATATGACTCATAGAGTTGCTGCTGCAGGTGTAACTGCATCTTGGAACGCAGATAGCGAACTAGTTGAGAACACTTCTTCTCTTCGTTACAAACAAAATGTTCTCACCTTTGAAAGAGATAGTGAAATATTCAAACAGGTTCGTCCAGTGTGCTATAATCCAAAAGAGGGTTATGGAAATGTTGATGATGTATACATTGGAATGATAGCTGAAGAGCTTGATCCATTATATCCAGAATTCGTGTGTTATGACGAAGATCTTCGTCCAAAGAGTATTAGGTACGATATGTTTACAGCTGTACTCGTGCATGAAATGCAAAAAATGATGCAAAAAATACAAATCTTAAGTGACCGTGTAAGTGTACTCGAAAAATGAAAATGAAAATTTTGAATTATGAAGTGTTCTCCTGAACAGATTTCAAGTTTGATGGATGTTATTAGCGATACGAAGAACTACGTGGCTGGTTCAGTTCTCTTGATCTAGATGTTTTCTCATCTGATGAGAATCTTGTTACTCGCGTTGGAGAGATATTTACAGGATCAACAATTTCTAATGTCAAGTTTGGAGAATATACGCTTTGCGCTCCTCCAAGTCTTCAATACGAGGCTTTCACTGTAAAGAATATTGTTCTTCCTTCTGGTTTTACGATTCAGGTAATTTGTGGCAAATCCTGAATGTTATCGTGATATACATCGATATTTTGATATTGACATTTGCAATAAAACCTATGATGGAAAGGAAGTTTCGGCATGAGTGTTGAGAAAGGCACTCAGACCTTCAATATGGACCTGATGTTAATAATGTTCATTTTTCGAGTTTTGGTCGCGCAGTGAAATACATGAAGCGTGGATATAATCTTGGAAAGATCACGCTTGTTATCATTCAATTGGTGTTCTTACAGAATACTTATCCCTTGATTTTGTCTACTATTCAAATGTTCTTCAAACAATCTTTCCGCTGAAAGAGGTTCATGTTCCCTAAATATATTTATACAAAAATCGTATAAATAATTACAAGGTGTGAGGTCCAAGGGGTGCTTGTCTACGTTGCCAAGCTTCAGAATTAATCTTTCTCATTGTCATCGTAGTGATATCATCACGGAATTGTAACGAATCACGCATCCAACTATCTTGTACAAGAGCTCGGATATGAGGATTATGAACGTTTCCAAACTCACTTCCAGCTTGTACAGGTCCATAACTATCTGCATACGGAAGGTGATCAATCTTGCTTCGAACAATATAATTTGGCATTCGAATTGCATTAATATCATCATACATAAATCTCGGCTGTCCTGTAACCGGTTCAATGTATGAACGATAAGATGTACCATAACCGTAGAATCGTGGATCGTACACGTTATCAGATGTAGCCTTTTCTTCAATACTTGTTATCGGTTCTTCAATCGCTGGTTCAATAATACGCGGATCGTGTTGCAAAAAATGTAATCCTTTTTCATCACGGTGACACGTTACGGGCTCAAATTGCTGTTGGAATGAAATTCCAATGTTTGAATTGATCGGCTCGTTAACTTGATTTCTCGTGTAAACACCCGGTGTTACGATTTGGGTATGGAGATTTTGATTGTATTGTTTTAATGCAGAATCCTGTTCACAATTGCTAGCTGGATAGTTTGACGGTAAACCAGAATCGAATACCTGACTCGGATTGTATCCACAAGTCGTATTCACCCATCCAGATTGATTGGGTTGAACAGCATACTGTTTTCTATTTTGCTGTGTTGTTAATGGCGCATCAAACCTCTCTAGGCTCGGTGCATACACTACATTTTCAGCAGGAAGAGGTGATACGATACGACCTGATTCAAATCTCTCTAGGCTCGGTGCATACACTACATTTTCAGCAGGAAGAGGTGATACGATACGACCCCTGTTATAATTTTCAATGTTACCACCAACTACAGTTTCAATTTTCTGTTTTTGTTCTGGTACAAGTTTAGCATCATCACCAAGATATCCGCAGCATGTTGAAATCGCATATCCTGATGAATACATGTCTTCCTGCGCACTTGCTTTATTCACATAGGAGTTGTTTACCAGATTATTATCTCTCCAATATTCAAGATCCCACGATGGAGGAGCAACAACAGGAGGTTTTAAAGTGTTTGGATTCGCGTGATAAGTTCCACCAAACTCACCCGTCGACAAACGCTGATTCATCCCGACCGAAAATTGAGGATGCTGATCAATATTAATTTCGTCATTACAAAAGGGTAATATTTCATCAGTATGAACGATAGTTTGAACACGATTCCCGACAACTTTACTCGTCGAAAACTGACTCGCATTGACAGGTGGACCGAGTTGCGTTCTGCTCACGAATTTTGAAGTTGGGGGTGTATAGTATTCAATTGTAAAATTCTCAGTTCTTTTTTTCATTGCACTTCTTTGTATATAGTAAATAATAATAATAAATAGCAGTGAAATAATAATGAATTCAATGCTATATTTAAATTCGAATAAGAGCATTATCACATAGATTATGAATATCAGTCTTGAAATCGAATTCAGTTGTTCTTCCGTGCTCATATTGGACAGCGGTATTATTTGAACAGATGAAAAAAGTGAACCAAAATTTTCAATCCAAAATGTGTCATCCATTTATTATAAAAATGAAAAATATATTTACATTAACCTTGTTGTAAAATGAGTAAGAAAAATTTAGAACGATACGTATTTTCCCTTGTCGGTATCAATCTTGAACGAGTGAACCAAAAATATGGGATCGGAGTCTCAACTTTCTCCAACACAGAAGAGATGCCTCAAAACACGACGAAAATTGACGATTTAGAAAAGCCGAAAAAGGTATTCGAGACAATATCATTTTTAGACGAATCGAAAAGGATGCGGAAATGCAATGTATCAATGGTTGATTTGAATCCCAGAAATCCTGCTTGCAAAGGAGGTTACAAGTGTTACTGGTGTAGGAACATGGTTCCGCAGAATGTATTCCCAATTGGCATACCTGTTCGTTACATTCCAAACAAGGCTATTAAGAAATACCACTCAGAAATCACCAAAGATATTTATACGATCAGCGAGCCGATAACACTAAATAAATCTAAAATTCTCAAGGAAAGAGACGATCCTCGTATCAAAATCGAGCCGAATAATTCCTATCTTACAGATGGGGTTGTCTGTTCATTTAACTGCATGATATCCTTTATTAATGACAATAAGTCGGATCCGTTATATGAGGAATCTGAATTCCTCGCCCTTCAACTTTACGAAGAACTGCATGACCAAAAGACGGAAATAATCCCAGCTCCTCATTGGAGAACTCTTAGCGAACATGGAGGTCATCTCACAATTGAAAAATTCCGTGACACATTCAACAAAATCGAATATGTAGATTATGGGATAATCTCTTCTCGTTCTATTGGAAGACTCTACGAAAGTCGGATGAAATTATAAATTGAAATTTTTTTCAGAATCTTGAAAAAAATCAATGTGTATCATCTGTGATAATGAATATGATGTTGAAATAATACATCTCAATTGTGAATCTTGCCTAAATCTCACTTCCATTCCGGATACTCTTGTTAATGTAACACATCTCAATTGCTCGAAGTGTCCAAATCTCACTTCCATTCCGAATACTCTTATTAATATAGACTATCTCAATTGTTCAGAATGTCCAAAAATCACTTCAATTCCTTCCACCCTTGTTAATGTAGTTACTCTCTGTTGTTGGGTTTGTCCGAATCTCACTTCCATTCCTGACACATTTGTTAATCTGCTATCGCTTAATTTTTCCTATTGTTCAAATATAACTTCCATTCCAAATACATTTGTCAAACTAACAGATCTCTATTGTTACGACTGTCCAAAATTCGCATCCATTCCTGATACTTTTGTGAAACTCCACTATCTGGAATGTAATTATTGTCCAAAACTCACATCCATTCCAGACACCATTGATGATTTGATTGAACTCAATTGTTCACATTGTCCGAATCTCATTTCAATTCCAGTTATAGACTGTTATGAATTTAATTGTTCATATTGCCCTTGGTTGAATTCATGTCTTAATCGTGACTATAAGGAAAACGTGGAGAAGTTCAAGAAAGATTATGATTCGCTTTTTTCATCTTCTCTTTCTCCTTTCCTGATTCAGAAGATTGTGAAGTTTCTCATTCCTGTCCAAATCTAAATTGAAATTTTTTTCAAGATTCTGAAAAAAAAGTAATGTGTATTATCTGCGATAACAATCACGATCCTGAAATGATCAAACTCATTTGTTCGAATTGTCCAAATCTGACTTCAATCCCAGACACCCTTGTTAATCTTGTAATTTTGTATTGCTGGAATTGTCCAAATATGAGTTCAATCCCAGACACCCTTGTTAATCTGACAGAACTCTATTGTTATAACTGTCCAAAAATCACTTCCATTCCAGACACCCTTGTGAATCTGACAGATCTCAATTGTTCGAATTGTCTCGAACTCACTTCGATACCAGTAGAAATGAGTAAAATCACGCATCTCTATTGTTATAATTGTCCAAAACTCACTTCGCTTCCAGATACATTGTATAACTTGACACTTCTCAATTGTTCCGATTGTCAAAAACTCACTTCCATTCCAAACAGTATTATCAACCTAACGCGTCTCTATTGTTGGAATTGTCCAAAGATCACTTCCATTCCATCTACTCCTGTGAATCTGATACATCTTATTTGCTGTTATTGTCCAAGAATCACTTTCATTCCAGAAATGCTTGTTGAACTGACAAACCTCTATTGTTCTCATTGTCCAAATCTTATTTCGATTCCAATTTCAATGAATATCATTCATTTTGAATTCGATAATTGTCCTTGGTTGAATTCAATTCACAATCCTGACTACGAAGGCAATGTGAAGAAGTTTAAGGAAGACTATGATTCGCTGTTTTCAACTTCTCTTTCTCCTTTCCTTGTTCGTAAGATTGTGAAGTTTCTAGTTCCAATCAAAATAAATTGAATTTTTTTTCAAGAATCTTGAAAAATCAAAATGTGCATCATTTGTAGAGATGATTATGACCCTGAAACTTTGACAGAACTTGATTGTACTGGTTGTTACCTCACTTCCCTTCCTGATACTCTTGTGAATCTAACAGAACTTAGATGTTCTTATTGTCCAAATCTCACTTCCATTCCAGATACTCTTGTGAATTTAACAAAACTCTACTGTGATAATTGTTTAAAAATCACTATCAACACCAACCTTATTAATCTAACACATCTCTATTGTTGGGGTTGTCCAGAAATTACTTCTATCCCAGATACGCTTGTTAATCTAAAAGTTCTTAATTATTTCTATTGTTCAGAACTTACTTTCATTCCAGATACTCTTGTTAATCTAACATATCTCATTTGTTCTTATTGTCCGAAACTTACTTCCATCCCAAATACCCTTGTGAATCTGACATATCTTGATTGTGAAAAATGTCCAAATCTCACTTTCATTCCAGATACCTTTGTGAATCTAACAGAACTTAGATGTTCTTATTGTCCAAATCTCACTTTCATTCCGGATACGTTTGTCAATCTTACAAGACTTGATTGTAGGTATTGTCGGGATATCACTTATATCCCAGATACGTTTGTCAATCTGACAAGTCTCTATTGTCATCATTGCCCAAGAATCGTTTCTGTTCCAGATACCCTTGTTAAACTGACAAGTCTTGATTGCCATTGTTGTAAAAGAATCGTTTCTATTCCAGATGATACCCTTGTGAATCTGAAATACTTCGACTTTTACAAGTGTCCTTGGTTAAATTCGCATCACAATCCTGAATACGAGAAAAACGTAAAGAAGTTTAAGGAAGACTATGATTCTCTTCTTTCATTTTCCTTTTCTCCATTTCTAACTCAAAAAATTGTAAAGTATCTTGCATCAATCGAAATCTAAATTGAATTTTTTTTCAGGAATCTTGAAAAAAATAATTATGTGTATCATCTGTAGAAATGAATACGATCCTGAAATGATGAATCTTGATTGTTCCTTTTGTCCAAATCTCACTTCCATCCCAAACACCCTTGTGAATCTGACATTACTCTGGTGTACCTCTTGTCCAAAACTCACTTCCATCCCAAACACCCTTGTGAATCTTACAGAACTTGTTTGTAGAAGTTGTCCAAAACTCACTGTCATTCCAGATACCCTTGTTAATCTCGTAACAATTGATTGTTACAATTGTCCAAAACTCACTTTCATTCCAGATACGTTTGTGAATCTGATGAAACTTCTTTGCGCGTTTTGCACAAAGATCACTTCGATTCCAGATACTCTATTAAATCTAACATTTATTAATTGTTTTGATTGTCAGAAACTTACTTCCATCCCAGATACCCTTGTAAATCTTACATATCTTGATTGTTCCGATTGTCCAAAACTCACTTCCATCCCATATACCAAATTAGAATATATCTATTGCAACAATTGCCCTTGGATGAACTCGCCTCATAATCCGGACTATGAGAAGAACGTGGAGAAGTTTAAGGAAGACTACAATTCTCTTCTTTCAAATCCTCTGATTTCTCCCTTTCTATCTCAAAAAGTTGTGAAGTATTTATTTCCTTGCGAGATACCAGTTTTTCAGAACAAAGTAGCTGAACATGAAGAGAAGGCATTTCAAAATTAAAAGCATATAAGGAGATGATTCTGCGGATGGTACGAATCGAATGATAAGGCTGTCGAGCTGACTAAATGAAAAAATTATAAATAAGATTCCAACTATAAGTACATCCTTGCTATTCGATAGAAATTTATTCACAGCTCCTTGTTTTTCTCGAAAAAGAGTATCGAGAATCTGAATTTCTGTATGTGAAGGTGCAAGCTGATCTATGGGTAGTCCATCAATGCTGTCTCCGATCGTATCATAAGAAACTTGGCTAGACATTTTTCTTCTTCTAAATATCATTTTAAGTAACATATCTATACTTAAAAAAATGACTCTAAGCATTTCAAAATTACAAAATCTACTCATTGAAAAGGGATACGTTCCAAATAAATATTTCACAATGGACGGAACCTGTTTTTACATTGAAGTCTTTTCAATCAAGACTGCTGATATTTTTTTCCTATACATCCCTTCTAAATATAATTTTCGATTGGAAGGTGTTGATAACATCTTTAAGCTCAAGTTTGTCAAGGTTGCGGGTGGTGAAAATACTGAAGATTACACAGGGGCTCCAAACAATGATAATCTAGCCGAAATATACGGGTCTGAACCTATTAATTTAACTATTGACAAAGAGAAGCTTCGGGAACATCTCGAAGAAAATTACAAGTATCAAATTTTTCTCAATGAAATTTCAAAGGAAGATTCTGTGGATTTAAAAGCGATTTATCGACAGGTTTGCAGGTTGAAATTTTGTGTTCAAAATATCAACTACAAATTGGGTGTAATGTATAAAAATTATATTACATCTATCCAAAGGGATGATACGGTTGAATGTATGTTCGTTAAACATTACTCTCGTGATGACACAAAAAAACTGATGATTATCGTGGACTTGGAAACGTTCTATGCAAACAGCAACAAGATAATGGAAGACGTTAAGATTGTAAGAACAAGTGTGTACAAGGTACTCGAAAAGAATCAGGGAATGCACACACGTGTTATTGAACAGATAATGGAAAATAACCAAGACATTGCAACCATCCCTGATAAAGCTCATGAAAGAAAAGAGTATTACGATACCTTGATTGACAAGCTTGAAAATATGTTGTTGATTATGAACAATGCAGATGAAGAGGCGCATCTTAAAATCAACATTCTAAACGAGGGACAGCGAAATCTACAAACAGACATTTCAAATTCCCATCAGCGTTCAATACTTGAAAAGGAAATTGACAAGATTGTTCGAATCAAAACAGAGATAACAAAGAATATGATATCACTCCAAACCAAACGTGAAACTACCATATTGGATATTGATAAGATTATGTTTGACAATACAATTATGCTTGACAGAATGCTGAAAAATTTTGTAAAACTCCGAGAGTTTTTTTCAAATTGAAATTTTTTTTCAAGAATCTTGAAAAAAAAAATATGTGTATAATCTGTAGAAATGAATACGATTCTGAAATGACGTATCTTAGTTGTCACGCTTGTTTGAATGTGACTTCAATTCCAAACACTCTTGTGAATCTAACAGAGCTTGAGTGTTTTTCTTGCCCAAAGCTCACTTCAATCCCAGAAACCCTTGTGAATCTGACAGATCTCAATTGTTGGGGATGTTTAAATCTCACTTCTCTTCCGAAGACTCTTGTTAAGTTAACAAAGATTGACTGTTCCTACTCAAATATCACGTCAATTCCAGACACCTTTGTTAACTTAACAAGTCTCAACTGTTCTTGTTGTAAAATGTTCACTTCAATTCCAGATACCCTTGTGAATCTAACAGAACTTTATTTCTTTTCAAATGTCATCACTTCTCTTCCAGATACTTTAGTAAATCTGACAGAAATCGATTGTTCTGATTGTCCAAAACTCACTTCCATTCCAAATACCCTTGTGAATCTTACAAAACTCTGGTGTCCCTCTTGTCCAAAGCTCACTTCTATTCCAAAGATTCTTGTGAATCTAACATACATTGATTGTTGTTGCTGTCTAAATCTGTCTTCAATTCCAGAAAAGATTGATAATTTAACTATCTATTGTTCAGATTGTCCTTGGTTAAATTCACAGTATGAAAAAAATATGAAGAAGTTCAAGAAAGACTATGATTCTCTACTTTCATCTCCTCTAATTTCTCCCTTTCTCACAAGAAAGATTGTAAAGTTTCTCATTCCGATCGAACTTTAAATTGTGATTTTTTTCAAGAATCTTGAAAAAAATCAATGTGTAAGGTAATTATGATCCTGAAATGAAAACTCTTAATTGTAACGAATGTCCAAATCTCATTTTCATTCCAGATACTCTGGTTAATCTCACACAACTCATTTGTGCCTATTGTCCAAAACTCGTTTACAATCTTGCGAATTTAATGAGAGAATCGATTGTGAAGACGTTCAAGTGGCTAAATTTGATTTATCCATTTCTCATTCGGAATGTTGTCAAGTATTTAAAAATTGAAAAATAATCTAATTTTAGAATCTATTGTATGTCACGCCTAACTTCTCCTTTATTTGTAATTGCAGTTGCATATTTGTATGTCGGTGTTATTGGTATTGTATTTTACACTGAAAATTTTTACACTAATAATTCCTTTTTTTCATGGGGACCTCCGGTCAAGTTTTTCAACACGACAATTCTAACTTATAAATCCTTTTACACTCTTCAGATTCTAATTTTTTTTCACCAGATAGTGAACAACATGGTAAATAGCGTTGTGTATCCTTGGATTTTGAATTCAGTTCAAGACCCTAAAAATCGAGTTATGCAATATCCTAACTGGGTTTGTATATTCCTTGTTAACGCGTTCGACCTCTACAGTGAATTAGATATGATTTTAATCATTATGGGATTCACTTCGCAGATTTCCTTCATTGTTACAATCGTTTCTGCAAATCTAATCACAAGTACAATTATCAATTGGAAATACTTGCTATCGAAGCAAGAATGTAGAATTCCTTTTGCTAATTAAAGTTTATCTATCATAAATAAATGATAGTTAACGACCAAGAAATCACTATTTATGAACTGGATACTGAGCAGAAAATTATAGTTCGTATTGCGTCAATACTCAACACTATTCCAAAATATTTGTACTTTCCAAATGGGGGAAGTGTTGATATGACGCAATCAAGCGTGAAAGTGATTGACATCTTGTCATTGATTAAGAAAAATGCGAAGAAATCAATGGATTTTCCTACTTTCCTAACGAGTATAGAAGGCAAGATTGGGAATTTGAATGTTGAAACCGACTTGTTATATCCTTGGTTAGCTTATAATATGGAGATGGAAAATTTAGCTCGCTATAATGAGTCTATTATAATTATTCAAGCTGAGCCATTGGTTAAGAATGGATATTTCTCAACTATTGTGGACTTCCAAAGATTTTGGTCAACACAAAGATCAGAAATCAAGTCTGGTTTAGAAGAAAAAGTTAAAGCTAATTACAATCAAAATAAAAGAGCTGAAAAGCTTTACGAGCCATTTGAAAAAATTGAAGAAGGAATTGTATACACTGATTTCGTATCCGATCGGCTCTCTTTCCAAATCACTCTTGATTTCAAAGAACTCACGATCCTTGAGATTTTTAATTACATTCGTCTGAACGAGAATGTCCCATTCGCAACCGTTAATAAATACTATAAAATCTTGAACAACTATATACCGTTTGACGAATGGGTAAAAGAGAGCAATGAGAATCTATCTCTGAAAGTGTGTGAAAGGCCTCGTGCAAGTCTTGAAAGGTATAAGGATTATGTCAATGTTGATGTTGGTGTTGAAAAAGATGTTGTACTTGCAACGATGAAAATAATAACAGAAAGAGGATACTTGTCAAAGGATCAGTTCATTGAACGATTCTTAAACGTGTTTGGGATGAATGTAAAATACAGCAATTTACAAGAGACAGAGATGATTGGAATATTCCAATTCCCCTTGACTCGTATCAATACATATGTGCTGTCAGATTTGATTATGAACGACTCTCTTTTCTCAAGTTTAATCACCGTGAATGAAAGCGCAAAGGCTACAAAGAAAAAGATAGATAACAATCAACCATGGCTGTATCTATACTTTCAGCATCCTAGCACTGGAAATATTCATGCTGGAATTTCACAAAAGATTGCAGATCGTGGAAATATTGAACTTCGAGAAACCGATCCGGACATTTTTCCTCATAGTGAGCCTTATATTCGTGTTCGCATTCGTGGAAAAAATCTGAAATCAATCCAAAAATTCCAAGAGATATTTTCAAAATTAATGATTCTCTATGAGAAAAAATACGATGAGATTGTTAATTTCTATACAAAATATATTCCTACGTTTGGAACGATTAATGAATTCCAACTCCCTCCTCGTGAAATGAAACCAGATATGATTGCCCCTGAAGTTTTCGTTCGAAATTACACTCGAAGTTGCAGTGATAATCGAATGACAACTATCGTCAGCAAAGATCAGGCGGGAGACCATGAAACAATGCTGTTTCCGCGCTCAGCAGGTGACCATTCTGTAGAATATCCAAGTGATGGAAAGAATCAACAGTATTACGTGTGCTTAAATCCAGAGTATCCGTATACTAGTATACAGCATAATAACTTGGAAAATTCTGAAGACTACCCTTTCATTCCGTGCTGTTTCAAGAATAAACAGAATAAGAAAAATAGCTTGTATAGGCAGTATTTCTTTGATGAGGAAATAGAGCTGAAGAATAAGAAACAACAAGATTTCATTACAACAGATAAGATATTATTAGCGGGGCAATACGGGTTCTTACCTGAACCTGTTACAAAAATGTTTGAAATTCTTGATTCCGATTCCAACTACAAGTATATTCGAAGTGGAGTTCCTCGAAGTCAATCAAGCTTCTTATTTGCAGTCGCAGTTGCCCTGAATGACCAAACAGGAATATTGGAAATGGACAATGATGAACAAGAAAATTGGTTACAATCTATTCGGGAAGAGATGGAAACTACTCCTGTACGTGCTCTTTCTCGACAATGCGATTATAATATCGACCTTGATCATCCAATTGGAGACATGACCCAATACTTAGACCCGAATCATTATGTTCAAGTTTTAGAAGGGTATTTCGACTGCAACATATACCTGTTTAATAAAGAAAGGTTATTCCTACCTAATTTTACACAGAGTTACTACAAGAAGCTAAATAATTCGAGATGCATATTTATCTATGTTCACAGCGGGAGCGAATCTGACCGTGCAAAATATCCTCAATGTGAAGGTATTTTAAGATGGAATACAAAAAATGAAAACGATGTTCAATTTGCGTTTGATTACAACCAAGCTATTGGAAAAAAGGTGAATCAGATATTTGAAGCGATTCGGAAATCATATTCTCTTAATAATCCCGTACCCGAGACAGAGATGATATTGGCTTCAGAATTAAAGTTGATTTCACAATACGCAGATGCATATGGAAAGACTCGTCAAATCAATATTGAATATGATTCAGAGAAAATAACGATTCTCACATCCCCGCGTCCGCAGTTGATATGTCCAATCACGAATCAACCAGAATTGTGGAAGACAGATTCGAAAACAGCTCTTGCTTTCTTTGAAAAATCGGGTGCAACCGTTCTTTCTCAAACAATTTTTAACGGAAAGGCAAGGGAGATTAACGCCATTTCTGGAACTGTAAAATTGACGATTCCGATCAATGATGAAGGGAAATTGAAAAGAATTCCTGTATCAACAGAAGGAATGCATTCAGTCGAATCTGAATCTATTAGCGATATGGAAATCTATAATCAAAACAAGAAATTTGCAAGATACATAACTGAATATACATTCTGGATGTTTTCAAAATATATTTCAGGAGAAAAAGTTATTACAGACAAGATTCTCCAGAAATTTGGAAAGAAGAATATGACCATTATAAAGGATTTTAAATATGTAGATATTAAAAAGCGATTCTCCCTCTCGGAGAGTGGTGTAATAAAAGATGGAAAACTGGTAGTAACATCAATTGATATGTACAAACGACTGCTGTACGTGGTAAAACTCTATAGCATTCGTGATTTGAAGAGTCTGCTCTCATATTCTGAAAGAAAGGATATTTCTCATTATTATGAAGATATTACAGACTTTATGCAGTACGCGAATCAGATTATATTATACGGGGAGCAGGCTCTTGACAATTGGATTCACGAAAATCGCACAATCTATACTCTGAAGAAGGAAATTGAAGTTGGAACAAAGATGCCTTATTTCTTTAAAAATAAATTAATTGAAGACAAGGTCTTTCTTGCACAGAATTCAAAAAATCTTAAACACGCGATTGCAATTGCGAACAATTGGAATACGAAAGGGTACAATATTGGAAATGATACACAAGAAAATGAGGAGTTGTACAATTTCACATTGTACAACTATCAAAATGAAAACACAATTACTGTTCAAAATATCACGAATTCAAAGGAATCTACACATCCGATACGCATAATTGGATACAAGTTACAGAGTAATCCATATTACACTACATTGCTTGATTTAGATCAATCGTGAGGATCACCAACAACTGTTTTTCCTTCCTTACTCATATACCAAGTATGATCATTCTTGCACATACGATCTTTAAAATCACAGTCACAAGCTAATACAGCCTTTTCCTTGCATACTGGACAGAACATTGCCAATAGTTCTATTTTTTCTCGCTCCATATCAGAGGAAAATGTTTTATACGGGTCATACACGGATGCGACATATGGATCGCCTTCCTTTTCTGAATACACAGAGTATACAGATTGCTGATTCGATGCCTTGTCATCAGGATGAACGTATCCCATTTTTGACAGCCTATCATCGATTGATTGACGCATATTTTCAGGGTCCATTTTGATTTATTTATGCATGTATTTAAATAAATAATCGTATTTATAAAATGGATGAATCGAAGAAAATTTCACATTTTCGACAGACTATTAAGGAACAGTTTAAGGAGATTGCATTATTGAAATCGGAAAAATCAGTACTCGAAGCCACCATTCGAAATTTAGAAGCGACACAGGTCATTGTTGTTCAGCCGGAAGCCCTATTTCAAGAAGAGCCAAAGAAAGGGTGGTTTTCATCTTGGTTCTGAGTTTAATTTCGAACAGAAATTAAACGAAGCTAATCGAGTTTAATTTCGAACAGAAATTAAACGAAGCTAATCGAGTTTAATTAATCCAATTTATAACAGAAATTGGATCTATTCCATCTCTACATTAGCTAGAATGTGAGTATAGATGTACCAGCCCAATACGAGGAACTTTGTCAAGTCATCATCAAGTAATTCAGTGTCTTCCTTGAACAAGTAAGACATGAAAAACTCTCCTACCATTTTACTCTGTTCTGGTGTTAGCTGATTGTTATCTATCTTGTCTGCAAGAGCTCGTAGAAATTGTGGCAGTAATTTGTTAGAATTCATAACCTTTTCTTTATAGAATTTTTTCTATAAGTCGTTGAAAAACTTTTAATTTTTTCGGATTGTCTTGATTATAATAAAAATGTCTTTATCAAATTACACTCGTATTGAAAACACTGTAGTATCTGGTTCATCACTAGTATCAAATCTTTCCGGCGCTGATGTAAATGCAATTAGATTCCAATCTAAAGTTACTAAAAATGATACAATCACCCTGACAAATACTGGATATAACTTGACATCCTTCGATTTTGTCGAAGCAGTTGTCAGTAGGCAACTTGTTAATGGTGTTGGATTAACAGCATCGCGCGCTCTTTATCTTGGGCCTGATGCAGCTTCACAGGCTGCTGCTTATGTACTCATGTTTGATCTTGCAAGCGGTGTTGGTGCTAAAATTCTTCTGAACTTCGAAGTGACTGATGCAACAAATGCGGCTAACGCCGTGACTCTTGCTAATGGAGTTGTAGGCACTGCTGGTGCAACTAATACTTACGTAAAGGTACTAAATGATACCTTGACCACATCTTACACCCAACCGCTTTTTGCAGCATCTGCAGTTTCTGGAACCCACAAGACTGTGGAAGTCTGGGCTACGAATGTCACAGAAGGATCAGAGGCAGTTTCCTTCAATGTGCTTTCTTCAATTGGAAACTAAATTATTTATTTGTACACTACAAATAAATCTAAATAAGCTTCGTAGATTTCAACACACCATAATGTTTTTGAAGAATCACAAAGTCTTCCTGTTTTCCACCCTTGTCTGGATGATACTTTAAAGCAAGTGCTTTGTATCAGTTTTTGATTTCTTGGACAGAACTGGAAGTGAAAAATACTTATAAGCATCATTCAAAGGTGTAGGTTGTGTGAAAGGGTTCCAACCCTGACTCCAATTATAATTGGTATACGTGTGGAATTTGTGTTTAGCCTTCTTTTCACCACCATGACACCAGCAAAATGCGATTCCTTTGTCGCATTTCTTCTTAATGTGCTGTAAAAACAGGATTATTACATGTTGGGTAATTAGGATTCGCTCCAACGTGCTTTTCACACAGTATTTTGAACATAAACTTCCTGTCTTTGAATAACACGGACATTTCCCTATAGGAATGAGGAGTGGCTTGTTCAAACAGATTTTTACGTGTAGTTTTCGTCCGTAGTTCTTGAGTTGAGCAATCGTGAGAAGGTTGGTTAACATATCAACCGTCACACCATCCACCGCAAGAGATCCGTATTGTGCATACGTGGTAGGCGGAATATACATTTATTTTCCAAATGAATGTGTTTAAACGAATCATTTTTAAAATTTTTTTAAAAATTGTTCTTTAATAAATGTCTTCATCGAATTACACTCGTATGGAAAATACTATCGTATCTGGATCTTCCTTGTTATCGAATCTTATGCAAGGATATGATTATATGGACCTTCAGTTTCAAGCGTCCTTAAATAGAAATCCAATCATTGACCTTACAGCTACAAACAAACTATTAACTGCTGCTGATTGTGTTCAGGCAGTTGTTTCTACACAGCTTGTGAATGCTTCTACAGGTCCAGTACATTACTTATATACTGGTACTGATAGCGCTTCACAAGCGGCATCGTATATCAATCTTTTCGACCTTGCTTCTGGTTTAGGAAGCAAAGTTTTACTTCATTTCCAACTTGCAACGAACGAATCAAATGACATAGTTTATTTTGGTGCAACTGGCTCAACTAATACAAATTGTTACACACTTCTTAGTGGAACATCAACAGGGCCGACCAATATAATGTTTGCTGGCCCAAGCAGCACTGGAGCAGCAAACGTCGGAACTGCTGGTGCAATCGCAACTGTTGAATGTTATGCTCTAAACGTAACAGAAGGCTCGGAAGTTGTAATTTTCAATATTCTTGGTCTTGTAAGTAACTCTTAAATATAATTTTCTCAAAAAATTATATTGCACATAAATAAATGTCTTCGTCAAATTACACTCGTATTGATAACACCACTATATCGGGTTCTGCGTTATTGGCAGGATTATCTGGTTTAGATGTTAACGCTCTTAACTTTCAGGCCTCATTAAATAGAAATCCTATAATCACTTTAACAGGTATTGATTATGATCTTACATCTGCTGATTATGTTCAAGCTGTTGTTGACGCCCAACTTGTAATTGGTTCTGGATTAACGGCTGCTCGTTCACTTACAGTTGGAACCGATAGCGCTGCACAAGCAGCAGCATACATAGCAATGTTCAATTTAGTGCATCCGGCTGTCAAAGCTGTTCTGTCGTTCCAAGTAAGCCAAGCTACTAATGCTGGTTTCGCTGTTGCTCTTAAAGGGGGAGCAACATCTAATAATATTAAAATTCTCCTTGCTAATGCTTCCTCTGCTGCGACAAATCAGTTGTTCGCCGCATCAGCAGTAGCGGGAACTATCAAACAAGTCGAAGTCTCGGCTACAAATTTTACACCGGGGTCGGAAGTTGTACAATTCAACATACTCGCAACCGTCGGATAAAAAATGAATTTAATTTCAAGTTGAAATTAAAAGTATGACCCTAAAAATCTCACTTCAATTGAACGATAATAAGTGTCCAAAACTTATTGTGAACTAATTCACAGGGTCCAACATACTGGAACCGAATCCAAAAGTATAGTACAAGAGTGCGTAAGATGCAATACTCGCCACAAACGTGAATAGAAAGGTGTATAAAAGACTCGTAGTATTCGTCTCTTGTTTGATGTCTTCCGTATCCTTATCCTTATCCTTATTCCATGACGAATAAGTATCGTATCGTCCTTTGATAAAGAGAGCAGAGACCATAATGAGAGCTGATGCAAGAGCGTTTAACACGAATGCTTTGATGTGATTGGTTGCTCGAAATTCAATGATAGTCATTTATTAAATGAGATTTATTTCATCCTTCGATATGTATTATTTTTCCCAACACACGTTGAAGAGTTTTTTGAGCACTCTGAAATAAATTTGCAACATTCTCTCGATGAAGTATTTTTATAATCAGAAATCTTGTCATCGAAGAATTTGGGTTTGATCAGAACTCCGTATCGAATTTCATTGTCCTTTCCGTATATTATCTTGTCAGGAGATTCGGTACTCGCATCAATCATATCAGCTATGAATTCCTTCCCGTATACCATTGTTGGGTCAACGAGGATTATTCTTGTATTTGATTCAGGCTCTCTTAGAACTGTTGGAATTAGAGAGCCAGTGTCTCCATAGTCTTTATTGTAACCGTATACCGTCACAATATCTTTTAACGTTACCAGAACTGTCTTCATATCGCTATAAGGAATTGTGAGAGCGATATCATCAACTCGTGTTGTTTGGTCGAGTATTGAATTCAAGAAAGGCTTTATTTTTTCAAGCTGTTCCTTATTGGCTGTGAAACTTACTACAATTCTGTCTCGTGATTTGGGAATATTCCTGTATTTTTCCACGTACATCCCTGTCGAGTCAATATGCATGTTGAAATAACGAAGAATACCGTAGTATGAAATAAACATGTAAAACAGTGCAAGAATGGAAATAATCAATGAAAATATTATTAAACTCTTTTTTGCCATTTTATTTATAATAAAATGATAACTATTCACCAGAATAATTTTGTTCCATATAGTTCTATCAAAAATTTTAGCAATACGAGTGTGTTCTATAAGAAACTTTTCACACCAGTAATGATTGAATCAGGAAATTTACTCTCTCTTATCGTTGGTCTCGCTCACCTCACAGGAAAGATATACACACCCGAGCCAAGTGAATTTGGTTCAGTCGTCTGTATCTTTCTTCAAGACGAGACAATAGTGGTAAAAAACCGAAAGACTGGCTTGAAAAATGAGATAGTTGGAAATCTGGGTGATGTGTGTGTTTTCGGCTCTCTTTTCACAGAAGAATGGAAAATATACAAGTGTAAAATATGCTTATTCCTGACTGAAAAAAATCCTCTTTCATACATCTATCTGAGTATCAATCATCGATTAAAATATGGAGCTGAAATTAAAAAGGAATTGGGAAGAACAAATGAATTACCAATTTGGAAGCAATGCATTCAAGATCAGATTGATTCGGGTGTAATGATTGGGAAAGGAAGCTATGGGAATGTTTACAAAGCTAATATTAATGGAAATGCATTCGCAATCAAGTTATCCAAGTTGAAAGAAGATGCATTGAAAAATCCTTTTGGAAGAGATTCTTCTTCTTGGTTTGAGGTGCATTTCCTACGTCAAGTTCTCAAGCCTCTTATTCAAAAGAATATATGTCCGAATCTTCCGCTTATATACGATGCTTTCGCATGTGACAATTGCAAGCTGAATATAAATGATGAAAGTGTTCAAACCCCGTGCGTTATAACAGCAATTGAACTCGCATCAGGGAATCTTAAACAGTATGTGAGAGATTCGAAACCGTCAACGAGTGAATTGTATTCTTGTATATTTCAGATTATGGCTTCTCTTCACACAATTCAATCATATGGTCAGATTATGAACTATGATGTCAAAAAGGAGAACATTCTCTATTACAATGTGGAGGCCGGAGGTTACTGGCAATATAGAATACACGGAATTGATTTTTACGTTCCTAATTTTGGAAAGTTGTTCATTCTTAACGATTTTGGAATTTCAAGAAGCATGTCTCCTAAATTTATTCTGTATAAAAATAAAACAGAAAAATTCTTCAAACTCGGTTCGAGATACGCAATTGTAAAAAATGGAAAGTTTGAGCCAATGAACGCAACGAGCAATGGCCACTCTGAAATGGTGAAATGGGATGATGGTACAGAAAGCAAAGGATGTGAATTCTCTCTCGCAAAAGAGACAGAGAAGGTTACTCGAAACAGAGCTGATATTGACGTAGAATATTTGAAAACAAAGGGATGCAGTATAAATTCAATGACGAAAAAGTTTTTTGAATGTCCTGAAGTAATTCCCCCATTTGAATTCTACAATGATACACAAGATGCAATAAGAATGTTTATCGGTGGGAAACGATCTACACAACGAGGCACTCATCGCAAGTATCCTTGTGTGACGAATGAGCTGGATTCTCAACTTCGCAAATATAATGGAGTTGGGGAAAGTTCGAAAGATCGCATTTTCTCAAAAAATCCAGCTCAACTATTAGCTGGGTATTTTCTAGTTGATTTTTTCACAGAAAATACAAACTACAGAACTATGCCAAGTACAAATAAATTAAGTACACATATAATAAGTTAAACATTTTCTAGCGATAGATAAATGTCAATATCTTATCACGGTGTCGTTGGACATACCAGCAGGGTAACTCTACCAAGTGTAGATATGTATAATATGAATATGAATATTCTTCGCGATCCTCCGAAGGGAATTCAAACAAGACGCATAGATAAAGTTGGTGAAATATCAGATATCACCCAGATGATTCAGGAATCTGGTGATCGTGTATGCGAGGGAATTAGCGTGTATGCGAGAGGTCAGAATCCAATGGTAGCCGTTTCGTATAATAATTCTGGAAGTCAATCAATACAGACTGGAGGAAGTCGAAATGTTGGTGGACAATCTTACTTACCGTATCGAATTCTGACAGGAGGTGCTTTCAGACCTCCCGCAAGAGACCAAAGAGATTTGCTTCCCTTGTCAAGATTACCTCGTGTTTGGACCTCGTCTTATTCGCAACCGGGCTTTGCAGATTTTTCAAAGAAAGCAATGGTTGCAGGTACTGATTTGAATACGAAAGGTGTTAAAACGCCCGGTCAAATGTTGAAGCCTTGTGCTCATCCAACTGCAACATTCAGGCTCGAAACTCCAATTGTTGAAACATACGAGGTGAGAAATGTGATTCGAAACCCTGAGCATATTTATGGCTTTAGTGGAATCACAACGCAGACACGAGTCAATGGTGTTCGTGGTGAAGCAACTCAAGAAATTATTGAGCAACCGATGCATGTTGATGTGAATATGAATTTGGGAAATTCTCGAATGCAAAGGAATATTGACATATCGAACTTCGACACGAGTGGCTATACACATGAATCGATGAAGGGACACGTTATGTCTAACGCATCGAGAAATATCCAATCCGTACCAGTATCTGTTCTTGATACTGATGGGAATATTAAGAATTCGATGAATATAACATATGACACGAATCACGTAACGTATACCAAACAAGAATACATTCACAATCCAATCGAACTTGAAAATGTATTACCACCCCACGAGGGACATACGAACAAGCGACAGAACATATATCACAAGGTTGTTGAGCCATTTGAAAAAGTTCTTTCTACAAATAGACCATCAACTTCCTGTGTAACTAATATGGGAACTCGTGACAGACAATCGATTGATAACATCACGAATCGTGACTATGTTCTGAAACCTACAATTACTGCCGGAAGCTATAATCCAAATCCAGAAAGGCCAATGTTGGAAAATGTCAACCAACTTCCTGAATTTGATCAGAATCGCGTTGCGAGAAATAAATTTATTCTTGAAATGCAACAAGGAAGAAATTGAATTTAAATTTAAAAAAAATTTAAAAATTAATGAATCTAGATTTTCAAAATGCATGTAAATGTGGTGATTTTTCCTTGGCACAAAATCTGTGGATGTCAGCAGATACACACGATTCTTTTTTAAACGATACTCTATTTATAATAGCTTGTAATCAAAATAATGTTCAACTTGCGGAGTGGCTCTGGGACAAGAGTGTTGAGGTTAATACACCATTCGATATCAACCGCGTATTTCAGGAAACTTGTCAATTAGGTTTCCTACCTATTGTGGAGTGGCTCTGGGACAAGAGCATTGAATTAGGAACTCTTTTCGATGTTCATTTCGAACATAGTATAATATTCACGTTTGAAGAAAAAATCGTGCTCTACTTTCTGAAAAAGGGATACTATCCACTTGGAAATTTTTCTACGCCTCTCCTAACTATTTGGAAATCGGGAAACCATCCTGTGCAAATAGTTAGGAAGAAATTTTCTCCTTTGTTGGTGAAAAATATTGTAAAGTATATTTAGAATTATTTTTGAATTTTAGGTTCCCAATAAGTTGCAAATCCGTCAGCTGTTCGTGTAATTGTAGCAGTCGGTTTTTTATAGACCATTACGTACAACTCATGGAACCCACGTCGTCCCTGCGGGTTAATGTAATCATATCCACGATTATTGTATGCAATACGCGGGATTATGCGCAATCCTTCAAACAATTTTTCAATTTCAGTTTCATTCAGAGAACCGATTTTCCTCAAAGGTGAAATACATGCATAATAAAGTACTTCACATTTGGTGTAATTTCCGCATCCGCTAATGATACATTGGTCCATTAAGAATGATGTTACATTCTTATTCTTATGATTTGCAATTAGTTCTTTCCATACATAGAGATCGAATTCTCGAGACAAAATATCAGGACCAAGCTTGCTAATTATATTGGTCATAGTAGATTCATTCATCGTGAAATGGAGAAGAGCCATCGAACTCGTATTGTGAAACCAGATTTTTTGAAGACCATTTATTTCAACATACCAATTACATTCCTCATCCTCAAAATCTTGCCATCTTCCATTTGCACGTATACTATGAAGAATGTAGCATCTACCATTTTCGTTGTAACATGTGATTACGATTATTTTCCCTTTGCAAAAAACATCCTCAATAAGGAAAGGAAGAAGTTTCTTGAACTTTTCAAATCCCCTTGGTTTAGATTTTTGATTATTAAGAAATTTCCAGTCTGTAATTATGTTATTTTTAAGTTTTTGATTTAAAAAATCTGTAATGAGTTTATACTCTGCAATTTCTGTCATTTATTTCTATGTAGAAATAAATCTAATCTTTAATCAATCTTTAATCACTCATCGTAGAATCATCATCCATTCCGAGAGTTGTCGCTACGAATTTCTTAGTTAACTTTGACATGTCTTCTTCATCGGACGAATCGTCCGATGAAGACTCTACAACCTTGGTAGCTGGAACGCAATCATCATCAGAATCCGAACTTAGAACTGGCCTCTTCTTTACAGAAGGGGCTGGCTCGTCATCAGAATCTTCTGAAGGCTTTACAGGCTTCTTTGCGGGAGTCACCTTCGCTACAGGCTTCTTGGGTGTAGGGGCTGGTGCTGTCTCGTCATCATCCGAGTCTTCTACAGGCTTCTTGGATGCTACTGTTGGCTTCGCTACAGGCTTCTTGGGTGTAGGGGCTGGTGCTGTCTCGTCATCATCCGAGTCATCATCCGAGTCTTCTACAGGCTTCTTGGATGCTACTGTTGGCTTCGCTACAGGCTTCTTGGGTGTAGGGGCTGGTGCTGTCTCGTCGTCATCCGAGTCTTCTACAGGCTTCTTGAGCTCTGTATCTTTCGATTGGTATCCTTCGGACTTCTTCTTTGAAACAGTCTTGTTCATCTCCTTCAAAGCATCATCAGTATTTTCAAACAATTTGGTTTTCGTGTGTCCAGATGACCCAATCTTTCCATAATGAGTGCTAAGGTTGCTTCCAGACAACTTCATCTCATAGAACTTTCCTTCATTTGTAAGATATGAAGAACGGGTCTCCGCCTTGACATCATCGTCGTCCTCTCCATCAGTCTTTGCACCCTCAACTTCAAACCTGAATTGCCACTGCTTACAAAGCTCAATGTCTTCGGGTGTTAGACCGACAACTACCTTTCCATCATATTTGCCAACTACAACACGAACTGGAGGGTTTCCGTCCAAAGTCTTGAATGCAAATCCAGTCTCTTGGTGCAGATGCATATTAAGATCCTTGTTCAATATCAAGACTCTCTGAACGTCCTTACGAGGAGGTGATGAGGGTTTTGAAGTGACATTTTTCATTAGAGGCTTTGGAAGAATTTTCCTCTCCTTTGGCTCCTGCGTCTCGGCCTTCTTATGAAGAGCGCAGAAACGTGAACTCGAATCCTTAATCTTTACAGCACAACTAGTGCCTTTCTTATCACCCTTGATAAAGACGTAAGGACACACTCCTGTGTTGTTCGAGCTCTGCGCACTACTCGGGGCGACGCTGGGACTAACACTTGGACTTTCGCTAGAATCGCTTGGGCTATCACTCACCTGACGAGTTCCCTTGCTCTTCTTATCCTTTAAAGACACTCCAGTCCACATAGTCATCAATTCAGACTTGGTGAAAGATGAATTCTGTTCTACAATTTTTGAAATAAATTTCTTCACATACTTATTTACCTTATTTTCAAGATCTGTTATCAAACACATTTGGATTAATTTCTACTCCGAAAAAATTTTTCATTTTTTTTTCACGCATAAAGAATTACACATAATAAAATAAATGCATAAAAGAAAAACCTATCCATCGATGGAACAAACATATCGTCAGGATACAAAACGGCTACCAAAGCCGAGGTTAAAACTCGAAGATGCCCCCTTGGTGAATTCTCTAAAAGATCTCATTGAGATTGGGAATTCGATCAAGTTTTACAAAAACCTAGATACTATCATGTTATGGAGAATAACTCCCTACTTGCAAGAACTTGATAGAATGGTTGGAATGAAATCTTTGAAAGAGACACTTTTTTACTAGATTATCTACTACATTCAAGGAATGCATCTTCGAAATATAGGGGATGAATATCTTCACACCATAATTTACGGGGAACCCGGCACAGGAAAAACAACAGTCGCTAAAATCATCGGAAAAATATACCAATCTATGAATATTTTATCACCAAATGGAACCTTCAAAATAGCTTATCGTGACGACTTTATCGCTGGATATCTTGGTCAAACCGCAACGAAAACCAAGAAACTTTTAAAGGCAAGTGTTGGAGGTGTTTTATTCATCGACGAAGTATATTCGTTAGCACCACGCAATACAGACAAGGATAGCTTTTCAAAAGAGGCGATAGATACCCTAACAGGCTTTTTGTCTGAACACAAGAACGATTTCTGTTGTATTGTAGCTGGGTATGAAGATGAGATTCGAAATTGCTTTTTCGGGATGAACAAAGGACTTGAAAGAAGATTTCCGTGGATTCATCGAATCGAAAAATATACGTCTGAAGAGCTATATGAAATATTCATGTTAAAAGTAAAAGAAAGTAAGTGGGAAATTGCCTTTAAAAAAGAAGATTTACTTTCTATAATTGAAACGAACAAGAATTTTTTTGTAAATGCAGGAGGTGATATTGAAACTTTCATTAGCAAATGCAGGATGATTCATTCAAAACGTGTTTTCTCTCTGAGTAAAGAGCATAAATTTATTTTTACAAAAGAAGATTTAGAAGAAGCTTTAGCTTTTCTAAAGAAAAATAATACAACAAAGGTGAATGAACCACCCCTCGGCATGTATCTTTAGATCTCGATCGGGATCAGAAACTTCACAATCTTTCGAGATAGGAAAGGAGAAATTAAAGAAGTTGAAAGAAGAGAATCATAGTCTTCCTTAAATTTCTCCACATTTTTCTCATATCTAGAATTGTGAATTGAATTCATCCAAGGACAATTCCAACAACTGATACGTATTAGATTCGTAAGAGTTTCTGGAATTGACGTGAGATTCGGACAATCAGAACACCAGAGATCTGTTAGATTAACAAATGTGTCTGGAATTGAAGTGAGTTTTGGACAATAAGGACAATAAAATCCTGTTAGGTTCACAAATGTATCTGGGATTGAAGTGAGTTTTGAGTAAGAACAACAGAATTGTTTTAAATTCACAAGAGTATTTGGGACGAAGGTGAGATTCGAACAATTCACACAAAAGAGAGCTGTCAAGTTTACAAGGGTTGGTGGAATGGAAGTGATGTTTGGACAATGAGAGCAATTCAAATAAGTTAAATTCACTAGAGTATCTGGAAGTGAAGAGAGTTTCGGACAGTTGGTACAATTCAAATAAGTTAGATTCGTCAGTGTATCTGGTATGAAAGCGAGATTTGGACAATGAAAACAATTGAGGTGGTTTAAATTAACAAGAGTGGGTGGAATCGAAGTAAGATTTATGCAATATGGACAATTAATTTGTGTCGTTTCAGAATCATATTCATTGGTACAGATGATACACATTTTTTTTTTCAAGAATCTTGAAAAAAAAATTTCATTTTAGATTTCGATCGGGATGAGAAACTTTACAATCTTTTGAGTTAGGAAGGGAGAAAGAGAAGTAGAAAGAAGAGAATTGTAGTCTTTCTTAAACTTCTTCTCATAGTCAGGATTATGACTTGAGTACAATTTGAACAAAGAAGAAGACGATTTACACCAACAAAAATATCTGGAATAAAAGTGAGATTTGGGCAAGAGGAACAATCGAGTTCTATCATTTCAGGATCATAATTACCTTCATGTTTTCAAAGAAGTCTTTGAAAATTTCAATTTTAAATTGGTAAGTTTTTATCTTCATCGTAGTCATGAAGTTCATCAGGTTCCATAACGACTGCATTACCAGATTCAATATCATCCTGAAGAGTTCGCTGACGATATCCTTTCCATTTCTTACCTCTTTCAGATGTTCCCCATATCTTGATAAAGTATTCTTCTATTTCGTTCTTCATCGGTACAGTATGACCCGGCAAACTATCACGAAACCAGTCCTTGAATATATTGTAAAGCTCAATAAGTGACAGACACTTGTTCTTATCCACAACAATCGACTCGTCCATAAACTGCTTGTAGATATCATTCTGCTTCCTGTACTTTTCGGTCGCTTCCATAACCTTTGATGGTTCAATACGTACTTTCAGGTTCTTCCGATGTTGTAACAATACCCAAGCAAAGGCTGAAACCATATTCGGAATCTTTTTCATGAAATGCTTATCACGAGGGAATCGTTTTTGCTTCAACTGCTCCTCATATGTTTCAGGAGCAGGTGAACTATCCTTGCAAAACACGGATTCATAAGGAAGAACGCGAACACGATTCCAAACTGCATTATCAGCATATTTCATTCGAGGAAGTTTATTGCAAATAAAGGTGAGTTTGAACATTGGAATAATCTCACGTCCATCCTTACCGCGTTCGAATAAATCACGAGCGTAATATGAATCACCACCAGAAAGATGCTTAAAAATACCGATATTGATCGCTTCATCACCATCTGGTTCTTCGAGAACTGCCCAACGGACTCCTCCACCGGTACGAGCTAGATCAGCAAATGCTGAACCGGCAGCGGGTTTTTTACCAGTGATAATATTGGTATTCAGTTTAACACAAAGTTGACCGAGCATTAAATCAAAGAACTTCTGCACGATTGACTTTCCATTATCACCATCGCCTACCCAGAAAACCACTGTCTTTTCGTGATTGCCTCCTACGAAAACATCAGAAGAGATATCGAGGAAATACTTTCGGAGTGATTTGTCTGGGAAAATCTGCTCCAAGAATGTATGCACCTCTTGAACCATTTCGTCGTCATCAGTATATTCAATATAATTGATTGGCATGCATTTTGAAATGAAATCTTCAGGTCTTCCATGACGGAAAATATTGAGTTTGAGATCGTAGACACCATTTTTAAATGGAGCGAGATGCGGATCTGCATCTAACTTGTCTCTAAAACGAGGATCGTAAAAGACTTCCTGAGCCTCTTTCATAACATTCGATTTGAAAGGAGAAGATTTTAGATTCGAGATCATTTTTCCAACCTGTTTGATTCTTGCGTTAATCATTGTTTCTTTTGCCTTGTCTTGACAATCTTTCAGTTCATTATAGAGTGATTTAACTGCATCGTAATACTTTTGAACCAATCTTCCTGAAATCTTCTCTCGAAGAAAGACACCTTCCTCAATCTGCTCCCACTTGTGACCAATAAATTGAAACCATATTTTATTCGCAACGCTTCCGCAAACAAATTCATCTCCGTATTGTGCGTAGAGAGCTTTCGCCACGTCATTATGAGATCCATCCAATGACGATTCAATGTATTGCTTCGAATTGTTTTCCTTGAATTTATTATATTCAACTGGGTTATCAATCTTTGCAAAATAGAAGAGAGTTCCAAGAGTGTAATTCTTTTGCACCATTCTCTCCCAATGGTAAATACAACTATTTTCATCATACTTTTCCTCACACCTACTTGAAAATTCACACCACAGATCCAACCCATCAGAATGACCTTCTGAAATATTCCAGAGAATCCAACCGATGGACATCCACTCGTCGAATTGCTCTGCACGGAAATCTGCGAGCATTGGAAGTAGTTTCTTTGCAATTTCAAGGGCTTCAGGAATTGGGATATTTCGATGGTTGATACTTGGATCTCGTTCCTTGTTCTTTGCCTTGTTTTTTTCTTTCAAAGGTGAAATAAGGTTTAGTTTCAACTCTTTTGTTGCGCGATTCGCAGACACAATTGAAAGAATTCGAGGAAGATATTCCTTTACTTTTCCTGCGATTGAAATCTGCTTTTCACGATCATCAAATAACTGATAATTTTTAAAAGCCTTCTCAAGACTAAGTAGTTTTAGTTCAGAGTTGAAGATTTTTGTAACCACGTAAGGTTGAGCTTCTTCGGATTTACGAGAGCCATAAAGAAGCCAAGAAACGGTGCAACAAGCTTTATCAACTACCATTCCAGAATCTTCAATTCCAAGATTGGAAAATAGATTACAATCACGAATTGAGTCCTGAACTCTTGGAATAAGCTGAACTTCTTGGTTCTCACGACTTAAGAAACAATAAGGAAAATGCAGGTGAAAACCATGCTTAAAATAAACCACTTCATTCTTGGTCTGTTGATACATTTTCTTCTCCAAAACAACACAAATCAATTCTTGGTCTGTACAGTTTTCAACAATCTGTCTCAGAACTGATTGGTATGTTTGAACAACCGTTAACATTTGTTCTTCACTATACAGTGAATCTCCCATTGGGTCTCCTTCATCACGGATCTTTAGATCAATATCTGCCAAAACTGGCATATAACTTTGGGGCTTTTCTCCAATACCAAAAACTAAATTCGGGTCTGTTGTGATTGCATTACAATAATCCTTCCAAAATTCTTCGAGAGTCTGTCTGTTAAACTGAAATCGGCCCCTTGGTTGAACCATACTTATGTGAGTATGAAATACACCATCGACATAATTAGATTTGAGTATTTTTCGAACTGCATCCATTTTACTTAATAATACACGATAAGATTTTAATCATTTTTAAAATTTGTAATTTTAAATTAATTCGAACAATCGGGGCAAACGCCTTCACATCCAAACATATTTGCATTCAATACTTTCTCACATATGAAGCATTGAATTTTTAATTCGGAGTAATAAGGCTC
>Ga0163144_10004884_pt1 | contig 30006 bp, 22 predicted proteins | sample OliLak19BULKMAT1_FD_123175 | JGI IMG/M metagenome (GOLD analysis project Ga0163144, IMG submission 123175) | Freshwater microbial mat bacterial communities from Lake Vanda, McMurdo Dry Valleys, Antarctica - Oligotrophic Lake LV.19.BULKMAT1 | ecosystem: Environmental > Aquatic > Freshwater >...
CGGACCGCATTTCACGGACGCGGCGCTGGGCGGGCGCAAGCCGCACGAGGCTTTTCATCGGCTGTCTTTGCCCGCGGACGGGAAGGATGCGGGGCTGATGCGCATCACCTTGAGGCCCGAGGATGCGGGAAGGTTTCGCACGCCGGGGCTGCGGAACGTGGCGCTGTCGGCACCCTATATGCACGATGGCCAGGTGGCGACGCTTGAGGGCGCTGTGCGGCATCATTTTGCGGGCGGCGGGGATGATCCGCGGCTACAGCAGACAGTGAGCGATGGCGAGGTGGTCCAGCTGGTTGCATTTCTGGAAGCGCTGTCGGATGAGGGCTTCTTGACGAACCCGGCTTTCGCCCTTCCCAAACCCGGATGTCCGGTGCCGGCCGATGCCGCGCTGACGGCGGAGGAATCGAACTCCGCTACCCTGCACAACAGTCCGTCAGGCCCATAGCTTCCCGGCTGTCTGACCTGATAGCTTTTCCGCCAGCCAGGAGTCGAAACATGCGCCTCACCGTCTTTCTCGTTGCCGGGATCCTCTCCGCCTGCGCCACGCCGGCATCGAACGAAATGGCCACAGCGTCAGCTGAGAGCATCAAGGTCTGCAAGCGCGTTGCGGCGACTGGCTCGAACGTGCCTCAGCGCGATTGCCGGACAAAGGAAGAATGGGCTGCGTTCGACAAGCAAGGCCAAGCCGGCGTCGGGGAGTTCGAGCGCGCACGCGACGAAGTCTCGCCGATTGGCCAGTAAGTTCGCCTGAGATCAGGCCGTCTTCGCTTCCGCCAGCCCGAGCTCCGCGATCATCGCCTTGCGCATTTCGAACTTCTGGATCTTGCCGGTGACGGTCATCGGAAAGCTGTCCACGAACTTCACATAGCGGGGGATTTTGTAGTGGGCGATCTGGCCCTTGCAGAAAGCAGAGATTTCTTCGCGGGATGAGGCCTCGCCGGCGCGGAGCTTGATCCAGGCGCAGATTTCTTCGCCGTATTTCGGGTCAGGCACGCCGATGACCTGCACGTCCTCAATCTTGGGGTGGCGGAAGAGGTACTCCTCAATCTCGCGCGGGAAGACGTTCTCACCGCCGCGGATGACCATGTCCTTGATGCGGCCGACGATGTTGCAATAGCCCTCGTCATCGATGGTGGCCAGGTCGCCTGTGTGCATCCAGCCCTCGGCGTCGATGGCCTCGGCGGTTTTCTCCGGATCGTCCCAGTAGCCGATCATCACGGAATAGCCGCGCGTGCAGAGTTCGCCGGGCTGGCCGCACGGAACGGTGTCTCCCTGCTCGTCGACGATCTTCACTTCGAGATGCGGTTGGACGCGGCCGACGGTGGAGACGCGGCGTTCCAGCGGATCGTCGATGGAGGTCTGGAAGGAGACGGGGCTGGTCTCGGTCATGCCATAGCCGATGCCGACCTGATGCATGTTCATCCGGTCGATGACCTTCTTCATCACTTCGATCGGACAGGGCGAGCCGGCCATCACGCCTGTGCGGAGAGATGACAGATCGAACTTGTCGAAATCGGGGTGTTCGAGCTCGGCGATGAACATGGTGGGCACGCCGTGGAGGCCTGTGCAGCGTTCGGCGTCCACCGTTTTCAGCACTGCGAGCGGCTCATAGCTCTCAGATGCGTAGACCATCGCGGCACCGTGGACGACGCAGGCGAGATTGCCCATCACCATGCCGAAGCAGTGATAGAGCGGCACCGGGATCAGCAGGCGGTCTCCGGATTGGAGACCCATCCCCTCGCCCACAAAAAAAGCGTTGTTAAGGATGTTGCGGTGCGAGAGCGTTGCGCCTTTCGGCAGGCCGGTCGTGCCGGAGGTGAACTGGATATTGATCGCGTCGTTGCGATCGAGCTGTGCGGCGACAGCTTCGAGCTGTGATAACTGCGCATCGGTTGCCATGCCGGCAATGTCAGCGAAGGCGAGCCAGCCCGGCGCCGGGACGCCGCCGATCTGGATGATGTGGCGAAGGTCCGGCATGCGTTTTGCGTGGAGCTGGCCGGGCTGCGAACTTGCGATCTCGGGGGCGAGTTCGTTGATCATTCCGACATAGTGCGAGGTCTTGAATTCGCGGGCGCAGACCAACGCTTTCACGCCGACCTTGTTGAGCGTGTATTCGACTTCCGAGAGGCGATAGGCCGGGTTGATGTTGACCTGGATCAGGCCGACACGGGCGGTGGCGAACTGGACCAGGGTCCACTCTGCGCAGTTGGGTGCCCAGACGCCGACGCGGTCGCCGGGCTGTAGGTCGAGAGCCAGAAACCCGGCGGCAAGGCGGTCAACCGCGTCGGAGAATTGCTGGTAGGTCCAGCGGATGCCCTGATGGACCGAAACCAGCGCTTCCTGCGTGGGCCAGCTTCTGGCCGCGCGCAGGAGGGCCTCGCCGATCGTGTGTTCGAGGAGCGCGGGTTCCGTGACGCCGCGCACGCGGCTGAGCTGGCTCATATGTCTCTCCCAGGAGCGACAGGGTAGCATGCGGCGGGCGGAGGCCAAGCTGGAGCCGACAAGGGGCGCCCGGACTTTGTGCAGAACCCTGTCCGGGACCGACTAGTACTGGCCCCGGCGCGCGGTTTGTGGAACGCTGCGCCCCATGTCGATCAAGGCCGCAATCTACCACCTGACGCACTACAAATACGACCAGCCTGTCGTGATGGGACCGCAGATCATCAGGCTGCGCCCTGCCCCGCATTCGCGGACGCGGGTGATATCGCATTCGCTGAAGGTCTCGCCCGACAAGCATTTCGTGAACTACCAGCAGGACCCCTATGGCAACTGGCTGGCGCGGTATGTGTTCCCAGAGCCTGTGCGCGAGCTGAAGATCGAGGTCGATCTTGTTGCCGACATGACGGTCTACAACCCGTTCGACTTCTTCGTTGAGCCGAGCGCGGAGACATATCCGTTTGAGTATCCGCCTGAGCTGGTGGACGACCTTGCGATCTATCGGAAGCTCGAGACGATGGGATCGCACCTCAGGAAATTCCTGTCGACGGAGTCGCGCGAGAAGATCCGTACGGTCGACTTCATCGTGAACCTGAATGCGCGTGTGGCGCGCGAGATCAACTACCTGATCCGCATGGAGCCCGGCGTGCAGACGCCCGAGGAGACGTTCGAGAAGGCGTCCGGGTCGTGTCGGGATTCGAGCTGGTTGCTGGTGAATGCGCTGCGGCATCTGGGCTTCGCGGCGCGATTTGTGTCGGGCTATCTCATTCAGCTGAAGCCGGACCTCGTGGCGCTCGACGGGCCGCCGGGAACTAGCGTCGATTTCACCGACCTGCATGCGTGGTGCGAGGTCTACCTGCCAGGCGCGGGCTGGATCGGGCTTGATCCCACATCGGGCCTGCTGACGGGCGAGAGCCATATTCCGCTGTCGGCGACGCCGCACTATTCTAACGCCGCGCCGATCTCGGGCGGGTATGCGGGCCAGGCGAACGTCACGTTCGACTTCGCGATGACGGTAAAGCGCGTGGCCGAGCATCCGCGCATCACCAAGCCGTTCTCGGACGAGAGCTGGGCAGCACTGGATGCGCTGGGGGATAAGGTGGATGCCGCGCTGAAGGCGGGCGATGTGCGCCTGACCATGGGTGGCGAACCGACCTTCGTTTCAATCGATGACTTCGAGGGGGACGAGTGGAACACCGGCGCAGATGGCCCGACCAAGCGCAAACTGGCAGACTTGCTGATCCAGCGGCTGCGCGATCGCTTCGCGCCGGGTGGTTTCCTGCATTACGGACAGGGCAAGTGGTATCCTGGTGAGACGCTGCCGCGCTGGACGTTCTCGCTCTACTGGCGGCGCGACGGGAAGCCGATCTGGCATGATCCGGAACTGGTCGCAGGCGAGAATGGTGCCAACAACAAAAATGGGGGTAAAGCAACCAAGGTTGAAGCCGAGCAGCTGCTGAAGGCGATGGCGGAGGAGCTGGGCGTCGGCACGGAGATGGTGATCCCCGCCTATGAGGACCCGGCGAACTGGATTCTGAAGGAGGGCAATCTTCCGGAGAATGTGACGCCGGAGAATTCGAAGCTGAAGGACGTGGAAGAGCGCACGCGGATCGCGCGCGTGTTCGGCCGTGGACTGACCGAGCCGAGCGGATACGTTCTGCCGATCCAGCGCTGGCAGGCGAAGGCGCCGGCAGCTGCTGGTGCCAGCAAGGGATCGCCGAAGAAAGGCGAGACGACGCCGGGGCGTGTGGCGACACGTGGGCGGTGGAAATCGGAGAAGTGGAAGCTGCGGCGGGGACATATGTTCCTCGCGCCGGGGGACAGCCCGGTGGGGTATCGCCTACCGCTGGAATCGCTGCCGTGGATTCCGCCGGCGCAGTATCCGCATGTGATCCCTGCTGATCCGGGCGAAGCGCGTGGGCCGTTGCCGGACTATGCGGCGGAGATCAACACGTCGCACGGCTATGCATCGGGCGAACAGGCGCGGGCGCAGTTCACCGCGAGCGAGGGCGGTCGGCAGCAGGTTCAGGAGCAGTCGTTCTCCGAAGTCGCGGGGTCCGTGCGGACGGCGATGACGGTCGAGGCGCGGGATGGGCGGTTGTGTGTTTTCATGCCGCCGGTGGAGCGGATCGAGGATTATCTGGAGCTGGTGGCGGCGGCGGAAGCTGCGGCGAAGGCGCTTGGCATTCCGGTGCACATCGAAGGTTATGCGCCGCCGCATGATCCGCGGATGAATGTGATGCGCGTGACGCCTGATCCGGGCGTGATCGAGGTCAATGTGCATCCGGCGACGAGCTGGCGCGAATGCGTGGAGAACACGCAGACGCTGTATAACGAGGCGCGCCAGTGCCGGCTCGGCTGTGACAAGTTCATGATCGACGGCCGACACACGGGCACAGGCGGCGGCAACCATGTGGTCGTCGGCGGGGCGACGCCGATGGACTCGCCGTTCCTGCGGCGGCCGGATGTCCTGAAGAGCCTGCTGCTGCTTTGGCAGAAGCGGCCTTCGCTGTCCTACCTGTTCTCCGGCATGTTCATCGGGCCGACGAGCCAGGCACCGCGGATCGACGAGGCGCGGCATGACTCGCTCTATGAGCTTGAGATCGCGCTGTCGCAGATCCATTCTCCCGGTGGCGGAGCGGGCGGCGACGCCTATACGCCGCCTTGGCTGGTGGACCGGCTGTTGCGCAACCTGCTGGTTGACGTCTCGGGCAACACACACCGCACGGAAATCTGCATCGACAAGCTGTTCTCGCCGGATGGCCCGACAGGGCGGCTGGGGCTAGTGGAATTTCGCGGTTTCGAGATGCCGCCGGATGCGCGGATGTCGCTTGCGCAACAGGTGCTGGTGCGGGCGATCATCGCGCGTCTGTGGCAGTCTCCGATCACGGGCAACCTCGTGCGTTGGGGCACAACACTGCATGACAGGTTCATGCTGCCGCATTTTGTCTGGCAGGATTTCCTGGACCTGCTGCGTGATCTCTCGACGCACGGGTTCGAGCTGCGGCCGGAATGGTTCGAGGCGCAGCTGGAGTTCCGCTTTCCGTTCTGCGGCGAGATAGAGGTTGAGGGCGTGAAGCTGGAAGTACGGCAGGCGCTGGAGCCATGGCATGTGCTGGGCGAGACCGGCGCGATCGGCGGGACTGTGCGATATGCCGATTCATCCGCCGAGCGCGTGCAGGTGAAGCTTACCGCGGCTAACACTGAGCGCTATCGGGTGGCGGTGAATCGCAGGCCAGCCCCACTGGTGCATACCGGCAATGGCGAGGCGGTGGCGGGGGCGCGCTACAAGGCGTGGAAGCCGCCGCTGTCGCTGCACCCTGTGCTGCCGACTAACGTGCCGCTGGTGTTCGACATTTTCGACGACTGGACGGGCCGGGCAATCGGCGGGTGCGTTTATCACGTCGCGCATCCGGGCGGCCGCAGCTACGACACCTTCCCGGTCAATGGCAACGAGGCGGAGGCGCGGCGCCTCGCCCGGTTCGAGGGGCATGGGCACACGCCGGGCGGATATCAGCTGGGTATCGAGACGCCCCATCCGGAGTTCCCGCACACGCTGGACCTGAGGCGGGCGCCGAGGGTGTGAGGGCGGATCGCAAACAAGGCGTTGCCTTCCCCGCCCGACCTCACCACAAGGTGTCGGTGAAGCGGGGAGGCTCCGGGGATAAAGGTGTCGGCGGCAACACAACCCACGGCTGATTCTGGGTCGCGACTGCTGGCGGGGTATAGGCCCTTGCCTGGCGTCGCGGACGAGCTTGTCGACGCTGCTGGCAACGTGCGCCCAGTGTGGCGGCCGTTCATCGACTATCTCGGCAAGATGTCGCCGGAGGAGCTCGCGCGGCGCGTCGATCAGGGGGACCAGTACCTGCGCGATGCCGGGGTGTTCTTCCGCCAGTATGGCGATGACTCCGCAGAACGCGCCTGGCCGCTGAGCCACCTGCCCGTGCTGATCCACGAGAGCGAGTGGAAGACGATTTCCGACGGGTTGATCCAGCGCGCGGGACTGCTGGAGCTGATCGCCGCGGACCTGTATGGAGAACAGCGGCTTGTCACCGAAGGACACCTGCCGGCCTCGCTGATCGGCATGTCGCCGGAGTGGCTGCGACCGCTGGTGGGCGTGCGGCCGCGGTCGGGACAGTTCCTGCAGTTCATGGCGTTCGAAATCGGCCGTGGGCCGGACGGACAATGGTGGGTGCTGGGCGACCGGGTGCAGGCGCCGTCGGGCGCGGGCTTCGCACTGGAGAACCGCGTGGCGACGACGCGGGTGTTTCCCGACTACTATGCTGAACACAATGTGCAGCGGCTTGCGGGTTTCTTCCGCGCCTTTAGCGACACGATGAACGACCTGCGCGGGGACACGGAAAGCCGCGTCGGTATTCTGACTCCAGGGCTGCTGAACGATACCTATTTCGAACACGCCTACATCGCGCGCTATCTCGGCTTCATGCTGCTCGAGGGCGAGGACCTGACCGTTCAGAACGGCCAGCTCTTGGTGCGAACCATCGCAGGCCTCGAACCGGTGAGTGTGCTCTGGCGCAGGATCGATGCATCGTATTCTGATCCGCTTGAGCTGAACGAGCAGTCCCGGCTTGGCGTGCCCGGTATGGTGGACACGATCCGGCGCGGGCATCTGGCGATGGTGAATGCCCTGGGCTCGGGAATACTCGAAATGCGGGCACTCCTGGCCTTCATGCCGAAGCTGGCGCGGGGCCTGCTGGATGAGCCACTGAAGCTGCCGAACATCGCCACGTGGTGGTGCGGGCAGGACTCCGAGCGCGCCCATGTCCGCGCGCATGCTGATCGCATGATGATCGGCGAAGCGCTGTCGACACGCATGCTCTTCGACAGCGAGGACAAGACATCGCTCGGAGCGAGTCTGCAAGGCGGCGTGTCTGACATGCTGGACGCGCGCGGTCCGATGCTGGTGGGGCAGGAAGCGGTGACGCTCTCGACCGCGCCTGTGCTGAGCGATGGCCTGCTCGCGCCGCGGCCCATGAGTCTGCGCGTATTTCTCGCGCGCACGCCACGCGGATGGCGCGTGATGCCCGGGGGCTATGCGCGGATCGGGAGGTCCCAGGATGCAACCGCGATCGCCATGCAGCGCGGTGGATCCGTCGCCGACGTTTGGGTGGTGTCTGATCAGCCCGTGCGCAGCGAGACAATGCTGCCCTCGCAGGCGTCGCCCTACAGACGGCTGCACCAGAGCGCACTGCCTAGCCGAGCGGCGGACAACCTCTTCTGGATGGGGCGCTATGTGGAGCGAGCCGAAGGCCTGATCCGCCTGTTGCGCGCCTGGCATGTGCGCCTGGCGGAGAGTGGCCATCCGGAAACCCCGCTGCTGAAGCACGCGACCGAGTATCCCGGCTTCTTCGGCGCAGATCCGGCGCGGAAGGTTACGAAGGATCTTCGTAACGCCATCGCGGCTGCAACCTCCAGCGCGAGCCAGGTGCGCGACCGCTTCTCGATTGACGGTTGGACAGCCCTGAACGAACTGTCTGAAAGCGCCCGCCTGGAACTCTCGAACATCGCGCCCGGCTATGCGACGGCGCGCGCCCTGAGCCTTCTTCTCCGACAGATAACTGGCTTCTCTGGCCTCGTTCACGACAACATGTACCGGTCCGAAGGCTGGCGCTTCCTGTCGCTTGGGCGCTCGCTGGAGCGCGCAGGCATGCTCGCGGGGATGCTCGCGTGGTTTGCGGACGACGACGCGCCGGAAGGCGCATTCGACTTCGCTGTGGAGGTTGGCGACAGCGTGCTCACGCACCGCAGGCTGTTCGCGGTGGCTAGTAGCCGTGCCACTGTGGCGGACCTGCTCGGGTGCGATGCCGACAATCCGCGCTCGATCCACTACCAGCTCGCGGAGCTGCGAGAGCATGTCGCCGTACTGCCCGGCGCACGTGAGCAAGGGCAGATGTCCCAGCTGTCGCGGGCGGTCATGAAGTTGCATGCCGATGCAGCGCTTAGAACGCCGGAATCGCTGGATACGGATGCGCTCCTGACCATTCGCGCGGAGCTGGGCGTGGTTTCCGACCTGCTGACGAAGGCGTATCTGAGATAGGAATGCTGTACGATATCGGCCTGCGCATACACTATGCCTACGCCACACGGGCAGCGGGCGGGCGGCATGTGCTTTACATGACGCCCGCCAACCTCGACGGGCAGCGCACGATCACGTCGCTCCTCGACATCACGCCAGCGCCGGACGAGCGTTCGGCAAGGACGGACTTCTACGGCAATACAGTGGTGGAAGTCGCGTTCCACACGCCCCATGCTGAGGTAGAGTTCCGGCTGCGCGCGCGCGTCGAACGCGATGTGGCGCAGACGGGGGACGATCACTCGGACTCGCCGGCGCACCTGGCCGCCGCGCTGCGCGACGTGCGCTCCCTCGAGGGTGACTCACCGCATCATTTCCTGGCCAACAGCCCACGGGTACGCATGCAGAAGGTGTTTCGCGACTATGCGCCATCCCTAACCGATGCCAAGGTCATGACGACCCTGCAAGTCGTCGAGACAATCGGACGGGCAATCAACCGCGACATGACATTCGAGCCCGGCTCGACGCAGGTCGACACGCCGCCGGAAGAGGCATTCGCGCGGCGCCGTGGTGTGTGCCAGGATTTCACGCACATCATGATCGCCTGCCTGCGTAGCATCGGCGTGCCGGCCGCCTATGTCAGCGGCTTCCTGCGCACCATTCCGCCCAAGGGTAAGCCGAGACTCGAGGGCGCCGATGCGATGCACGCCTGGGTACGCGCGTGGTGCGGGCCGAAGACGGGCTGGGTCGACTACGACCCGACGAACGGCGTGCGCGTTGGCGACCAGCACATCGTCGTCGCCTGCGGCCGCGACTATGGCGACGTGGCTCCCGTCAGGGGCGTGGTGCGCACCGCTGGCGGTCAGAAGAGCAAGCAGGCGGTCGATGTCGTCCCAATCAGGGGACAGGACGAGGCTGACGCGTAGAAGCCCGTACCGCTCGGGGTCGGCGACCGTCTCGAGAAAGTCATGTGACAATCAGAAACGTCCGAGGCGCCTGGGCACGAGGTTCGGTTGCCGCCACACGAATCCAAACTGTCATCTAACTGTCGGGCGACTGTCATGCTGGACCGTTAACCGGCTCATGGGGAAGGCGGGCGCAAGTCGAAAGAGCAATTCTTCGGTGCCCTCTGCAAATCGGCCCCGGTCGAGCTCAAGGGAATCCAGAATGTCATCGAAGATTGCTGTGCGCGCCGCCCTGCTGGCCGCCCTTGCGGCGACGGGTCTCGCCGCCTGTTCAGGCTCCGACGGGGTCGCTTCTCCCGGAGAGGCCGTATTCATTCCTTCGCCGCCACCGGCTGCTCCGCCGGTTCTCCCCCCCGCGCTGCCGCCGACGTCGCCAGCTGGCCCGGCTGCTGATTGCCCCACCGGCTTCGTCAATGCCGGCGTCGTCGCCAACCAGCGCAACTGCCAGCTCCCCGCGGTTGTGACAGGAACGCTGAACCTCCCGCTGCGCGCGGGTACGATCTACTCGCTTTCCGGCCGCGTAGATGTGGGCGTCGATCTCGGCGCCGATCCGGCTGCTCCGCTCCCGGGCGGCGCCCAGGGCATCCTGTCGATCGATCCGGGCGTGACGGTGTTCGGTTCGGGCACGCTCGACTACTTGCTGGTGAACCGCGGCTCGCGCATCAGCGCGATCGGGTCTGCCACGCAGCCGATCATCTTCACCAGCCGCCAGAGTGTCGAAGGCGGCACTAACGAGAACTCGATCGGTCAGTGGGGCGGTCTCGTCGTCCTCGGCCGCGCACCGATTTCGGTCTGCACCGGCGTTCTGGTTCCGCCAAATGTCGGCTGCACGGCTCAGGTGGAAGGCGCGAACGCGCAGTATGGCGGCAACACGCCGTCCGACAACTCCGGCCGCCTGAGTCATGTCCGCGTGCAACACTCGGGCGTCGAGATCCTGCCCAATAACGAGCTGAACGGCATCACGCTGGCGGGCGTTGGAACGGGCACGGTCGTCGAGAACGTGCAGGTCCACAACTCGTCGGATGACGGCATCGAGATCTTTGGCGGCACGGTCAACCTGCGTAACATCGTGCTCACGGGCAATGATGACGACAGCCTCGACGTAGATACCGGCTGGCGCGGCGCGGTTCAGAACCTTCTGATCGTGCAGCGCACGGCGGGCGGCGACCGCGGTTTCGAATTTTCGTCGGCGGGCAACCGCACGGCGCAGGCTCTGCCTGCCGGCCAACCGACGGCCGCCTTCACGCTCAACACGACGCCTTATATCTCGAACGCGACCATCGTGGCGCGCACGGGTGGCGGTGACGCGATCGTGGTGAATTCCGGCAACGGCCTGCGTCTGTTCAACTCGGTAGTGTTCGATCCCGCAATCTGCCTCGACATCGATGACGTTGACACGTTTACCGCCGCGCCAACCTTCAACGGCGTGTTCATGTCCTGCCCGACCGCCTTCAACGCCGATGCCGACGATGAGGCCGGGCGCTTCAACGCCGGAACCGGCAACACTGCAACGGGCACAAATACGCTCGTTCCGCGGGGGACCAGCACAGCCAGTTTCGTCAATGGAGCCAACGAGAATGGCGTCGCTGTCCAGCTAGTCGCCAACCTGCCGGGATCGACCTTCCTGACGCCGCCGACGAACATCGGCGCGGTCAATGCCGGCAGCAACACCTGGTACCAGGGTTGGACCTGCAGCCCGCTGATCGGCGAAGAGGCCTGCTGATCCAAGGTTTGGCCGGCGGCCCTCGCGGTCGCCGGCCTGCCACCTGCCTCCCTTTCTAGCCGACCGACGCAAATTTTCCTCTTCGCGGGATACCGCTTCATGAAAACGCCCAGCCTGTCCCTGAGCGCCCTGCTTCTGGCAACATCGGCGCTGATCGCGCCGGGCACATTTGCCCAGGATGCCCAGCCGGCCGACCCGCCCGCGGCCGAGACATCGGATACGGATGAGACTGAAGACCAAGGCGACGTCATCATCGTGCGCGGGCGCTTCATTCCCGAGCCGCTTCAGGAAACCTCCGAAGTTGCTGCGTTCATTTCGGCTGAAGACCTAAGCCGCCAGGGCGACTCCAACGCAGCCGACGCACTGACCAAGCTGCCCGGCCTGTCGGTCGCGGAAGGTCGCTTCGTCTATGTGCGCGGCCTTGGCGAGCGCTATTCATCGGCGATCTTGAACGGATCTCCACTGCCCAGCCCGGAGCCGCTGCAACGCGTTGTTCCGCTCGATCTTTTCCCCGCCAGCATCCTTTCCGGCGTGAGCGTCCAGAAAAGCTATTCTGTTGAATACCCGGGCGAATTCGGCGGCGGCGTCGTTTCGCTGAGCACGTTGAACCTTCCCGAGGAGAGCTTCCTGGAAGTGGGCACCGGATTCAGCGTGAACATGCAAACGACGTTCGCGACCGGCTACACGCACGACGGTGGCGATGCTGACATATTCGGCTTCGATGACGGCACCCGCAAGATTCCGAACCAGCTGAATGAAGCGATCCTCGCGAGCCGGCGGGTTGACTCGACACTTGATCTGTATCCGCAGCTGACCAATGCGCAGGAGTTGCAGCGGATAGGCCAGAGCTTCGAGAACGCCAAGATAAACCTCGTGCAGCTGAACACGCAGATTCCCGCAAACGGTAGTTTCGACATCTCGACTGGCCTGCGCCAGGATTTCGACACGTGGAGCATCGGCTATATCGGTGTGCTTGGCTATTCCAACGCTTGGGAGACCGAAGACGGCATCCAGCAGGAAGGTCGCGTAGATGGCGGCGTCTCGACGCCGAAATCAAGTTATGACTACACGACCACTGCCAACAAGGTTGGTTGGGACGGCCTGTTCGGCGTCGGGATGGAGTTCGGATCCGACCACACGATCGACTGGACCAATCTGTGGATCAGGCGCACGGACAAGCGCACACAAGTCCGCTTCGGCTTCGACGAACTCGCTGGTGAGCAGGTTCTGGACGAGCGTACCGCGTGGTACGAGCGCACGCTTAGCTCGACGCAGCTTGATGGCACACACGAATTCGGGCAGCTGGAGCTTGGCTGGCGGACGGCATATTCACGCACGGAGCGCGACGCCCCCTACGAGCGCCAGATGCGCTACATCTTCGACGACACGATCGACCGCTACCTGCACGACACGTCGCGCGCCACCAACCGACTGGAGTTCAGCGAACTCGTCGACGAGATCGACAGCGCCGGACTGACTGCGAAGTACAGCTTCCCCCTGCCGATCCCCGACGTGCGCGACATGGAGCTTTCGGCTGGCGTTGATTGGTTCGACAATACCCGCTCGGCGACCTCTCGTGCCTTCCGTTTCGTTGCTGAGGCACTGCCGCTGGCCGTGCAGCAATCGCGACCGGACTTCCTGTTCGCCGACTTCAACATCTCTCCCGACAGGCTTGTCATTCGTGAGACGACGGGCGCTTCCGGCGCGGCGGCCTATGATGCCCAGCTCGAGGTTTCAGCAGCGTTCGTGAAGGCCGATTTCGAGCCCTTCCCGTTTTTCCGTGTCGCAATGGGAGGGCGGTTTGAGGAAGCAACCCAGTCGGTGAGCACGCGCGCCCTGTTCCTTGGCGAAGCGCAGCCGACGCAGCCGCCCGTGCGCGAAGAGGAATACTTCCTCCCGGCCGGCACAGTGACCTGGAACTTCCTCGATGACTGGCAACTGCGCGTCGGCGCTTCGCAGACGATCGGCCGTCCGCAGTTCCGCGAACTTGCTCCGCAGCAGTATCTCGATCCGGACAGCGACCGCCTGTTTATCGGCAACCCCTTCCTGGTCGACACCGAGCTGACCAATCTCGACACTCGCCTCGAAAACTTCTTTGGCCGCAACATGTTCTTCACGCTGGGCGCCTTCTATAAGGACATCGAAAATCCGATCGAGTCCGTGGTCGCGGAACAGGGCGCGACGATCCAGCAGACCTATCTCAACGCGCCGAAGGCGATCCTCTACGGCGCAGAGGTCGAGCTCCGCACGACCTTCACCGATCCGTTCGCAGATGTTTTCTGGATCGGCGGCAAGGACATTTTCCTCCAGTCCAACTACACCTACAGCAAGAGCGAGGTTCAGGTCAGCGCAGGCGACACCGTGTTCCCGCTGTCGGGTGCCGGAGCCGCGCAGCCGGCCGAGAATTTCATCATCGATGGATCACGACTGCAGGGCCAGTCCGAGCATGTCGCCAACTTCCAACTCGGATGGGAAGATCCCATCGCCTCGGAACAGGGCACGTTCATTGTGAACTATGTCAGCGAGCGTTCCTCGGCGCGCGGACGGCCCGGCGAGCCCGATTTCATTCAGGAGCCGGGCGTGATGCTGGACTTCGTCTATCGCCGCGAGTTCGATGCTTATGGCCGGCCCGTGACGTTCTCGTTCAAAGCGAACAACCTGCTGGATGAGGACTATCTCGAACATCAGGAGTTCGGCGGCGGGGAGATCATCATCAACCAGTACGATCTCGGCGTGTCCTACGAATTTGGCTTGTCCACCCGGTTCTGAGGACGTGTGACAAAGGCACCCGCCAAACGTCATAAAACTGAATCCTTGGCGGCGCATGTGACACCTTGAAGACGCGGGTAAATCGCGCGGGGCTGAGGGTGATGGCCGCTGGCAAAGGGTTCGCGCAGACATTGCGTGGCGGCGTTGCCGCCACCTTTGAATTTGCTGCAATTTCAACGCTTGGCGTATCCCTCGCAGCTCTGGTGTGGACCGTAGCCACACCAAGCAGCTCGATGGCTGAGGGCGGCACAGAGGACACAAGCGCTGGTCGCGTCGAATCCGAACTCCTGGCGAGACTTTCGCGCGTTACGGATCCCTTTGCGAGTGGGCGCGCGATGGCAGCGTCCGCTGTGGGCGATACGATGGGGTTCACCCTGCACGCGACGCGCGCGATGGGCGGCGGCGAAGGGACAGCGATCTTGTCACCCTCCGGTGGCGCGCAAGGCGCTTTTGCGGTCGGTGAAGAAATCACGCCCGGCGTGGTTCTTGCGCTGGTTTCAACGGAGCATGTCGAGATCGATGTCGGAGGCCAGCGGATGCGCGTGGCGTTCCCTGGAGCGAGCGTTAGCGCCGTCACGCAGATAACGACAAGCCTGCCGGCGGACTATCAGGCCGCGGCGCGGGCGGCGTCCCCCATTCCAGCGGCTGCACTTGCCACGCTGCCGCTGCAGCCGGTGAATCGCAATGGCAGGGCCGGCTTCGAAGTGATGCCGCAGGCGGCGGGCGGCACCCTCGCAGCGGCAGGACTGCGACCGGGCGACATTGTCACCAGCATCAACGGCGCAGATGCGGCGTCCGCCGACTTGTCGGCGTATCGCACGCTGATTGCATCGGGACAATCTGTCGACATTCGGTTCGAGCGTGACGGGCAGATTCATTCGGCACGGCTTGGAATTCAGTAATGGCGTTTTCGCGTATCGTGGCGGCGTGCCTCACTCTCGGAATAGCCGGGGTGAGCCCCCAGAGTCTGGCACAGGGCACAACGCAGTCGCTTAACGTGCAGAACGCAGACATCCGCGCCTTCATCCAGGATGTATCGAAAGCCACCGGCAACACCTTCGTCATCGACCCCGCCGTGCAGGGCAATGTAACCATCGCCGGCGGCGCGCCGATGGATCGCGACGATATGATGGAGGTGTTTCTCGCCACCCTGCGCGCACATGGCTATGTCGCGATACCGACGTCATCGGGCGCGTGGCGGATCGCACCTGACGAGCAGGCCGCGCAGCAACCGTCAGGCACGACAGGCGAACGGTTTGTCACGCAGGTGATCAGGCTGAAGACGCGGGATGCGGCGTCCTTGGTGGGCGTGCTGCAGCCCCTGGTGGGGCGCGGCGGCCGAGTAGGCACGGCACCGTCGTCGAATACAATCGTCATCACCGACTTCGCAGACAATGTGCGTCGTCTTTCGGGTCTGGTGGCGGAACTGGACCGTGACACGGATCGCATCGAGATTCTTCCGCTGAAAAATTCACGCGCATCGGTGCTGGCTGCGGCGCTGCGCGACATCACGGCGTCGGGTGGCGCGGGCGAAAAGGGTTTTTCGGCGGCGACGTTCACGGCGGTGGACTCATCCAACTCCCTGGTCCTGCGCGGGCCGACCGAGACGGTCGCGCGGCTGAAGGAAGTCGCGATGATGCTGGACGAACAGGCGAAGCCGACCGGGGACACGCGCGTGATCTTCCTGCAGCACGCCGATGCAGGCCAGATGGTGGAGATGCTTCAGGCTGTCGTGGATCAGCCGCGGACGGCCGGCGTTGCGGGCGGGCAGCCGAATGCCGCCCCGGCGGCTGCGCCAGCGGCGAACCAGCGCGCGGTGATCACGCGTTTCGAGGGCGCCAATGCGATCGTCGTGCGCGCCGACCCTACCATTCAGCAGGAGGTCGAGTCGATCATCCGGCAGCTCGACAGGCGGGCGGAACAGGTGCTGGTGCAGGCGATCGTCGTGGAGATCAGCGAAGGCGCCGCGAAGAATCTCGGCGTGCAGCTGCTGCTCGGCGGCGATGGCGATTCGGACATTCCGTTCTTTGCGACAAACTTCTCGAGCGCCTCGCCGAGCCTGCTGACACTGTCTGCGGCGCTGGGTGCCGGCGGACTGTCGGTGAGCCCGGACCTGCACGACGAGCTGCAGGAAGCGGCGGCAGACAGCCTGCTCGGCTCCTTTGGCGGCATTGGCGGCTTTGCCTCCGACCTTGGAAGCAACGGCCTGTTTGGCGTGATCATCAATGCGATCAAGCGCGATGGCGATTCCAACCTGATCTCGACGCCCTCGATCCTGACGCTGAACAATCGCGAGGCGGAGTTCCTCGTTGGTCAGAACGTGCCAGTAACGACAGGCGAAGTGCTGAGCGCGAACAACAACAATCCCTTCCGCACGATCGAGCGGCAGGATGTCGGCGTGAAGCTGCGCGTCAAGCCGCAGATCAATGCCGATGGTTCGATAACACTGGTGCTGCGCCAGGAAGTGTCGAGCGTCGACACGTTGAGCGCTTCGTTCGGCGAGCTTGTCTTCAACAAGCGCGAGATCGAGACGTCTGTGCTGGTCGACAATGGAGAGATCGTCGTTCTGGGCGGGCTGCTCGACCAGAATGAGCAGGTGACCCAAGAGAAGGTTCCGATTCTGGGCGACATTCCATTTATCGGTGCGCTGTTTTCTTCCGAGCGGACCCAGAAGGATAACACCAACCTGATGATCTTCATCCGGCCGGTGATCGTTGGTTCGGCCGACGCCGCGCGCTCGATCACGCAGCCGGAGCTCGATCGGATGATCGAACAGCAACGACTGAGCAATGGCGGCGCGCCGAGTATGCTGGACGATGTGCTGGGCCGCATGCCGCCAGCGCCTGCCTTACCGTCTCGGCCGCCCGCAACTGTCACGGACGCCGGGAGATGAGCGCCGCGCGCAGCCGCCTGCCCTACGCGTTTGCGCAGCGCGCGGGCCTGCTCGATCTCGGCGGCGACGGAGAGGCGCGGCTGGCGCTGCGCGAAGGCGCGGATCCCATGGCGTTGGTGGAGGCGCGTCGGGCGCTCGGCGGCGCACGATTGGTTGTCGAGACCGTCAGCACGGGCGAGTTCGAGCGTAAGCTTGCGGAGGTCTATGGTGCCTCTGGCATTGATGTGGGCGCGGCGGATGAGCTCGGCCGCTCCGACGCTCTGGGCGAGATCGACGGGCTGCCGCCGGTTGCGGACCTTCTGGACGCGCGCGACGACGCGCCGGTTATCCGTCTCATCAACGGGCTGATGGCGGAAGCGGCGCGCATCGGCGCGTCCGACATCCACATGGAGCCCTACGATACAGAGCTTGTAATCCGCATGCGCGTGGACGGCGTGATGTCTGAGACGGCGCGTCTGCCGGCGCGGCTCGCGCCTGTCCTGGTCTCGCGCATCAAGGTTATGTCGCGGCTTGATATAGCCGAGCGGCGCGTGCCGCAGGACGGGCGTATCTCGCTGACGATTGGCGGGCGCACGCTGGACGTGCGCGTGTCCACCCTGCCCGCGAAGGCGGGTGAGCGTGTGGTGCTGCGCCTGCTGGATCGCGAACGAGTGGGCCTGCAGCTGGACGATCTCGGCATGCCGGAGGGCATCGCTGGCGCGTTCCGTGCAGCACTGAAGGAGCCCAACGGCATCGTGCTGGTGACGGGTCCCACGGGCGCTGGCAAGACGACCACGCTTTATGCGGGCCTGCGCCTGCTGAATGACGCAAGCCGGACAATCCTGACGATCGAAGACCCGATCGAGTACGCCATCGACGGCATCGGGCAGACTCAGGTAAATGCTAAGGTCGGCATGACGTTCGCGGCCGGGCTGCGGGCAATCCTGCGCCAGAACCCGAACGTGGTGATGGTGGGCGAAATCCGCGACGCGGAGACGGCGCAGATCGCGGTGCAGGCGAGCCTGACCGGCCATCTGGTGCTGACGACGCTGCACACCAATGACGCCATCGGCGCGGTGACGCGCCTTCGCGATATCGGGATCGAGCCATTCCTGATCGCCTCCACCCTGCGCGGCGTGATCGCGCAGCGGCTGGTGCGGCGCGTCTGCATAGCGTGCCGCAGGGCTGAAGCTGTCGATGCAACGGGCGCGGCGCTCGCCGGCATCACGCCGGGCGCGATGATCTACCGCGCTGCCGGATGCCCGCAGTGTGGGGGCACCGGCTATGCAGGCAGGCTCGGCCTGTTCGAGCTGGTGCGTGCCGATGAAGGCCTGCGCCGGTTGATCTCGGCCAATGCGCCCGAGGGCGAGCTGGAGGCGCATGCCTTCGCCAACGCGCCACAACTTGCACAATCGGCGCGGGAAGCTGTGCTGCGCGGCGAGACCACGATCGAGGAAGCGCTGCGCATCATCCGGCCGGAGGGAAGCAGGCATGCCGACCTTTGAGTTCAGCGCCATCGACCGCTCAGGGCGAACACTCACCGGCGCACTGGCGAGCACCGATGGAGATGCGGCGCGGCGTACGCTGGAACGGCGTGGCCTGGTGGCGACGCAGATCACGGCAGGAACCGGCGCGACGACGACGCGCAATGCGCGGCCCATCCGGCTAGACGCAGGCGCACTGGCGCTGATCACCCGGCAGATGGGGACACTTGCGACAGTTGCCCCGATCGAGGAGGCGCTGCGTTCGCTGGCTGAGCAGGCCGAGAGTCGAAAGCAGCGCGAACTGCTCTCGCGTGTGCATACCGGTGTGGTGGAAGGGATGCGCCTGTCCGACGCGATGGCGCGGCTGGGGCCTGCCTTCCCGCCCACCTATCGCGCGATGGTGGCGGCCGGCGAGGCTTCCGGTTCGCTGCCACAGGTTCTGGAGCGGCTGGCCGACCTTCTCGAGAAGAAGCAGGACATGCAGGCCAAGGTGTCGTCCGCGCTGGTCTATCCGATCGTGCTCGCTGTCGTCGCGCTTGGCGTCATCGTCGCGTTGATGACATTTGTGGTGCCGCGGGTGGTGGAGCAGTTCGACATATCGGGGCAGCGGCTGCCGGACATCACAAACGCGATGATCGCGATCTCGAACGTGATGCTGCACTGGGGATGGGCGATCATGCTTGGGATTGCGGTGTCGCTCGCGCTCTTTGCGTGGGCCATGACGCGCCCGGGGCCGCGTCTGGCGTTCGACGGCATGCTCCTTAGGTTGCCGATCGTTGGCCGGGTGATCCGGAATGTCGAGTCGGCCAGCCTGTCGCGCTCGCTGGCGACCATGATCGGTAGCGGCCTGCCCGTGCTGGAGGCGCTGAACCTCGCCGGGAAGACGGCGGGCAACACTGTGATCCGCGCCGCTGCGAACGACATGGCGGTGCAGGTGCATGAGGGCATGGGCCTCTCCTCCGCCCTGCGCCGCGCGAAAGTGTTTCCGCCACTGCTTGTTCATCTGGCTGCCAGCGGGGAGAACAGCGGCAAGCTGGAGCCCATGCTGGACCGCGCCGCCGATTACCTCGAACGCGATGTTCGCTCCGCAACGTCCGTCGCGCTCAGTCTTCTCGAACCTGCCATCATTCTCATTATGGGAGGCATTGTATGCCTGGTCATCCTGTCGATCCTTCTGCCGATCCTGCAGATCAACACGCTCAACGTCTGAAACGCGCCGAAAATCAGGCCGGCTTCAGCCTGATCGAGGTTATGGTGACAATGGTCATCATCGGCCTGCTGTCGACGCTGGTGCTGATCAACGTTCTGCCGAGCCGCGACAAGGCGATGGTCGACAAGGCCAAGGCCGATATCGCGACGCTGGAGCTGGCGGTGGACACGTTCAAGATGGACAATTTCGGTTACCCGCGCACCGAGGATGGGCTGACCGCGCTGGTCAATGCGCCTGCGAGCGTGAAGCCGGAACGCTATCGCGAAGGCGGCTATATCCGGCGGCTGCCGGAAGATCCGTGGGGCAATCCTTACCAGTACGCCTATCCGGGCCGCACGCGGGCGTTCGATGTCTATTCGCTTGGGGCTGACAACGCGCCCGGCGGCGAAGGGCTCGACGCCGACATCGGCAACTGGAACTGAACGGGGTACGGGCATGCGTCGCGAGGCCGGCTTTTCGCTGATCGAGATGATGGTGGTTCTCGCCATCGTCTCGCTTGCGGCCGGCCTCGTAGTCGTGAACGCGCCGGGTCCATCAGGGCAGCTTGCCAATGAAACCGACCGCCTGATCCGTAGCCTTGTCGCCGCGCGCGATCTTGCACTGGTCGAGAACCGCACGGTTATGGTGGATGTGACAGAGACCGGATACGCCACCCGCGTCGCCAGCCGGCTCGGGCCGGCGCGCGAAGTCGAGATGACACCGTGGAACGAGCGAACAACCGTCGCGGCAGGGGACGGCCGCTTGCCGGCGATCATTGTGTTCGACCCCGTGGGACTTGCCGAACCGGCATCGTTCACGCTGTTTAACGAAGGCGCAAAGGATGGCATCGCCATCGCGCCGTCGGGCCGGATCGCCAGGCTGGACGAGGCGGCGCCATGACAGCGCGATCGCAGTCCGGATTCTCGCTGCTCGAAGTCGTCGTCGCCATCGCCGTGTTCAGCCTTGGCGCGATGGCGACGCTCAATGTCCTCGGTCAGAGTGGGCGCAATGCAGATGCCGACGAGGCGCGCCTGATTGCGGGCATCGTTGCGGAAAACCGGATTGCCGAAGCCATGGCGATGAGCCGGCCGCCGCCGACCGGCGCGACACGCGGGAGCGAGACTGCGCTCTCGCGCACGTGGGACTGGGAGATGCGCGTGGCGCCCTCGCCCGAACCGCGCATCCTGCGCATTGACGTGAGCGTGCGCGAGACAGGGCGCGCCCAGGTGCTGGCCGAGTATTCGACCTTCAGGGCGGCGCGATGAAGGGGTTCACGCTGGTCGAAACCCTGGTCGCCCTCTTCGCGCTTGCCATGCTGGCCACGGGAGCGCTTGCGGTATCAAGCGCATCGGCCGCGAGCCAGGACTCAGTTCGCGCCCATCAGGAGAGCACGCATACCCTGATGCGGTTGCGCGCAATCATGAAGGCAGACCTCAGCCAGGCCGCAGCCAGACGCGCCCGCGATGTCAACGGCGCAAAGGCGCAAGCGGCCCTGTCGGGCGGCGCGCTGGGCGGCGGCGTCTTCCTGTCGCTCGTGCGGCGCGGCTGGGACAATCCGCTCGAACAGGATCGCGCGTCTCTGCAGTATGTCGAGTATCGGCTGATCGGCGGCCGTCTCGAGCGAAGATGGCGCAGGCATGTCGACGGTTCGCCGCTGCAGCCGCCGCAGGTCTTGGCCGAAGGCGTGCGGTCCTTGCGGCTGGAATTCCTCGACTTCGATCAATGGATGGAAGGTTGGGCTGGCGCGCCGAACCGCCCGCTGCCCCGCGCCATTCGCGTCTCGCTGGACTTGGCCGATGGCGGGCCAGTATCTCAGGTCTTCCTCCTGCCAGAGGCGGCGGTGCGATGAACTGGAAACGGAAAAAATCGCCACAAGGCAAACCACAGGACAAGGGCGCGGCCCTGCTAACGGCGCTGATCGTGGTGGCCGGCCTGTCCGCCATTGCAGTATCGGCTCTGGCGGACATGCGGCGCGACCAGCGTCTCAGCGCGAATGCGCAGAGCACGGCTCAGGCGCAATGGTTCGCGATCGGGGCGGAGGGTTATGCGCGCGTGATGGCGGGGGATCTGGTCTCGGGCGCACTGCCGCGGACAGCGCTTGCCGGCCCGCCGCGAACGGGCGCGTTCCCCCTCGACCATGGCATGATGCAGGTGGCCGTACGCGATGCCTCGACCTGCATCAACGCCAACAGCGTCGTATCCGGCGCCGGCGACATCTACCAGCGCGACGCGGCAGGCGTTGCGCAGGTGATTGCGCTGATGGAGATGCAGGGTCTTTCGTCGGCCAAGTCGAATGAACTTGCCGATGCGCTGGTCGGCTGGATCGATACGGTCGGCGGCGCGGTGGGCGCGGACGACGCAGCCTACACTGCGCTCGCCCCGCCCTATCTCTCCGGCAGCGAGCCCCTGTCCGAGTTCAGCGAGCTTCGCGCCATCCGGGGCTTCACGCCGGATGTGCTGGCGAAGCTGCGGCCGTGGCTCTGCGTGCTGCCCGGGGTGGGTCCTTCGCGGATAAATCTCAATGCGCTCACGCCCGAGCAGGCGCCAGTGCTCGTCGCCATGTCGGGCGGCAAGATCACGCCGACGCAGGCGCGTGACCTGCTCCGCCGCCGTCCGGCCACCGGCTGGCAGAGCCTTGGCGAAGCTTTGTCGGATCCTGCAATCGCTGCAGCGGCGATCGATCAGCGCGCGCTGCAGGCGCTCACGCTTGATGCGCAGTATCTGGGCATCGACGTCATCGTCACGCATGCCGATGCAGAAGCTGCGATGTCCGGCCTGATGATGCGCGGTGGCAATGGCTTCGTGACCGCCGTCAGGCGATGGACGGAAGACAAATGAAGACGGTTCAACTGATACTGCCTCCGACAGGCGATGGCGATGTCTGGCGCACGACCAGCGTGCAGAGCAGCGCTGCGCGCGGTCCTGCACGGATCCTGCTTGCGCCCGGCGCGCTCGTCATGGCGCGCAGTGTGGAATCGCTGGGGCGGACTGATGCGCAGGCGCGCGCGGCCACGCTCTCGCGGCTTGCCCCCGACATGGCGATTCCAGCCAGCGAGTGTGTATGCGCCCTCTCTCCGGTGCAGGGCGACATGCGGATGGCGCATGTGATGGCGCGGCGTGCACTGGACGCACTGACGGAGCGGGCCAGGGCCAACGGTCTTGCGCCGGACGCCGTGATTGCGGATTTCGCGCTGCTACCCGCACCGGAGGCTGGAGGCGCCATCGTTGCGCAGCACGGCGATTGCCTCGTGCGCACGGAGACAAGTGCGTTCGCATGCGAGCAGGATCTGCTTCCGCTGCTCCTGGGCGAACGGCGGGTGCAGGAGGTGGATTTCGAAAGCGCCGTCGCCGCTTGCATCCGTCAGGGCCGGCATCTGCTTGTTCCGAACCTTTTCGTGGCGGGCGGGACTGCAAAGAAGTCTGCGCCGCAGGTCATGCCGATAGCCGCGGCGATGGCTGCAGCCGCCGCGCTGACGATCTTCGCAGTACTTCCATGGATAGAAGCGGGCCAGCTGAATTCGGCAACGGCGCACCTGAGCGCCGAAGCGGAGACAGTTGCGCGCAAGGCCCTTCCCAACGCGCAGCGGATCGTCAATCCGCTCGCTCAGTTGCGCGAGGCGGGTTTGCCGCGCGCACGCGCCGCGGCGGGGCTGCAGAATGCGGTGACGGTTGTCGATGGGCTGGCGCGTTCGCCCGGCGTCGCGATCGCCCGGCTGTCATTCGATGGCGATGCGGTGACCGCGCATGTCGGCGTTCCCAACACTTCGCTGCTGCAGCCGATGCGCGATCATATCGCCGCGAGCGGACTGCAGCTGGTGGAGACCCCCGGGCTCAGCGAGCCCAACAGCATTCCCGTTGAACTGACCGTGACGGCCGCGCCATGAAGCTGCTCCAATCAATTCGCGATGCAGTCGCGCGCTTGTCGCCGCGCGAGCGCATTCTGGTCGGGGCAGCGCTTGCTATCGGTTTTGCCATCACGGCCGTGTATGGCGTGATGCTGCCCGGCCAGTCAGCCGCACGCAGCGCCGCCGACAGGCATGCCCGTGCGGCCGCCGACCTCGTCGAGGCGCGCGAACTTGCAGCCAGGATCGACGCGGACCCAACCCTTACCGAGGAAGCGCTGGCGCAGCTTCAGGCCTCGGCATCGGCGCAAGGCCTCACAGTGCTGGACGCGCGCATCGTCGATGGCGCGGCCGTCCTGCGGCTCGCATCGCCAAGGTCGATCGACGTGCTTGCATGGGCAACCGAGGCTTCAGGCGCGGCTGTCCTCACTTCGCTCTCCATCACGGCTGCACGGGAAGGCGGGGTGTCAGCGGATGCATCCTTCGGGGCTTCGTCGTGACCTGGTGGCTGCGCGGTGGCGCGCTTCTCCTCGCATTCGTCATTGCGTTGGTTGCCATGTTTCCGCTTCGCATGGCGTGGGACACTGTGCGCGCGCCAGCGGACCTGACCCTCGGCGAGGCATCCGGCACGATCTGGAGCGGCCAGCTTCGCCGCGTGGCGTGGCGCGGCGTCGACCTGGGCGACTTCGCGGCCTCGCTATCGCCGCTGGACTTGCTCCCCTCGCCTGCGCTGCGGCTGGCGAACGGTTCAGGCCCGCTGAAGTCCGCGATGGTGCGTGGCGATGGAGGCGGGTTCACGATGTCGGACGCCACGATCAGGCTGGCGCTCGGCGACGTCGTTGCCGGGGCGCCGGCCGACTTGTCGGCGTCCATCACCAACGCCGCCGTCAGCCTGCAGGGCGAACGCTGCACCCAGGCTGAGGGCCTGATTGAATCGCCGGCGGCGCTGGCGCTTGGCATACCGGCGTTTGAAGGCGCGCTGGCATGCGACGGAGGCGCAATCCTCGCTCGGCTGAACTCAGAGGCAGGCGACGTCGTTCTTGAGATCGGCCCGGGCCTGGACAGCCTGGCCTATCGCACCGCATCGACCCCGCTTCTGCCTGCTCTCGCAGCGCTCGGTATTGCAGCTGCACAGCCGGCCAGTTGAGAGGCAGGACGTTCGGGGCGGGCCTTCTTTTTCGCTGGGATGCGCAGATCGGAGGCAGAGACGCCGGTGACGTGCAGCGCCGCGCGGGGGCTTACGTCCCAGTGGGCCTTGCTCGTGATGCAACTGGGCACAGGCTCAGCGAATGTGGTGGCGGAGGAGCGATCGGCCCACAATGCGCGACAGACGTCCTTCAGCCTGGATTTCTCGATGCTCTCGTGGCCGATCCTCGGGTGGACGACAGACGAGCTTGCGTTTGGTGTTTCCGATGCTATACCCCCGCGTCCCGCGGAGAGGTGCCAGAGTGGTCGATCGGGACGGTCTCGAAAACCGTTGTACCTTCACGGGTACCGTGAGTTCGAATCTCACCCTCTCCGCCAGTTTCTGGATACCGCGTTGAGACCACGCGGATTTCCACAAACGACCACCCCGGAGAGATAGGAGTGAGGCGATCTGGTGATCCCATGGGACCCAGGAATGGCCGCTCGTCGCCCCGTAAATCTCACCCGCCGCAAAGGTGTCTACTACTTCAGAGGGTTCATCCCAAAAGCGATGCACTCAAGTGCACGGCGGCGAGAGGTGCGTGTATCGCTCCGGACACGTGATGCGTGCATCGCACGCGCGCGCGTGCACCGCGTTGCCCTTGCCTTCAGCTCACTCTGCGGCCAGCTTCGCTTGATGATGCAAGCGCAGGCCCCTGACCACGATATCTTCAACGCCGTCCAGTCGTTTGGGCGAGCGTTGATCGCGAATGCCTCTCCGCCACCGGCCTTCGTCGGCGCCGATGCCGACTATGAACACGACCGCATCGCCAGCAGCGTGAACAGAGAACTTCTGACCCTCGAGACGGCCATCTCAACAGGCAACCTTACGCCGGTCTCTGTCAGCGATGACGTCCTGCCCTACCCGATGGAAACCCCACTCAAGGACACGCATCGGTATGCATACCGGATCGCGGCCGATTGTTTCCCAGCGGGACTGTCGGTGGACCGGTTCAATCTGCTATGCGCGGGTATTGCGCGGGCGCAATTTGAGGAACGGAAGCACTTTCAGCGCCGCCTCAACGACCCCTTCGCCCCGCTGAACATCTCCGATCCGCTATTTGCACCTGCGCCATTGGCAGCCGAGTCTGGCGCGAAAGCTGGACCGACATTCGAGCAGGCGATCGCCATTTACGTAAAGGCCAAAGCGGGCGTCGTGTGGACGAAGCGGACAGAAGAGGAAAACCGCCGCATTCTTCGCCTGGCGTCAGAGCACTTCGGAGCAAACACCCCGATCACTGCCATCACGCTCGAAAATGTGCGCGCGTTTCGCGACAGCGTCATTGCATGGCACAAGAAACCGCCCGCAACGGCGACGTTCGCGCAGATTTCCAACGCGCCCATCGGGAAACGAATTGGAGCCAAAAGCGCGGCTAAATACTTTGGGTACCTCAGCGCGGCATTCGCACATTGGACCAATGAGGGCCATCTCGATAAGTCGCCCGTCGGTAAGCTGACGGTTGCCACGCCGCACCAGAACCAAGCCAACGTGCGGGTTCCGTTCGCGCCCGAAGACCTGAAGGCCCTTTTTTCCAGCCCAGTCTTTACAGGGTGCGTCGGTCCGCAGCGCCGCACCAAAGTTGGACCGCATGCCATCAGAGACGGCATCTACTGGGCCATTTTGATCGCACCACTGAGCGGCATGCGAATTACCGAGATCGTTCAGCTGGGTTTGGATGACATCAACTTCGAGGACGAAGTTCCGTGCTTCCGCATAAAGGCGGATGCGGCGCTGGGGCAATCTGTGAAAAGCGATGCCGGTTGGCGGCGCGTCCCCATTCACAAGCGGCTTATCGAGCTTGGGTTTAAGGAGTTCGTTCTGGACCGGCAGAAGGCATTTCCGAAAACGGGCCGCCTGTTCCACGACATTCACGTGTCGGGCACGGGCGGAAGCGGCGGCGAATTCAGCAAATGGTTCGGGCGGACCCTTTTCCGGCTGAAGATGAAGAAGCCGGGCTTAGTGTTCCATTCCTTTAGGCACGGGTTCGTGGACGCTCTGCGGGAACTCAATGCGCCAGAATACGTGATCCGGCGCCTCGTTGGGCATGCGTCTGGCAGCGTAACCGACGGCTATGGAGCTGGCGCATCGCTGAAGACCTGCCGCGAGTGGATCGACAAGATCACCCTCCTAGATGGGTTGCCTCCCGGTGAGAAGGTTTCGAAAGCTGCTTAACTGGCCGTGCGCTGTTTTGAACGTGAGTTCATCACCCGGCCTCGAGCAATCAAGCGTCGAGGGCGATCTGGAATGCGATAACCGGGTCATGGACCGAGCCCAGCGTTTGTTCGGCGATCTGCAGAGCCTCGACTTCTGAGGCTGCCCGTGGAACGAACAGCCTGTATCCGACGCGCGCAAACATTTGAGTGACAGTCGGGGCGTCTCGGACCGCAACCACCTCGCCCCAGAGCGATTTCCCGCTCGAGTAGCCGCACCGGAGCTCAACGCGCCGTCCGATAACGATCTGTCTCCGCGTCCACTGGCGACGATGCAGGCGAAGCTCCCACGTCTTTTGACGGATGCCGAACGCTTCGTATGCCGCACGGTTAAGGGGGACAAAAAGCCTGCTCCTGAGAAGTGGCGTCGTGCTCATTTCTGCAGGTTAAAGGATCGCTTGGGCAGAACAAGTCCGGGCGATATCTGGGTACAGCAAGCGCTCATCGGTTTACCCAAAATGTGGCCACGCCCAAGCAGCCCAGCGTTGGCCGTTTACCTCCTTCGCGTTGCATCACCGATCCAACGGGTCGAGGTAATTGCACTGTTGCCAATTGCGATTGCGTGTGTACCGATGTCTTTATCGCTCAAGAGCCAAGGAGGGCTGCGACACGGTAAACGTGCGCGGCCGTCCTGTCGGGAAGCGCGCCACAGAGTGTGAGTGCGTGCCGTGCCTGAGCTGCTTTTTTCTACGGTGCCTTCTCGCGTTCCCACGACGTTACCGCGTTGGTGCTTGCGACGGATACAGTTGAGCGACTTGCATTGTCGCCGTACGCACAATCCCAGCGAGCGCGCAGCGGCCGCCACCATTGCTGAGTGCTGCGAAAAGGCTCGTCGGCTGCTCGAAGGACTGCGAGGGCTTCAATCCTTGAGTCGCAGCCGCCGGAAATATGCGGTCCGCATGGCGCTAAACGCGCGACCTTTGCACGTTTGGACGCTCTATCAGTGCCTCCAACAACGCGGTTGGGTAGACAAGCCCAGTTGGTCTGCCCAGCGCATTCTCGAAAAAGCTTCAACAATGGACCTTTGGACCCCGCTAGAGGGGGATGTGCTTTGCGGATTTCAGCAAACTCGAGCGGGCAAAGCTAGACCAGTGTATCAACTCGCCGATCCCATTGACGCTGCCCGCCATAACCTGGCCGTCGCGGTGCTTCGAGCGGTTGAGCAACCCCATGCACATATGTTTTCGGCCAGAGGCAATGGCGGCGAGTCCGCGCTGAAGGCACTAATTCGAGAACGGCTGCCTTCGTCGGCCTCCGTGCTCATAACCGATCTTCCGACGTGTTTTGCCTCACTGAGTCGAGCACGTGTGGAGGAACGCCTGCTTCTCCCCAAGCAGGTGACGAAAGCTCTCCTCACAGAAATCAAACCAAGGAGGGGGGCTGGGCCGTCCAGGTACCATCGTGCCCATACGAACGCGTGGGTTGGATGGGAAGTATACTCGGATCGGTCCATTAAGGGCTCCGGTTCATGCGCCGAAGCGCTCGAAGGCAAGTATGGAGTTCTCCCTGGACTACCACTTGCCGCCCTCGCAGCCGAGGCTGTCCTCACGCCAGTCCTAACTTCAATCGAAGAAGCTTCGGAAGGCGTTGCGGCGGCCTGTTGGGTAGACAATTTGATCGTCCTACTACCGCGCGAGGAAGATAACGCGTTGGTCGAGGCGGCGCTTGCCGCAGCTCTCCGCGATGCGGTGAGTGGACCTGCACGAGTCGAGACGCTTCGGCGCATAGAACGGCGTGACCGACCAGAATGGGTCACCTATCTCAAGTTCCGCATCGGCGTGAATGGTCAGCACGTCACATTCAGTCCGGAACCGGGATTTGTTGAAGGTATAGAGCAGCGCCTTCATGAACGAGGCGGGCAGTTTGAAAACCGCATTACGCAACACGGCCTACGACAAACGCTGATGGCGGCTTTTCAACGTTTCGACACCGGTGACACCGTCGGCAAAGCGTTGGAAATCTACGAGTCCGTCCGCGAGTTAGCGACACCCGATGCGGCATTCGACGTCCGCATGCCACCCGTTGCGCCTGTTCTTCTCTACACTGATGGCGCATGCAAGGGTAATCCAGGTCCAGGAGGGTGGGCGGCCTTAGTCCTTCCGCCGAAGCATACACCTCAGCGCCCAAACCCAGCACGACTCTTCGGATCAGCCGCAATCACGACGAACAACAAAATGGAGCTTGTCGCTGTCATCGAAGGCTTGAAGTACCTGCCGGACGGGGAGGACGTATCGGTTTTCAGCGACTCTAGGTACGTAGTCGACACGGCCACCCAGCATCTTGCATTATGGCGTGCTTCGGGCGGACATCGACCTATCGGAAAGCGCCCTGCAAACTGGCAACTTTGGCTTGCACTTGCTCACGAGACTGATCGCCTCAACGTCCGGTTTCAATGGGTGAGGGGGCATGCAAACGACCCTCTGAACGCTCTTGCCGACCGTCTTGCCAGGCGGGGTATGCGCGAGGCCGCAATCGCCAATGCATACGCAATCAGCGCGGACGACTGTGCTGAGCTGGATGCGAATTGACCGGAAAAAATCTCTGCTGTGAACTCAGCTGCACGTGTATCTGGCGCCGTCGACGATCACTTCAATTGGCGGCACAGCACTGGGAGTAGACTGGCTGCATCCACTTCAATAGGGGCCTATATACTTAGCTAGCCATAAATGATTTGACAGCGCTGCAAGGTCTGGCTAGTTAGGTGTCATGGACAAGCCCGAAACAGTCAGCCTCTATCAGTTCTTTCAGCGCTTCCCCGGCGAGGAAGCTGCGCGGGAATATTTCGAAACCAACCGCTGGGCTGGCGAAGTGTCTTGCCCCCATTGCGGTAGCCTGTCTGTGGCGACGGTCAAGAGCATGAAGCCGATGCCCTATCGCTGCCGCGACTGCCGCCAGCATTTCAGCGTCCGCACTGGCACCGTTCTGGCTGAAAGCCGTTTGCCGCTGCACAAGTGGCTCATGGCGATCTACATGATGACTACGGCACGCAAGGGCATTCCTTCGACACAGATGGCCCGCGAATTGGGAATTACGCAAAAGTCGTCTTGGTTCCTTGCCCAGCGCATCCGCGAAACTTGGCTTGGTGGGATCAACGCCGACATGGGCAACCATGTGCAGGTTGACGAAACCTATATCGGTGGCCGCGAGAAGAATAAGCACGCCGACAAAAAACTTCGGGCAGGCCGAGGCACGGTCGGGAAGATAGCAGTTGTCGGCGCTCTTTCAGAAACTGGCGAAGTCCATGTCGAAGTTGTCGCCAATACGAAGGCGCCTACTCTTGAGGCTTTCGTTCGGCA
>Ga0163144_10004885_pt1 | contig 30005 bp, 19 predicted proteins | sample OliLak19BULKMAT1_FD_123175 | JGI IMG/M metagenome (GOLD analysis project Ga0163144, IMG submission 123175) | Freshwater microbial mat bacterial communities from Lake Vanda, McMurdo Dry Valleys, Antarctica - Oligotrophic Lake LV.19.BULKMAT1 | ecosystem: Environmental > Aquatic > Freshwater >...
GATTCAAGTGGACACTGGGAAAAATTGGTGGTAGAACCACGGCATGTCGCGCCGTCAGCAGGTCCTCGTGCGCCGGATAGCCCGGATCAAGGAGCGCATCGCCGCACTTGGCGACCTACATCCGGGTACGCTGTCGAAGCAGTACAACGTCTGCGGGACTCCCGGGTGCAAATGCAAGGGCAGCCCCCCCGTCAAGCACGGACCCTATTTCCAGCTAAGCTGGGGCCGCAAGGGTAAGACGACGACGCGCTTCATCCGCGCGCAACAAGTGCCCCGAATTAGATCGCAGCTCCGGAACTACAAGGTCCTGCACACGCTCATCGACGAGTGGATCGAGGCGGCAATGGAGGTGGGCGAGATCGAACTACAAGAGGCTCGGAAGACCACCTCGACCTAGCTCAAAAGAGGGTGAGAACCCTCCACTCTCCAGTGCCCTACAGTATGCCAATTCCAACCGGGTGCAATTTCAACTACCGGCAGGGAGACGCAGTTTACCACAAAGAGGCCGCGCGAACGAAGACGTGCTTGTTGCTCGGAAGATGAGGAGATAGTGGTCGAAGGCAGCTTGCATCACCCGAGTCCGGCCTTGGAGCACGCGCTTGACTGCTGGCGTCAGGTTGTGGAACCATACGCCTCTGATCTTGGACGAGCGCAACCTCGAGATCGGTGAGCGGTGGAGAGGGGCAGAAGACCGGCAGATCGCCGGCGTGCTGCGTGACGTAGGCACCGTCGAGAACGAGTGCATGGAAGTTAACGTTCGCTTGAAGCGATGAACCGAATCGCTGCACGAAATTGATGAGCAGCGGCGTACGTCAAACGAGGTCCTGGGCCGGATCGAGCCGGTCAGGCGACGCCGCATCTGCGAGCCTCCCGGCGCCATTCGGCCCACGGAACCGGCTCCAATCGTCGTTTCCGGCAGGCGCGTGTCCAGCCGGATCCTGAGACCAGAGCAACAGCGAGACGAAGCAGAAGTGAGCGCACGACATGGCGTCGCTATGCCATGGAGTCACCGTCGGCGGATCCTCCGAACTTGCGTGGTCCGCGCGACCCTGTGGGCGCCGCCGATGCCACCCGACCGGAACTCACAGCGACGAGCCGCCAGCGCGCGGCGGCTCCCCGAGACTTCGATCCAGCACCTCGGCGATGTGCAGCACCTCCACGTCGAGGCCCGCGCGCGCGACGCCCGTCTGCCACTGCTGGTGGCAGCCTGGGTTGCCGGTCACGAGCACCTTCGCGCCAGTACGGCGCAAGTCCTCGAGCTTCTCGTCGAGCACCGCGAGCGAATCGAGTGGGCGCAGCATCGAGTAGATGCCCGCCGAGCCGCAGCAAGACTCGGCGTCCGTCATCTCGACGCGCTCGAGGCCGGGCACGGCGTCGAGGAGCATTCGCGGTTGCGTGCGGATCTGCTGTCCGTGGCACAAGTGGCACGGGTCGTCCCATGTCACTTTGCCCCCGAGCGTGACGGGCCGCATTGCCGGCGCGAGTCGCGCGGCGACCTCGGGCCGCGCGACGAGCTCCGAGAAATCGACGACGCGTGATGCCAGCGCTCGCGCGCGCGTCGCGTAGTCCGCGTCGTGCTCGAGGATCCTGCCGAGCTCCTTCAGGTGCGCGCCGCAGCCTGCAGAGTTGACGACGATGGGCGCGCTCGCGTCGGTCGCGGCCTCGAAACGCTCGATGGTCGACCGCGCGAGAGCGCGCGCGCCCTCGAGGTCGCCGTTGTGCGCGTGCAATGCGCCGCAGCACACGTGACCCTCGGCCTTGACGACGTCGAAACCAGCGGTGGCCAGCACACGCGCCGTCGCGTGGTTCACGCGGCCGAACAGCTCAGGCATCACGCAGCCCTCGAGCACGAGAGCTGTGCCCTGCGCCGCCCCAATTGCCGGTGTCCTCCGCGGCAGCAGCTTGCGCTCGCGACGCGGCGGCACCGCCGGCATATGGCGCAGCATTCCGCCGCGCGCGCCTTGTAGGCGACCGACGAGGCGCACGAGGCCAAGGCGCTGCGCCATGCTCAGCCCGAAGATCGCGAGTCGCAACGCAGCGCGATGCGGCAGGATCCAGCGAAACCCGACGTGCCGCGCCACGCGCGCGACGAGGCCGCGCGGCTCCGTCACCTCGAGCGCGCCGCGTGTGTGCTCCATCATGGCGCCGAACTCGACGCCTGCCGGGCAGACGCTCTCACACTGACGGCAGACGAGGCAGAAGTCGAGCTCTTCGCGCACTTCCGGTGTCGGCTCGATTCGCTCCTCCGCGATCGCGCGCATCAGGTGAATGCGCCCACGCGGACTCGCGGATTCACGGCCCGACAGCTGGTAGGTCGGACAGGTGCGCAAACAGAGGCCGCAATGGATGCAGTCGAGGCTGCGCGCGTAGTCGACGAGACCGAGGTCCGCGAGGCCTGCGCCACTCGCGCGCGCAGTGGGACCGGGGGGACCCGGGGGCGCAGCGTGGGGGTGTTTGGGACCCGTCATGGTTTCACCGCCGAACGAGGATTGGTGCCGAGCACTGAGCCGTGCGTTGCCTCGAGCGCAGCGGGCGTGCCCGGCGGCGCAGGGGCACCCGAAGCGCTGAGCGGCGCGAAGAGGCCGCGCGGATCGAGCCCCGCGCGCAGCGCGTTCTCCCACAGCAGCGTCTGGCAAGCGGGCGCGGCCCCGTTGAACGTCGCCCGCAGGGTGGGGGGGCCACTCTCGGCGCCGAGGGTCGCGCCCACGGCGCGCATGCGCTCCGTCAGCGCGCTCACTGCCGCCTCGGTCACCGCGTCGCCGAGCGGAATGGGGAGCGCGAAACGCATTTCCGCGACTCCGGGCCAGGCGAGGAAGTGTGGCTCGATGCGCTGCGAGGACAGAACGTGAGCCTGGCGTTCGACGCACCATGCTCGCGCAGCGGTGGCGACATCAGCGGCCACCGACGGCACACAACGGAGACGCAGGACGAGGCAATGACTGTCCGCGCCTAGAAGGTTGGCACGCTTGTGCGCCGAAGCGGGGCCCGCGTCGTGTGTTGCCGCGCCGCTCGCGGCGAGTCGGTTGTCGTCCGGCGCGAACGCCACCTGTGTATCGCGCAGCTGCCGCGCGAGCGAACGCGCGTCGTCGCCGTCCAAGCGTCGACCGCCGAGCGTCGCGACGAGGGCCCGCGTGTCGCGTTCGACCTGGCGCGCGCGACCGCTCGTGTGCACGGCGAGCGTGAAACCCTCGCGCATCACGTTCGTGACCCACGAGGCCCGCAGGGTCAGTCCGCTGCGCCGCAGCGCCTCGGCGCGCACGAGGGCGCCTTCGAGCTCGAGTCCGTCGACCACGACTATGGCATCCGCCTCCGCGCGCGGCATGAGCCGCAGCGAGGCCTCGGTCAGCACGCCGAGCGTGCCGCGCGCGCCGATGTGCAAGCGGAACACGTCGAAGCCCGTCACGTTCTTGACGAGCCGTCCACCCGAGCGCGCGAGGGTGCCCGAGGCCGTCGCGACCTCTGCGCCGAGCACGTGGTGGCGCACCGGCCCGCGCGATAGCCGATCCGGGCCGCTCGCGGACGATCCGAGCACTCCGCCGAGGGTGGAGCGACCGCTACCGATGCCGAGTGTCGCGCCGCGGCGCGTGGCGTCCGGCGTCAAGTCGTGGCCGCCCGCGGCGACCACCTCTGCGAGCTCCTCCCAAGGTGTCCCGGCGCGCGCGGTCAGCGTGCCGTCACCGGGCTCGTATTCGATGACCCCGGTCAAAAGCGCGAGGTCGACGAAGAGGACGCGGTCGAACGTGTCCTCGCGCGCGAGATCGGCGCGTACTCTTGCGAGGCGCGTGCCGCCTCCGAACGGGACGAGACGCAGCGCTGGGTGCGATGCGGGCACCGCCTCGGGGCTCGCGTGTTCATCCTGGAAGCAGTGCGCCTCGGCGACGATCCGCGCGACGGCGTGTCCGTCTTGGGGCAGCGCGCGCCAGATCGCGCCGCCATTCGATTCGTCGCCCGTCGCGACCACGTCGATGTCGACTGCGCGCAAACGCGCCGCGAATTCGGCCGCGATTCCCAGAGTCGCGTGAGGTGCGCTCAACGGGGGACCTCCAGCGGTTGCACCGCGGGTGCATGCCCATGCGGCCTGCGTGTGCGCACCTCGCGGCAACCGCGGGTCGGGATGAGCTTGCCCGGATTCAGGATCCCCGCCGAATCGAGCGCGCGCCGCGCGCGTGTCATCTCGTCGAGGTCCACGTCGCTGTACACCATGCACATCTGCTCGCGCTTCTCGAGGCCGACGCCGTGCTCGCCGGTGAGCGCGCCGCCGAGGTCGACGCAGCGCTGCATGATCAAGTCGCCCGCCTCGAGCACGCGCCGCACCTCGTCTGTGTTGCGGCGGTCGTAGGAGATGTTCGGGTGCAGGTTCCCGTCGCCGGCGTGGAAGACGTTCGACAGCTTGAGCCCGCGCTCGCGCGCGACCTCGGTCGCGTAGGTCACGATCTGGCGCAGCTTCGTGCGCGGCGCGACGACGTCGGCGACGTACAGGTCCGGCGCGATGCGGCCCATGGCGCCAAACGCGCCCTTGCGCCCGGCCCAGAGCTTCTTGCGCTCGCCCGCGTCCGCCGCGCGGCGCACCTCGAGCGCGCCGCGGCGCATGCAGATCGCGAGGATGTCCTCGACCGTCGCGGCGACCTCTTCGTTGCCGCCGTCGACGTCGATCAGCAGCACCGCTTCGGCGTCTTCAGGGTAACCCGCGCGCAGGACGCTGGCCTCGACGGCCTGGATCGTGAGCTTGTCGAGGATCTCGATCGCGCTCGGCTCGAGCCGCGCGGCGATCATCTCGCTGACGGCGTCGCAGCAGGCGTCGAGGTCGTCGAAGAGCGCGAGCAGCGTCTCGACACGCTCGGGCGCGGGCAGGAGACGAACGACGACCTCGGTCGCGAGGCCGAGCATGCCCTCGCTGCCGACGAACAGCCCGATGAGGTCGAGGCCCTCGTCCTCGCGGCCGGGTCCGCCGAGCTCGAGCACCTCGCCTGTCGCCGTGACGACGGTCAAGCCGAGCACGTGCCGCCCGGTCGAGCCGTAGCGGAAGCAGTGCGGGCCGCCCGAGTTGTTCGCGACGTTGCCGCCGATCGTGCAGGCCTGTTGGCTCGAGGGATCGGGCGCGTAGAAGAGCCCGTCGCCCGCGCAGGCCCGCGTGAGGTCGACGTTGACGACCCCGGCTTGAACCCTCGCCCACCTGTCGATGGTGTCGACGTGCAGCACCTTGCGCATGCGCGCTGTGCCGATCACCGCGCCGCCGTCTATAGGCGTGGCACCCCCGGAGAGCCCCGTCCCCGCGCCCCGCGGCACGACGTTCACGCGCGCTTCGTACAGGAGCGCCATCGCCGCCGCGGCCTCGCGCGTATCGGCGGGCAACAACACGACCTCGGCGAGCCCGCGCTCGAGGCTGAGCCCGTCACTCTCGTACGAGAGCCGCCGCCCGACGTCGGTGATGAGCCCAGCGTCACCCAGGAGGTCCCGGAGGCGCCGGAGGAGTTCGGGGGCTAGGGGCATGCGCGGGGAGGGATAGTGTGACCAGTCGTCGCCGAAAGGGCCACTGCGACCGAGCGCGCCGGTCGTTCCCGAGACACCCCACCGCCCCTCGCTCCGGTCGCATGCGGTCGCCCCGTCCGGGCTCGCGCGTTGCCTCATCGGACTGATCGACTGCGCTGGCGTTGATTGTGTGCGACTTGGTTGCGGCCCTTGGATCGAAGCTCGGCGCTCCTGGCCACGAATGCTCCCGGCCACGAAGCGTTCGAGCGGGGTACCTTACGCGCGAATTCGGCACGGTGAGACGAGGATTGAAGTCGCGGTTGTGGCGTAGAGGAGTCGAGGACATCTCTGGCGAAACAAGTTTCTGAGGGCCGCAAGGTCATTCACGCGGTCGGGCTCGTTCTGATGTTGATGGGGGTCGCGCTCTTCGGCACCGCCCTCATCTCGGGTTTCACGGATCCCCACGAATTCGGCAAATTCGACAAGCGCGCACCTCGTGGTCGAGCGCCTAACGAGCTATGGGGACTTGCTGCGTCGATTTCAGCGGGTGTTTTCTACACCTATCCAAAATACAGACGTCGTTTTTGGACAGATGTCTAAAAACACAGTCTCGGTCGCGAGCCCTCGAGCAGGCACACTTGACGGCGCGCCGGATCGGGGCCAAGGGCCGAGGCGCCGTCGTCACCCACTCCATGAGTTGGAGCCGCGCTTGGGCAGAGATCGTGTATGGGGAGGACGCACCGCATTGTGGCGGTAGCCATTCGCTGCACGCGAGTGAGGATCCTGTGGATGTGACAGCACGAGGCGCCCAAGACCCGCTGCCGGCTGATGCCTGAATCGACGACACGGAGCCCTGGGCTGGCCCGCGCACGCTACATTGAGTTCGCGTCGGGTCTTGCGGCGCGCTTTGCGACGGCCGAGGACGTGATCGCGAAGAAGCTCTGGTGGTACCGGCGCGGCGACGAGGTTCCGGATCGGCAGTGGCGGGACGTCCTCGGCGTACTTCGGAGCAGCGGACCGATCCTCGATCTCTATCACTGTCGGCGCTGGGCGGCGGACTTGGGCGTCCTCGATCTGTTGGAGCGCGAGTTGCGCGACGCCGGCGAGGGCTAGGTTCAGCGTCTGAGGAGGCGCGCGACGTCTGGCACGACCACGCGATCGGATAGCCGCAGTCGACGGGCAACCACTCGAAAGTGCCAATGTATGAGCTCGTCAAGAGCGCGCTCAGGCGGCAGCGACCTGGCGCATCCAGCACTGTCACGCGGGGCCTGGGCGATGCACGTCCTGGTTGCGTGGACTCGACGGGTTCAGCTCATGTCGTCGTCGCGGACGGGGGGTGGTTCGTAGTGCGGGTTGTGGGAGACGGTCACCCCTACACGCTGGGCCGCGATACTCGCAAGGAGCTCCGGCGCCAAACTGATACCCGGTTGGTGAAGGCGATGGCCGGAAGTGACCCCGATGTCGATCACTCGTGACGATGTGTTTGGTTCGCGAAAGGGACGGCGATACAGAGCCTGGCTCTCAATCGCCCATTCAAACCGAACCGCGTAGTGGGAATAAGGAACGGAGTTGAACGAGTGCCGGCCGCTGAACTTGCCGCACGCACCGTCCCTCTCGGAACAGATGGCGCCGAGTGACCCACTCCAGCCTCAGAGCAGCGGGTTGATCGGACTCGCCGCGACGTCGCCCGGCGCGGTGCCCGGGAGCCACGTGGCCAGGTCCGCGCGCTGGTGTTCGTTGAGCGGCTCGCTGACGATCATCGCCGCGTCGATGTAGATCACGGTCATCACCTTGCGGACCCGCTCGCTCCGGTTGATCGGCGCGCAGTGAAACGTCCACCCGAGGTGAAACGAAACGTCGCCCACTGCGAACGGCGACTCCGCGCGCGGATAGGCCGCTAACGCGGCGTCGCACTCGCTCTCGCTCGAGTCCGAAATTGCGAGGTGCCGCTGGCCCTCGTGCCAGTGGCTGCCCGAAGCGAACGTCAGCGGTCCCATCTCGCCGGGCACATCGACCAGCGGGATCCACGCCGTGACCGCTCTGTCGCTCGCGAGGGGCCAGTAGTACTGATCGACGTGCCAAGGAGTATGGCCGCCAGCTCCGCGCGTCGGCTCCTTGTAGAGCGCCTGGTCATGGTACAGACGCACACGAGGCACCCCCAACAAGGAGGCCGCGACGCCTGCGAGCCGATTCGAGAACACGAGCTGCCGCGCGACCTCGTCGTCGCGCCAGAGGTTCATGACCTGCACGAAGGCGCGCTCGTAGGTAGAGCGCTCGCTCCATTCGCGCCCGGCGAGCGTGTTCCGTCGCGCGACCTCGGCCGAGATCGCGGGCTCCACGCGGGCGAGCTCGACCGGGTCGAGGAGGGCGCGCAGGGTCAGGTGCCCGTCGCGCTCGAACGCCTCGCGCTGGCCTTGGGTCGGATGGAAGGGGTCGTGCAGCGACACGGAAGTACGGTAATGCAGAACTTCGCAGAATCCCGGGAACGAAATCGCGTCCCGAGTGACTTGGGCAGCGTGACCCCGGAAGTACGGAGCCAGGGTCGTTTCTTCACATTTACCGATCGCTCGCGCGGAGCGCGAGCGATCGGTAAATGTGAAGAAACGACCCTGGCTCCGTACTTCCGGGGTCGGGTCGTTGCCGTCGGCGTCGGCGGCGCGCTCGGGTACCCTCTCACCCCCGTGCGCTACGTCGACGTCCACACCCACCTCACCCATCGCGCCTTCACGGAGGACGCCGATGCCGTCATCGAGCGCGCTGTCCAAGCGGGGTTGGACGCGATCGTCGTCAACGGACTCGAGCCGGTTTCGAATCGCCAGGTCCTCGCGCTCGCGGCCCGCCATGCCGCGGTGCGGCCCGCGCTCGGGATCTATCCGCTCGATGCAGTGAACGGGCTCCTCCCGGCGGATCTGCCGTTCGAGACTGCGCGCTTCGACGTGGACGCCGAGCTCGGGTTCATTCGCCAGGAGGCCCTCGCGGGGCGCCTCACAGCGATCGGCGAGTGCGGCCTGGACGGGCACTGGGTCGGACCCGAGACGTTCGCGGAACAAGAGCGCGTCTTCGAGGCGCTCATCGGCGTGGCGCTCGAGGCCGACCTCCCGCTGATCATCCACACACGCAAGCTCGAGGTGCGCTCGATGGAGATCCTCGTCGCGCACGGCGTCGAGCGAGTGAATTTCCATTGTTTCGGCGGCAAGCCCAAACTCGCGCTTGAATGGGCGGAGCGCCACGGCTTCTGGTTCTCGATCCCTGCGAATGCGCGGGTGAATCAGGCCTTCACGAAGATGCTGAAGGAGCTGCCCCTCGAGCGCCTCTTGACCGAGACCGACGCGCCTTACCTGCCACCCGTGCGAGGCGAGCGTAACGAGCCCGCGAACGTTGTGGGTACCGTGGCGTGGCTGGCAGAGCTGCGCGGGCTCTCGATCGACGCCGCGCGCGACCAGGTCGCGGACAACTACCGCGCGCTCTTCCGCGAGGGCTGAACCGACGCCGCAGAAGCGGAAGGAAGCCCAAGCTGCTCATTCTAGATGTTGGCGACTGATCGCTTGAGCGGTCGAGCCCACCTGAGAAGTCCTCGGCGAATGGCGTGCCGTCTTGCCATACCACTAGGGGAGCTGCAGATGGCCCCCCCGCATCTGCGTGGTGCCAAGTGAATCTAGTTCGACGGCTAACGCAGTCGAGACAGAGACCATGGTCGTAAGGTGACTCAGAGAGTCAGGTTACGGATCCCACGGCCCCTCAATCAAGGTGACTTGCTACTCGCAGAGACCGCTCCGCCGCTGGAAGTTCCGGATCACCTTCCTCGTGCCGTTCGCCGTGTCATCCTGGTCGTCGTCGTCGGCGATGCTCGACGCGGCGCGCAAGGCGACGCGTTGAGAACACTCCTTCGGTGAGCAGATGGGTGCTGGGTAACTTCTCGCCGACCTACGCTCGCCAGGTAGGGCGCGCCGTCGCCATCGCTCGCCCTGGTCCTCCTTGTCGGTCGTGGGAGGGTGATCGACGGCGCGTGAGACGACGACGATTCGCACAGGCGAGCGCCCGGCGCTACCGTGGTCCGACCTTCGCCAAAGCCCAACAGGACGAACCATGAGCCCCGACCTCTCCCGCCGACAATTCATCCAATCGACCGGCGCCGCCGGTTTCGGTCTCGCTGCGGGGGGGCTCGCGCAAGGCGCTCGAGTCTTCCAGCCGGGCCCCGTGCGCGTGCTGTCGATCGGCGTGATCGGCACCATCGGCGGCGCCGATCGCGCGCAGGTCGCTGCCCACCCGAAAGCACAGATCGTGGGCCTGTGCGACGTGGACACGAGCTCCCTCGCCAAGGCAGCCGTGGACCATCCAGAGGCCTTCACTTGCGCGGACTACCGCGAGGCCTTCGCCCGCCACGCGGACGCCTTCGACGCCGTGATCGTGTCGACGCCTGACCACTCGCACGCGCCGATCTGCTTGACGGCCCTCGCCCACGACAAACACGTCTACGGTCAGAAGCCTCTCGTGCACCAGCTCGAAGAGATCGCGCTGGTCGAGCGCGCCATCGCGGCCAAGCCGAAACTCGTGACCCAGGTCGGCAACCAGCGCATGGCCTACCCAGGGCGCCGCGCGGCTGTGGCGATTCTGCGCTCAGGGGCACTCGGCAAAGCGCGCGAGGCCCACGCCTGGACCGGCTCGCCCGGCCGCGATCCGTACTTCAACTTCGACCACCACTTGAGCGCGCCCATGCCTCCGCCTGAGCACATCGACTTCGACCTGTGGTTGGGTCCGTGCGAGGAGCGCCCTTACCGTGAGGACCTGCTGCCGGTGAAGTGGCGTTCCTGGTGGGACTTCGGCACGGGTGGCCTCGGCGATTGGAGTGTGCACGTGCTCGACGTGATCTTCTTCGGCTTCGACGAGTTGACCTCGCCGATCTCCGTCGTGACGCACGCCCAACACCCGGCTGACGACACCTTTCACGCCCACCATTGCCGCTCGACGATTACCTACGCGGTGGAGTCGGAGGCTTTCGCGGGGCCGCGTTTCGCGATCCACTACAGCGACCGCAACCAAGCGCCCTCGCGAGCAGCACTGGGCCTCTCGGGCGACCGCTGGCCGGACTCGAACATGACCGTCGTGGTCTGCGAGGGAGGCGTGCTCTCGCTCACCGCTGGCGGCCGACTCGAGATCTGGCGCGACGGCGAGATGACCGACGGGCTCGCGATGCCTGGCCTGCCCGAGTTCGGCGAGCTCAACCACTGGCACGCTTGGATCGACAACATCATCGGTGTGCCCACCGAGCTGCGCACGCCCTTCCGCGACGGCGCGCGCATCACCGAGGCCGCGCTGCTCGCCGTCAAGGCCACGCGCTTCCCGGGGCAAGAGCTCCTGTGGGATAAGAGCGCCCTGGCCTTCACGAACCACCCCGAGGCCACGGACACCGTCGTGCGCCGCGAATACCGTTCGGGGTTTGCGCCGCCTGAAGTCGGCTGATCCGCGCTCGGGGCGGCAGGGAGCTCCAAGCTGCCGAGCCTCGAAGCGTGACCGCCATTCCGAGCCGACCGCAGTCAGCTCGACCGCAGGAGGCACAGCAGAATGACCGAGCGCGACGCGATCACCGATCCCGAGACTCCGAGGCTCACTTTCTGGGGCGCGTGGTGCGCTCGCGCGACGATGCGGCGCGCGCTCAAGGTCTCTGCGATCGTCGGCACCGCGCTCGTCGCGGTCAATCAGGGTGACTTGCTGCTCGCGGGGAAGCTCCCGTCGCTTTGGAAGATCCCGATCACCTATCTCGTGCCCTACGTTGTGTCGTCCTGGTCTGCGTCGGCGGCCATGCTCGACGCGGCGCGCAAGTCGGCGCGTTGAGCGCGCTCATGCGGTGAGCCGATGGGCGCGGCGCGCTAGCCGTATCGATTCGAGCGCGCGCGCTTCATGCCGAGACGCTCGACTTGGGATTCCGTCGCGCCTCACTTCAACGAGCGGCACTTCTTGTCTGGGTCGTCCTTCTTGCACTCGCAGTCGTCCTCACAGGTGCAGGGGTAGCCCTTCTTCTTCTGCTCCTCGGTGCGCGGTTTCTTCGGGTTCCAGTGCTGGACCGCGGTCATGTGCTCGTGGACACAGAACGCCTTGAACGTCGGGCTCTCGGTGTTGTGACAGGTCGTGCAGGTGTCGGCGGTCGGCAGCGACACGATCTCGCCGGCCGGGATCTCGGGGTAACCCTCGACCTTGGTGCGCGCCGCCTTCATCCGCGCCAGCATGTGGTGCTCGCCAGGACCGTGGCAGGACTCGCATTGAATGCCGGCGGTGACATCGAAACCCTTCATGATCCCTGCCGCCGCGACGCCGTACGCGGTCTGGTGGCATTTCACGCACGCAGCCTCCTTTTGCGGATCACCGAGCTCCTTCGCTTTCGCGATCTCCTTCGCGCGCTCGGTCGCGAGGCCCGCCCAAGCCTTCGAGTGTTTGGACTCTAGCCATTGGGTGTGCTGGTCGCCGGTCTCTGCCTTGTCGTGGCAGGTCTTGCACTTCTGGGCGCCGATGTAGCGGTTGACCTTGGCCTGGGGCTCGGGGCCCGAGGCCGGCGGCGCTTCGGGGCGACCCGAGCTTGCGGGGCGACCCGAGCTTGCGGGGCGACCCGCGTTGACGAAAGCGCCGAGGATAGCAAGAGACAGAATGGCGGAGACGACGCGCGATCGAGCGGTGGACTTCACGGTAGGGGAGCGTTGTGGGTAGGCGGGGGCACGGGGGCGGTCGAGCATCGAGGCGACGTCCGCACGCGAGGTTAACAGCCTCCATGCGTGCGCGTCTCTGCGCTGTATTCCGGCCCAAACTTCGACGATGGGCGTATAGCGACTGCGCGTGGGAAACCACGACTATCTGCGCCGCCACGATCGAGGCGCGCCCGCGTTCTCACCGCCCTGCCCGAGACCGCGTTCACGATGAGGCCCCCCCTTGCTCTCTACGCACATGCGCAGCGCATGCTTGAGCTCTGTGGGTGTGCGCTGACTTCGCTCGTGTTCGGAGCGTGCGCCGCCGTTGACGCGCCGCCGCACCTCCCGGAGCCCACCGCGGAGCCCACCGAGGCGTCCACCGAGGCGTCCACTGAGGCGTCCACCGAGGCGTCCACCGAGGCGTCCACCGAGGCGTCCACCGAGGCGTCCACCGAGGCGTCCACCGAGGCGTCCACCAGGGCGTCCACCAGGGCGTCCACCAGGGCGTCGACCAGGGAGTCCACCAGGGCGTCGACCGAGGAGTCCACCGAGGCCCGACTCGTCCGCGGCAGCGTGACGACTCGCGCCGTCATGCGACGGACCCAAGGCGCCAGCGACGTCGACGCCTGGGCGTTCGTGAACGCAGACGTCGGCGACCCCGACGGCAGCACGAGCGACACGACCCGCTACCGGCCGTGGTCCGCGCGCTTTTCAGGGCGCCTGCACGCCGATCTCGACGGCCTCGACGGCGATGCGTTCGATGGTCTCGACGACGCGAACGACGGCAGCATCGTGGGCCGGGTCTACGATGCCTGGGCCGCGTGGCGCCCCGACGGCGGCGACGTCGCCAGCGTCCGCTTCGGGCGTCAGAGCGACTCGACGACACCCGTCTTCCTCGTGTGGGACGGGGTGCGCCTCGAGTCGCGGCCGCTCGGTGACGCCGGGGTCACGCTCGGCGCGTACGGGGGCGCCAGCACGCACCAATACGAGTCGTCGAACGACGGCGACCGGCTGTTCGGTCTCTGGGCGGAGGGCAAGCCGTGGCGCGGCGGAAACATGCGCTTCGACTACATCCACGCGGAGGACAAGCGCGCGCTCGGGGCCTTCGAAGACGACCTCTTCGGCCTCTCGCTGCGTCACCGGTTCGACGCAAATTGGCGCGCGTCGGCGGCGGTGACCGCCCTAGGTAGCGACGCCCGCGATCTCGACGCGGACGCGACTTGGGCGAGCCGGGATGGCCGGAGAACGCTGCGCGCCACGTATTACGAGCTCTTCAGCACCCAGAGCGCGAACCCGCTCGAGTTCGACACGTTCTCGGACGTGCTCTTCGACTGGTTCCCTTTTCGCCGCGCGGGGCTCCTAGGCTCGACCCAGCTCGGTGAGAGATGGTTCCTGCAGGCTGGCTTCGATGCGCGCGACGTCGACGACGACGCCGACGAAGGGCGCTTCAACCGTGACGTCCGCCGAACGTTTGTCACCGTCGCTGTCGACGACCTCCTCGGACCGGGCACGAACCTGAGCGTGACGGGCGACGACTGGCAGAGCAATGCGCGTGACGTGCGATCGCTCGGCGCGACGGTTACAACGCCGCTCGGCCCGCGGGCTGACGTCTCACTCGGCACCTACTATTCCGCATATGAAGTGGACCTCGTGCTGGGCACGGAGCGCGAGGACGTGCGGACGTGGCACACGTCGTGGACGCTCGATCGCAAGAAAGACCTCTCGTACGACGCTTCCTACGCATTCCAGGACACCGTGTTCGGTGAGTTCCACACCGTGAGGTTCTCGCTTCGATGGCGCTTCTAATCCACAACCGGAGCCACAGGCTCATCGCCGGCGCCTCGCTCGCGGGCGCCTCGCTGCTCGGCTGTGCAGCAGTCGCGCTGTTCGGCGGTCGCGACACCACGCCCCGTTTCTCGCATCGTGTGCACGTGGATGAACAGGGGCTCGATTGTGTCATGTGCCACATGACCGAGGACGGCGCGACCCGACCGCTGCCGCCCGATCTCGGCCAGTGCGCGCTGTGTCACGACTCGCTCGATGACGACAAGCCTCCTCACCGGCGCGCTGCCGCGTTCTTCGTGACGGATCCGGAGGCGGGCCCTGACGCGGCGCCGCTCCTGCGCAGCGTCCTCCCGCGCTATTCCACCGAAGTGCGCTTCGACCACACCGCGCACTCTCTCGCGTTGGGGGACAACTGCACCCAGTGTCACGTCGGGATCGAGCAGAGCGCGGGCCTGCGCGCCCGCGACGCGCTGACGATGACCAGCTGCGTCGAGTGCCACGAGTCAAGCGGCCGGCAAGACACATGCGCGGTCTGCCACAACGAGGTCGATGTCAACTGGCGCCCGCTGCACCACGGCGCGGTCGCCGCGTCTCTGGGTCCACGCAGCGCTTGGACACGGCTCCACGGCTCCGCTTCCCGTGATCCGGATCCGCCCACGGCGTCGGACTGCGCGCTGTGCCACTCGCAATCGAGCTGCAACGACTGCCACCAGTCCACGCAACCGGCGAGCCACGACGAGCACTTCCGGCTGCGCGGCCACGGGATTCTGGCTGACCTCGACCGCGAGACGTGTCTCGTCTGCCACCGCGTTGATTCCTGCAACAGCTGTCACGCGTCCACGCGGCCGATATCGCACCACGGCGCGTTCGGTTCGCCCGTAAACCACCACTGCGTGAGCTGTCACCTGCCGCTCGCGGGCGAGAGCTGCGCGACGTGCCACCGCGCCACGCCGAGCCATCTGCTCGCCGCGCCGCAGCCACCGGACCACGTCCCAGGCGCCAACTGCCGCTTGTGCCACGGTGTCGGCGCGCCCTTGCCACACGTCGACGACGGCAGCAACTGCGCCGCGTGCCACCGCTGAATCGCACACCTCCACTCGTTTACTCGACGCGCCGATCCCTGCCATGTCTCCTACGCGAATCCAACTCTTCTCGCGGCCAGAGGGCCGTCTCGACCGCATGGTGAGCCGCCGTCCGAGGCTGACGGCGACTGGCCTGCTCCTCGCTCTGGCGCTAACGGGCTGCGACGGTGACAACGGACGCAACGGCGCCCCGGGCGCGCCCGGCGCTCCGGGCGGCGGTACCGCTCCGAATCGCGCGTTGCGTGGCGGCGACCCGCTGCCAGGAATCGTCGCGCGCGTGGTCGGGGTCAGCGGCGGCTCGCTGGCGGGGGGCGTGTATCGCGCCGGTGATCGCTTGAGCGTGACTTTCGAACTCGAACAGGCGAATGGCGCGACCTGGGACATCAGCGAGATGAACACCGCTCGCGCCCTCGTCTCGGGGCCGACGTTCAACTACCAGCGCGTCCTGGCGGAGGTCTCGAACGTGGCCTCGGCCTCGGTGCAGAACGGCGACGGGACCTACACCTACACGTTCACCAACCCGATCCCGACGACGTACTTGCCGCCGCTCAACGACTCGCCGGACCTCGGCCCTGAATCAGGCGAGCTGACGGGTCAACAGCTCCTCGATGGGACCTACACCGTCGGCCTCTACTTCGGCTGGAACTACACGCTGAACGGGGTCAACGAGCGCGATGCTGGGGACGCGACTCGCGACTTCTTGCTGGGGCCGACGGCGGTGCTCGAGCCTCGCGAGCTCGTGACGAGCGAGAACTGCAACGCTTGTCACGATAGCTTGCGCTTCCACGGTGGGCTGCGGCGCGCGACGACGCTGTGCCTCCTCTGCCACACCTCTGGGTCCGAGGATCGACCGTCGACCCTGGACCCGACGCCTGGCGCGTCCGTCGACTTCAAGGTCATGATCCACCGGATCCACAATGGCAGCCACCTGCCATCGGTCAACGGTGTGACCACGGACGCGACGGGCGCTCGCGACTACACGGCGACTCCCGTCCCCTATCAGCTCGTCGGCTTCGGGGACCAGGTTCACGACTACTCCGAGATCGTGTTTCCAGCGTGGCCGAACGTCGACGAGCCGATGCCGCGCGACCTTGGCTACACGGCGCTCGGTGCGCCGCAGCGCGCGCAAGAGGATCAGATCCGCCGCGGCGTGACGAGCTGTACTCTCTGCCATGGCGACCCCGATGGCGCGGGTCCGATCGAGGCGCCGGCCCAAGGCGACCTCGCTTATGCGCAGCCGTCGCGCACGAGCTGCACTTCGTGCCACGACGATTGGGTCTTCGAGCATGAGTACATCGCCAATGGCGAAACGATGCCCGCCGAGCCGACCGATGCCTCGTGCCGCTCATGTCACCCGGAGAGCGGGTCGAACCTGGCCGTTCGCGAGGGTCACTTGCATCCGCTGCTCGACTCGACGTACGCCCAGGGCGCCAACTTGGAGCTGATCTCCGTGGACGAGGCCGGTGCGGGTCCGGGCAACGGACGCATCGAGGTCGGTGAGAAGCTGACGGTCACGTTCCGCTTGCGCGACAACCTTGGCGGCGACGTCTTGCCGTCAGCGCTCGCGCAGCTCAACGCGACCCTAATCGGGCCGACGACGAACATGCAGATGCTCGAGTCGACGGCCATTCCGCTCGCGCTCCTCTCGGGTCCGCAGCCGTACACGATCCCGCTGCCGACGCGGGTGTCGTTCGAGCTCGTCGGTGCGGACGCGCCAGGCCTGCAGACCTTCACCACGGCCCGCACGCCGCACTTGAACGTGGCGGGCGCCTTGACCGAGGTCAACGTCGTCACGGGCTTCGACGTCGGGCTCTCGAATCTCGTCGATCCGATCGCGGGCCCCATCAACTTCATCGACGTCGTTGATCCGACCGGCTTCGCGCGCAATGACTTCCTCGTGATCGCGGATGGCGCGCCGGATGCCGAGTACTTGCGGATCCAATTTGTCGAGGGCAACCGGCTCTGGTTCGGGTCCCCGACAGGCACCGCTTACCCGGACGGGCCGAAAGTGGCGCGTCCCCCGGGGACTCAGGTGCGCGAGGTCACAACCGCCACGCGCATGTCCGGCGTCGACTACTCGGTGAATGTGGCGACGGGTGAGATCTTGGAGCTGATTGACTTCGGTACAGGAGGCGCGGTCCTCGTGTCCTACTCCACCGAGTTCATCGTGCCCGCCGTCTATCCCGTGACGCTCAACGGCGGCCCGGACCTCGATGAGCAGGTCGGCAGTTGGACGGGCAAGCCGCTCGTCGACGGCACCTACCGCCTGACGCTGTGGGGGCGCCGTGACTTGAACGTCGCGCTGCAGGGCGAGACGAACGGCTACCGCGAGCGCTTCGAGGGTGAGGCGATCGAGTTCCTGGTGGGGAACGCTGCGACCTTGGTGCCCTATGCGCCCATCACGGACCGCGAGAACTGCTACGCGTGCCACGTGGCGATCACGTTCCACGGACGTGGGCGGATCGGCGTCGACTCGTGTATCGCCTGCCACGGCGTGGCCGGTGCTGGAGACCGTCCGCGCTACGTCGCAGCGAACGCGCCGGCGACGATAGGCGTCAACGTCGGCTTCAAGGAGCTGATCCACAAGGTGCACATGGGCGCCGCCCTCGAGAATGCGGCGACGTACCTCGTCAACGGATTCGGATCGACCGCGTACCCGAACAACTTCACGACGCACACCTTCGAGCACATCCACTTCCCCGCCATGCCCAGCGGCACCAAGGCCTGTGCTACGTGCCATGGCGCCGAGAGCGAGGCCTGGAAGGTGCCGCAGCGCCTCGACCATCCGTCGGCGCAGGTCGCCCCGGGGCAGCCGTGGTCGCTCGTCTGTGGCGCGTGCCACGACGGCGCCGAAGCCGCGGCGCACATCGCGGCGAACACCGCCCCCTCTGGCGCCGAGTCGTGCGGGATCTGTCACGGCGAGGGCCAAGAGTGGTCTGTCGAGGCGATGCACCAACGGCGCTGAGGCCACCCTTTCATGCAAACTACGATTACGAGCCTGCGCCGCGCGCCCCTCTCACTCCGTGTCTTCTGCGGCACGCTCCTTGTTTCGTTCGGTGTCGGGTATCTCCTGGCGCTGATCTACCTCTACGCCAAGGACGTCCGTCCGCATCGCCTCGAGGGTCACGGCCTCGTGCAGAGCGTGGCGAACACGTACCACGGGATCCCAAACGAGTCGCCCTTGCTGGCGTCGCTGCGCGGCTCGATGTCGTCCACAGTGACGCCGGAGGAGGTCGAGACGATTCGCGTCTGGCTCGAGGGCGGCGTGACGGAGGCGGGTTACGCCGGCGCAGTCGGAGACATCATCGCCAACAACTGTGTGAGCTGTCACGGGACGGACGGCGGCTATTTCCCGCTGCTCACGGGCTACGCCGACGTCGCCGAATTCGCGAAGTCCGGCATGGGAATGAGCGTCCAGAAGCTGGCGCGACAGACCCACGTGCACTTGCTCGGCATCCCCATGCTGTTCTTCATCATGGGCTGGATGTTCATCCAGACGCGCTTCAGCGAGCGGTGGAAGGCAGTCCTCATCGTGCTGCCGTTCTTCGGCGTGATGTGGGATGTCGCGCACTGGTGGATCACGAAGCTCGAGCCCAACGCCGCCGCCGGCGTGATCTTCGGCGGCATCCTTATGAATCTGGGGTTTGCGGCGCAGTGGTTCATGACCGCCTACGACCTGTTCGCGAAACACGAGGAGTGACTTTCGCGGCTTCCCGCCATCCGGGTGGTGCACGAGGGGCTCAGCCGGAGCGCGCGAGCCCAACGTGTTGGCCAGCGCAGCCTCGAACCGTTCGGTCGTCGCGGTGAAGCGTCGACGCCTCGCCCGTGCAGACCGTTCGTCTTCGGCAGCCGTTCGACGCGGCTCTCGTCGACCTGGTGTCCCGCGCGCTACCGGTCGCGATCACACAGCTCGCCCATCGCTTGGCCCATAGCCTCGCCGATCAGGCAGTAGGTCTCCGCGTTGCTGTTCCAGTGGTAGCCCTGGGCCGACGGGGAATCCTCCGGGGCGCGGTAGAAGTCCCGCGTCGGCACGAAGGCTACGGTCCCGCGGAGCTCCTCGCGCTGGGCTACCGCGGCCTGGGCGCGCATCAGCGACAGCGCGCGCGGGTGCACCTCGCTGGGGCCGGTCATGCCGGTCTCGGCGATGACGAAGGGCAGGTCGGGGATGCCCAGCTCGCGGCGCGCGTCGCGGATGAAGTGGACCAGGTTCTCCTCGTAGGCGTCGTTGAAGGCCTGGTTGACGCGGTCGTTCCAGCCCTGGTGCCAACCGATGCCGGCGATGCGCGGCGCGCAGCCCGCGAGCTCGGGGAAGCGCTCGTCGAGCTGCGCCAGCGTCTCCCGGATTTCCTGGAAGAGCGCGCGATAGTACGGGCCGACCTCGCCGCCGCTGCTGGGCGGGCGGAAGTCCTCGGCCAGGCTCTTGCCGCCCCAGGCGACCTTGATGAGCAGGACCGGCTCCTCGTAGCGCGCGCCCACCACGTGGCCGAACTCGAGCTCGGGCCCGACGCGGTCGGGGCTCGCGCCGTAGCCGACGTTCAGCGGGCCGCGCCGCTCGAAGTAGGAGATCCAAACGTCGTCCCGCGCCCGCCAGTGGCCGTCGTCGTCGACGAGGTGCGCATAGCGCGCGGCCGTGGCTGGGTCGCGCACCAGGTGCTCGAGCGTGCCGCGCCCGCCGTTGCGCGACGGGTCCGCGTCGACGACGCCGGCGCCCACCATGTTGGACTGCCCGGCGAGCACGAACACGCGCACGGTGCGCGCCGCGGGACCGACGCCGCGTGTCAGCTCCTCGATCGTCCGTAGAGGCGGCGCCTCGGTCGCTGCCTCGATGTCTTGGATCGTCCGACGGCACAGCTCGAGGGCGGCGGCCAGGGAGCGCGCCTCCTTGTGGGAGGCCAGCGCGGCCTCCAGCGCGCGCAGTTCGGGCAGCACCGGACGCGCTGCGCCGCCGTATTGAGCCAGCGCCTTCAGGCAGCGCGCGGCGCGGTCCTGCTTGCCCCACAGGTCAAGCTCGATCACCTTTAGGCACAGGGGCAGGCCCTCGGCGACCCGGTGCCGGGCCAGCAGGTCGAGCCCAGCCAGGCGGATGCCGCTCGAGAACATGACGCCGCTCGGCGAGGCCACCTCGATGGCCTCGACGATCGCCGGCAGGAGCGGCATGACCTCTTCGAGGTCGAGGTTGGCGTACACCGTCTCGATCGTTGCGCGCGCGCGCCCGTCGTCGTTCTGCAGCATGCGGCGCACGGCGGGGTAGAGCAGCTCGCGGTCCACGCCGTCCAGAGAGCGCGCCAGGAGGCCGCGCATGCCGAGCGCGCCGCCGCGGTAGAACAGGCAGAAGGCCAGGTAGCGCTGGGTGAATTGGCGGGTATCGGCGGGGTCGTCCTTGACCGCCAGACGCAGCATCGTCGGCACGGCCGCGCGCGCCGGTTCGCCGATGCTGGCCAGCGCGTAGGCCGCCTCGATGCGCAGCCAGACGTCGTCCGACCCGAGCGTCTCGATCAGGCCGGGCACCGCCGCCGCGGACTGCGCGCCGAGCGCGCCGAGGGCCTGACAGGCGCCGTAGCGAGCGTCGAGGGCGCCGTCTGCGAGCTGGGCCGCGAGCTGCTCGACGAGCCGCGGATGGTGCTGCGCGGTGGGTCGCCCGTCCGGCACGTCGCTCGACTTCGCCAGGGCCTCCGCCGCGCGCGAGCGGACCGCCGGCGACCAGCTGTGCGTCAACGCGAGCAGCTCGTCGACGGGCTTGGCCGCGTAGTGCGCTGCGCCGAGGTCCCAGGAGTTGAACCCGCGGCCCGCGGCGATCGTGTCGCCCAGCTCGCGGCCCACGACCGGGTCGCCGAGCTCACCGAGCTCACCGGGGTCACCGGGGTCACCGGGGTCGCCGAGCTCACCGGGGTCACCGGGGTCGGCGCCGCGACCCGTGATGTAGAGGCGGCGCAGGGGCAGCGCGTTGGCGAGCACAAAGGCGCCCGTGCAGTCCCAGTCGGCGTACTGGTGTTCGCCACCGTCCATGCCCGCGCCGCCCTGGTAACCGAAGCTGCCGTCGTGGCGGCGCGCGAGGTCGTAGTACCAGCGCTGCTCCGCCAGGAACGCCGCAGCCGCGGCGGGACCGCCGCGCGCCGCCCCGAGCGGACCCCACAGGTAGCTGAAGTAGTTGCCGGTGTGGCCGCGCTCGCGCTCGCCGTACGAGGCGGCCGTCATCTTGGCGAAGAAGCGCGCCTCGTCCTTCATGCCCTGCAGGTCGAACAGGACCGCGGCCAGCGAGTTCTTGCCGTTGTCGTCGTGGACGTCCCAGCCCGGCCGGTGGTCGCCGTAAGGGATCGCGCCCTTGCCCATGTAGAAGGCCGCGAAGCGGTTCGCGCGCTCGATGGCGCTCTGCAGCTCCTCGCCGCGCACCCCGCACTTCTGCGCCAGCACGAGGGCCAGGTGGCACACGAGGCCCGCCTGGTTGACGGCGCCGTAACCGCCGAGCCGACCGTGCAGGGCGCCGCCGTTGAGGTCGGGCCAGGCCATGCCGTGGCCCCAGGTGCCCACGCCGCTCTGGCCCTCCGCGATCGTCAGCGCGTACAGCGCGATCGCGCTCAGCACCTCTCGATCGCCGGTCGCAAGGAAGTACTCGCACAGGAACAACAGCCGGTAGCCCCACTTCCACGCGAACAGCCCGGACGTACGGCCAGCCAGCGTCACGTCGCGCGTGTCGCGCGCCACCTGCAGGGCCAGCTTCCGGACGGCCTCGTCATGGCGCCTGTCGCCGGTCGCAAGCAGGGCCAGCGCGTTGACCATGCCGTCGATGTCGCCCTTCATGTGGCCGGCGATGTGGTCGACGGCCCGTGCCAGCACCGCGCTGGACCGCGCGCAGTCCCAGGGCGCGGCGTCCCCGTAGCCGCCCAGCACGGGCAGCTTCAGGGTGATGGGCGCCGACTCGCCCTCGCGCCAGCGCAGAAGCCGCAGGGCCCCGTCCGACGCCTCAGCCGCGCCGATGGCGTGACCCAGCGCGCGGCGCGGGTCCTCCTCGAAGGGGCGCCCGTCCACGCCCAGCAGCACGTCCCCCGGCGCCAGAAGGCCGGCCGCCGGCGAGCCCGGCGCGACGCTCGTAACCCACACCTGGCGCGCGTCGCTCGTCTCGAGCTTCCAGCCCCAGATCCAACCCCGAGCCCCGGTCGGTCCGAGGTTCCAGTCGTGTTTGTCGTCGGGCTGCCCGTCCGCGGTCAGGTCGGGGACCGGCGGCTTCGTGCGCTGTGCCGGTAGGGTCGGCGCGGCCCATAGGGCCAGCGCGAGCGCGAGTGCAAAGCGGAGGGAGGTCATGGTGGTTCGGCGGGGCGGGCGGGTCGCTGCGGTGGCCCGCGCGCAGGAGCGGCGGACGGGCCGTGGCAACACAGCATGCCGTGGCCCGAGCACAGCACCCGCACACGTTGCCGTTCGCGACTCAGGTTCTTCAGGCCCGCGATCGTCAGCGCTCCGCGTTCGTCGCGCAATATCGAGCGCGCGGTTACGTGCGGTGTCTTCAGCGGCGCTTAGGGCCCGCGCAAGAATACTTCCGTGTTTCAGCGGCCAGCGCCGCCGCTGGCTGCGTTGCCGCTTCTCAACGTAAGTCTCAGCTTCTCATTGAATTCGGGGCTACGCCCTCGGTGCGGCGCCTTGCCAACGACGACGCTGGCTCGCTAAAACACGGGAGCTATTCTCGCGCGGGCCCTTAGTTTGAGCTCACGGCTGCACGGATGCGCGCGTGGTCGAGCGCGTGCACGACTCGACCCTCGCGGCCGGAGGTCGTGACAGCGGCGACCAGGGAGTTGAGGACGGCCTCCTCGGTGGCCTCGACCGCGGCTTGGAACAACGGCGTGAGCGCCTCGTCCGGGACCAGCTTCGCGGCTGCAGCGCGCCCGTCGCGGATCAGCGTCTCTTCGGCCGTGCTGAAAGCGATCACGTAGTCGCCGCTCCCGTGGGACATGACCGAGCCGATCCGACCGAGGCCGAGGAGCGCACGTTTGGCGATTCGCTCTAGCCGACGCGCGTCTAGGGGCGCATTCGTCGCGATCACGATCATGCAGGAACCGTCGCCGGTGGACTCTCTCTCACCGAGGACGGTGGATCTCGCGGGAAGCGGTCTCCCGTCGATCCGCAGCGCGCCGCCGAAGTTGGACTGCACCAAGACGCCCACGGTCCAGCTGCCCACCACGCGCGACGACGTCCCGATGCCGCCCTTGAAGCCGAAACACATGGTCCCGGTGCCGGCGCCCACACAGCCTTCGGCGACCGACTCGAGCGCGGTCGGCAACAGGGCCGCGTCCCAGGCCGCGTCGACGTGCTCGCGCGTCACGTGGAACGCGCGAATGTCATTGAGGGTGCCGTCGTTTGTCTCGCCGACGACGACGTTGATCGAGCGCACGTCCTCGTTGCCGGGCAGCTGCAGCGCGCGGCGGACCAGCGCGTCGAGCACTGTGCCCACGGCCAGCGTGTTCGTGAGGGCGATCGGCGCTTCCAGCGTGCCGAGCTCGGCCACTTGCGTGAATCCGGCTGCCTTGCCAAAACCGTTTCCAGTGACCACCGCGCAAGGCAGCTTGACGCGAAACGTGTTCTCGCCCTGCCGCGGGATGATGATCGTGACACCCGTTCGTGCGTCCTCGCCATGAAGTACGGTGACGTGTCCGACCGCGACACCGTCGACGTCGGTGATCGCGTTCTTGGGTCCGACCTGAAGCGTCCCGATCCGGACGCCCAGGTCGCGGGCGCGGGTTCGTTCTTGGCGCGGTTCGCTGCTCATGCGGAGTTCGAGGCGAGAGTCGGTGACGGCGGTGGAAGAGCATGCGCTCGACACGAGGAGCGCGAGCCAGAGCGCCAAGTAAGAGTGGGGGGGTCGCATGGGTGCAGCTTGGAGATCTCGGTTCGCGAGCACCAGGGCCATCGAGCGCCAACGGGCCTTGGGCCGCGACGTGCTCGATGGCCCTGGCGAGGCCCACCAGGCGCGATGTGCGTCCGCGGGGTGGCGGATGCGGCGGCTCATACTTGGGAATCGCGAATCCGCGCGACCGGGGCCTCCGTTCCATAGAGAGCCTCGCCGTCGCCCAGCCCCACTGAATTTCGGTCCAATCGAAAGTTGGTTCGGGTCCGCGCCGGCTCCGAGTGGAAGTGGAAGGCCTCAGCGAGCCGCTCGAGGGAGGCCGCCGTGTGCCGGTAGGTCCCGCGCTCCGGCGTAGTCACGAGGACTCCCTGGTGCAGCCAAGTGCTGATCGTGCCGGCCGGGAGACCGCGTGTCAGGAGCTCTTGGGGAGTCACGGTGCGCGCGAGGCCCTTGCGACGAGGCTCGGCGGCGCTCGCGGGCTTCCGACGATTCGCATCCGAATCGTGCCGCACACCAGTTGTCGCTTCTTACAACGCAAGGTGCCAGAGCAACTGCAACCCTGCGCCCGTGGAAAGGGCAATCGGCAGCCGACGACGGACAGCGCAGGGTCTGGGTCCGATTGCAAACACTCGGCTCGCGGCTAGGAGTTCCCCTCGCCGGGCGGCGTCACTTGCGGCGCGCGGCGCGCAGCTTCTCGCAGACCGCGTGCCGCCCGTCGCCGCTCCGCGTTGCGCGCGCTTCGGACGTCGCGCAGCTCGTCCTTTGCCTCGCGGAGCGCTCGCATCGCGAGCGCGCGCTCGCACGGCTCCGGTGCCCGTTCGCGCTCGAGGTCCCGCTGTACGGACTGCAGTTCGGCCTGCAATGACTCGAGCGAGCGCGCGTCATCGGCCTCGAGGCGTGCCTTTCTCCGTTGGAGTTCGTGCTCGATTTTTCGTCGCGCCCACGCGTCGTGCACACGAGTCACCTCATTCAAGAATAACAAATAGACGAGGGCCACGACGGGCACCCAACTCGTGAGAGCGTCCGCGTGCATGGCCCGATACGCAGTGCCGACGATCCCTCCGACGAGCAATGATCCGATCACCGAAGGCGTGCTAGCGATGCCCCTTAAACGTCGCACTAGCAGCGTGAGCGCGAAGTACAGGAGCGCTGCGCCCACCGTGAGCAGCAAGACGTACCGGTAGTCGATGGTCGACGTACTGGATCCGCCCCCTATGCCGAGGACATCCGGACTGAGCACGTGTATCGACAAGCAAGCGATCTCCACCATGACCTGCCCTCGTGCCTCCTGAGTCTTGCGGGTGATGCCCCGCGCTTCGCTACACGATAACGACTCTGCGGCCATACGGCCCGGCGCCTCGGACCCGCTCACTCGAGCGGTTCCTCCACCCAACCCTCACCCCTGTGGCGCTGTCAGGGTCGGGTGGACCACGTCGCCCGTGTTGCGCGCGCCAGCCCGTTGCACCAAGAGGCACTCCACCTCGTCGTCGGCGACGGGGCGGTGTTCGACGCCGCGTGGGACGACGAGGATGCGGCCCGGCGACAAGTGCTCGACGTGGTCGCGGAACTCCACGCGGAACGACCCGCGCAGCGGAATGAAGAGCTCGTCCTCGTCGGGGTGCGAGTGCCACACGAACTCGCCCTGGAAACGCGCGACCTTGACCTCGTGGTCGTTCAAGGCGGCGAGGGTTCGAGGGCGCCAGTGTTCGAGAACACCTGCGAGCGCCGCGCCCAGATCAATGGTTCGGCCGTGCATGATCGCCCGATGGTCGCCCCAGGTGTCAGGGTAGTTGCCGCCAGCGCTCCTCGGTAAGCGGAGGCTTGACTCGACCGCTGGATCTCGAAATGAGGTCCATCCGAGCACATCCCCCAAAATCTTTCGTCCAGTCTCGAGTCTCCACCACGCAGCGCCTCGGGGTGGGGGACAAGGCGCTGGTGTCCAGAGGCAGCCTCGCTCCAGGCACCGTGGCGTGTTCCACGCGCTCAGGAGTCGACGCGACCATCGAGCCGCTGGAGGGAGGCCGCAGTGTGTCGGTAGGTCCCGCGCCCCGGCGTAGTCACGAGGACTCCCTGGTGCAGCCAGGTGCTGATCGTTCCGGCCGGGATACCGCGCGTCAAGAGCTCTTGGCGAGTCACGGTACGCGCAGGGCCCTTGCGACGAGGCTCGGCGGCGCGCGCGGGCTGTCGACGATTCGGGTTCTGTGGCTTCTCTGAGGTCTCGACCTTCTCGCGCTGTTTTGGCGCGGGCTCAACACGCGGGGCCCTTTCAGGCTTGCGCTCCGCTGCCTCCACGTCTGGCGCCAACTCGATGCCGAAGATGTCGCCGAGGTCTCCGGCGAGCGTCGCGCTCGGCGCCGGTGTCGACTGTTGCGCGCTCTGAACAGCGGCCGTCACGAGCTCGGTTGGATCGACGCCGCGCAGCAGGAACAAGAGCTCCGGGCGCTCGTCGAGGCGCGCGCCGACGCCGTACATCACCGCCGCGAGGTGCTTGCAGAGCGAGGCCCAATCCGGGCAACTGCACGACATCTGTACCTGGCTCGGCGTCGGCAGGAGCGCGCCCTCGCGCGCTGTCATGCGTGTCATCACATCGGACGAGAAGCGCCCCTCGAGCAGCTCGACGAGCGAGCCGATGCCGCCCGCGCAGCTCTTGCGCAAGCCGGCCCAGGCAGCGTTCGGGCAGGACGTGAAGGTGATCTCCTGTTCGTACAGCTCCGAGCCCATCACGCGCGCGCACCGCGCCAGCCGTGATCACGAGGTCGATCACCGAGCCATTGCGCACGTACGTCTTGCCACGCGGCAAGCGACTCGCGTAGTCGCTGAACGACTCGATGTGCTCGCACCACGCGCGGCCCCAGGCCGAGCGCGCGATCTCACGTCCGCTCACCTCGATGCCTTGATAGGCCGCGCCCTTCGCGCGCGCTGCAGCCGCTTCGCGCGCTGCCCGTTGGCGGCGGACGGCCACAGGAACGTACGCCGGGTACGAACCCTCGAAGATGCGTTCGCTATACGTCCTCTGCGGCCTCCGTTTGGTTCGTCTCTTCGCCATCGCTCTTGTCTCTCGTCTGCTCGAGGCCCGGTCAGCCCTTTGCCCCGCGCACCTCTGCGTGCCGCACGTCGAGTCGCACGAGGCGCAGGAGCTCCTCGCTCGAGAGCTCCGTCAGCGCTGCTTCGCCGGAGCTCGCCAGGATCCCATCGGCGAGGTTCTTCTTCGCTCGCAGCAGCTCGTCGATCCGCTCCTCGATCGTACCGCGGCACGTGAACGCGTGGACGAGCACGTTGCGCTTTTGGCCGATGCGGAAAGCGCGGTCCGTCGCCTGGTTTTCGACGGCCGGGTTCCACCAGCGATCAAAGTGGATGACCTGGCTGGCCGCGGTCAGGTTCAGACCTGTACCGCCCGCCTTGAGCGACAGGACCATGTACGGCGGGCCATCGCTCTCTTGGAACTCGGCGACGAGCGCGGCGCGTCGTTTCGCAGGCGTGCCGCCGTGCAGGACGAGCCCCGGCCGGCCGAAACAACCGGCGAGGAACGTGTCGAGCGGACCTGTCAGCTGGCGGAACTGCGTGAACACGAGCGCGCGCTCCTGGCGTTCGGCGAGCACCTCGCACAGCTCGGCGAGGCGTTGAAACTTGCCGCTGTCCGTCGGCGCGTAGACGCCGTCGTGCAGCCACAGCGAGGGGTGGTCGCAGATCTGCTTCAAGCGCAGCAACGAAGCCAGCACGAGGCCTCGCCGCTGGATCTCGCTCGCTTCGCTCTCCAGCGAGCGCGTGAGCGAATCAGCAAGCTCCTTCACCGTCGCTTCGTAGAGCGCGACCTGTACCGGCGCCAGGCCACACAGAACCTGCATCTCCGTTTTCGCGGGCAGGTCGGGCGCGATCTCGGGGTCGCTTTTCATGCGCCGCAAAATGTACGGCCGCAAGAGCTGCCGCAGTGGCCCGTAGCCTGGACCATCCTCTCTGTCGAGCCGTTGTGCAAAGGCCGAGAACTCCCACGCCGAGCCGAGTAGGCCTGGATTCAGGAAGTCGAAGAGCGACCACAGATCTCCGAGTCGATTCTCGACCGGTGTGCCCGTCAAGCCGATTCTGGCGCGTGCGTGCAGGGTTTTGACGGACTTCGATTGGCGCGTGCCGGGGTTCTTGATCGCCTGGGCCTCGTCGAGCACGAGGAGGCCGAACGTCGTGTTCTTCGCCCAGTCGAGGCTCGGCAACGTGCCGTACGTCGTCAGCACGACGTCGACATCTGCGAGCTGCGGGTCCGCGAGCTCTGCTGCCGAGACCTCGGAGCGGTGCGCGACGAACACACGCAGCGTGGGCGCAAAACGCGCGAGCTCCGCCTGCCAATTGCCGAGTAGCGACGTCGGCAACACGAGGAGGTGCGGTCCACGTTCGCCGTCGCGCGCGAGCACGAGCATCAACGCGATCACCTGGATCGTCTTGCCGAGGCCCATGTCATCGGCCAGGCAAGCGCCGAGCTGCAAGCGCGCGAGCAGGCTGAGCCACGCGACGCCCTGGCGCTGGTACGGCCGAAGCGTCGCGTGCAGCGCTGGCCCTGGGTCCGTCGCGGGCGACGACTCCGGCGCCGCGAGCTGCGTCAGGAGATCTTGGAGCCAGGGCCCGGCCTCGACTCCCGACCATTCCGCGATCGAGGTGTCGGCGAGACCGTCCAGGTCGCGCGCGTTCGATCCGAGCTCAGACGCGCCGGAGAGGAGCCGCAGCGCGTCGCCGAGGGGCAGGTCGCCGCGCTGCGCGCGCTCTGCCAGCGTGCCGAACAGCGTCACCGCCTGTTGCAGCTGCTCTGGGTCGACCTCGACCATGCGCCCGCGAATGAGGCGCAGCCCGCGCGCGCCGGAGAGGAGCTCGCGCTCTTCCGTCGCGGTCAGGCGTTCGCCGTCGAGCGTCAACCCAGCCTCGAAGTCGAGCAGCGCTTCGAGGCCCAGCATGCTCGGCGGGCCCGAGCCGACCCTCGCCGTCGCGCGCACCTTGCGCTGCTCGCGCGAGCGCCACCAGTCAGGGACGCGCACCGTGACGCCCGCCGCCTCGCAGTCCGGCACGGCGAGCAGGAACGCGTAGGCCTCCTCGAGGCCCCACGGAAGCGCGTGGTGCAGGCCGCCTGCATCCCAGAGCTTTTGGACGAAGACGCTGCGCTGGATCGCTGCGTGCACGGGCCGTAAGAGCCGCAGGAGCTCGGCCTTGTCCGCGTCGGGCCGCGCCAGCGCGCGCCCGAGGGGCACGTGGCGCTCGCGCCCGTCCGGTCCCTCTTCGACGTAGGTCGCGAGGAAGGCGAACGGCGCCTCGGCGCCGGGTTTCTGCTCGGCGAGGTGGAACGTGATGCGGCCGCGGGCGTTTAGCGCCGAGTTCCGCTGCTGCAGATACTCGTGGACCGTGCCGGGGAACGAGCGCAGCGCGATTCGCACGGCGACGTCGAGTGCTGTCCAACCATCGCTCACGCTCTCGATGTCGGCGTACTCCATGCCTTTCATCGGTGGGAGCGCCGAGAACAGGCGCTGGAGGGACTCACGCACGGGCGGGAGAGGCTCGTTTCGTTGCGCCTCGCCGCGCGCGGCGAGCGCGCGCAGGAATTCCATCGCGATCCGGCGTCCGAAGGCGAGGGGCGGCGTGAGCCCAGAATCGTCGACCTCCGTCAGCGCCAGGAGCACGGACCCGAGTGCGTCGTCCTCCGAGCCGTTCCGGCGCGCCGACACATAGCGCCGCGGACGCCCCGGTCCCTCGACGCGTAGGAGCCCGTCAGGGGTGATGGCGAGGGTGTCGCGGAGGAGGTCGAGCGGAGGCGGGGTGTCGGTAGCCATGGGGCGGGGTTGCCGTGGCAACGGACCGACATTGTGTACGCGAACCCTCGCGGCGACACCGAATGGGCGGACGCCTACGTGAACGGCCCCGGCGAGCCGTGAGCGCGCGATGTCACCTCGAGATGGATGTCAGCAACCCACATGCGTGGCGGCGGACGGGTCGCAAAGTCATCGTCGAATCGTCGTACGGTCGCGGAGCCGTTTCGTTCCGGCGGTACGTAGCCAGGCTCCGTACCGTCGAACTCCGTACCGTCGAACTCCGTACCGTCGAACTCCGTACCGTCGAACTCCGTACCGTCGAACTCCGTACCGTCGAATCGGCGTACGGTACCAGGTACGCGGCGCCGATTCGACA
>Ga0163144_10004886_pt1 | contig 30001 bp, 26 predicted proteins | sample OliLak19BULKMAT1_FD_123175 | JGI IMG/M metagenome (GOLD analysis project Ga0163144, IMG submission 123175) | Freshwater microbial mat bacterial communities from Lake Vanda, McMurdo Dry Valleys, Antarctica - Oligotrophic Lake LV.19.BULKMAT1 | ecosystem: Environmental > Aquatic > Freshwater >...
ATGTGGAACACGTCGACGCAGTAGGCATGCATCGAGGAGTAGCCGGCCGCCGCGAAGAGGGAGCGGCGCTCGACCTCGCCCATGCAGAGGATCAGTTCGGTCAGGTTGTTGCGGGTCTGGGTGAGCAGGACTTCGAATCGGTTCAACAGTTCGGCGTTCGAGAGCTTCTTGTACTCGCTAAGGGTCATGGCAATCTCATCCGCACGGGGGCGGGACGCCGGGGGCAGGTGGACTCGCTGCAAACGCAGTATCTCACGAGCTATTTCGGCACCCGCATTCGCCCGCAGAGCGGCGAACTCATCGCGACAGCGCAATTTTCGCGCGACTGCAGACGATTGGGTTCACCCACGCATCGTCAGCGCGATCGGGCTCGCTACGCGCGGCAGCACGGAGGCCGAACTCAACCCTCTGCGAAACCCGTCAAGCGAAATCTCAGTTCCCGATCAAGCGCGGAGGTGAGATCGCTCCGCCGATATTCGATCCTGAGAAGCCACCGATGTCCCCGTGCTTGCGCGCTGCGGCTGTGAATACTCGGCCAGATTCCTAGTCGGCCTGCGGCGCCTGAAGTAACTCGCCGAGCTTGGCTTCGAGCTGCGCCATGTCCGCCGGGGCACCGGTCCACTGCGCCACGATGCGACCCTCGCGGTCGAGCAGGTAGGCAGCCGGCACGGTCTTCACATAGAACGCTTCCCACGCCGCGCTCTTGCCCGAGTCGATTGCGATCGGGTACGTGATGCGCTTGGCGCCGATGAACTTCTTCACCTTGGCCGCTGCCGTGGCGCCCTCATCGATCGAGATGCCGACCACTTGGAAACCACGCGAAGCGTACTTGGCGTGCAGCGATTGCAGCTCGGGCATGGACTTCACGCACGGCGCGCACCACGTGGCCCAGAAGTCGAGTAGCACGACCTGACCCTTGAGGCTGGCATTGCTCACCGGCTTCCCGCTGAGGTCCGCGAGCGAGAAGCCCGGCGCGGACCGCGGCAACGTGGGCGGCACATAGGCTGCCGGATCCGCATCGAACGCCTGCGCGCATTTGAGCGAGCAGAAGCCGTACTCCTTGCCCTCGTGCGTGCGGGTCGCCTTCACGTCCTCGGGTTCGGACTCGCCACTGCGCACTTGGCACACCACGCAGATGGCTTGCTTCATCGCGGCGGCGACCGGTGCGATTCCCACGACTGCCAGCAACAGCATGAGCACGATGAGACTGGAGAACAGACGCTGCATGGTTCCCGCCTTCCTAGAATCCCACGGAGATCGCGACACCGGCCCGCTCGAGCCACGCCCAGATGAGCGTGGCGCTATAGCGCTGGTTCGCGTAGGTCGCCAGAAGATGTGTGCGATTGCCGTCGTACATGGGCTGCAGCGAGACACCGCGACCCAACTCGAGGTTCGCGCCGAACGGCACGTTCCAGCCTTCATCCCACTCCGAGTAGTTGAGACTCACATAGGGTGAGGCATGCAGGGCCGGAAGGTATTTCGCACTCGTCAAATAGTACGACTGCGTTCCCGCAGGTGAGCCAATCCGGTCGGAACTGGTGCCCAGGAACACCGCGGGCCGCCGCTCCCCCTCGGTGAGCAGGAACGCGGTGACCAAGGGTCCGACCTCGTCGGCCACGGGGTTGTATTCGACCCCGAGTTGCAAAATCGGGATCACCCGATAGTTCGCGGTCGCCCGCCAGCGCGGACGCGGAAGCTCGGTATCCACATAGCGCAGCGAAGCCGTCCACCGCGTGTTCAGGCCGCTCCCCCGGAGCGGCGCCCCTTCGCCGGGTCAGCCACTTCAGGTGGGAGCGCTGGCGGTGGGACGTGGACGACGGAGCGGTTCGGCGGCCGTGGTGTCGGGCTCGGCTGCTTGGGCGAGACCCGCGAGCAGTAGCACCGAGCTCAACGCGAGTGTCGCACTCTGGATGGTGCGCATGGTCAGTCCTCCACGACGAACAGTGCCGCGGAACGGGGTGGCAGCGAGAGCGTCAGCATGGCTGAAGCCGGATTGCGCAAGGTCACCGGGGCGCCGAGTCCCGGCACCTCGACCCGCATGAACGTGGCAGCGCTGAATGCGCTGGGCTCGAGCGTGAGTTCCACCATACGCGCCCCGGCATTGACCGCAACGAGCATGCGCTCGGCTCTGGCATTCGGGTCACTTCGGCCGCCGCGTTCGATTGCAATCGCCTGGCCTTCGGCCGCCACCACCGACACGCGGTCCGAGCGCAGCGCGGGGTGCGCGTGTCGCAGCGCGATCAGCGCGCGCACGGTCTCGCGCACGGCTTCGTCGCGGCCCGCGGCGCCGGCCGGAAAGCTGCGGCGGCAGTCGGGATCTTTCGCGCCCTCCATGCCGATCTCATCGCCGTAGTAAACGCACGGCGCGCCGGGAAGCGACATCTGCACCAGGGTGGCGAGCCGGAACACCTGCGCATCGCCCTTCACCAGCGTGCGAAAGCGTGGCATGTCATGGCTCGAGAGGAGATTGAGCTGGGCAGCGACGGTGGCCGGCGCATACACGGTGAGCAGTTCCGTGAGCCTTGCGGCGAATCCCGGAGCGTCGGTGAAGCGCACGTGCTTGCGCAGTTCATGGTGGTCGGCCACCCGTTGCTCATCGAGTGAGTCGCCACCCACGAACGACAGGATCGCATCGAGCAGCGGGTAGTTCATGAGCGCGTCGAACCGATCGCCTTCGAGCCATGCAGGCTCGACTTCCCAGATCTCGCCGACCAGATAGGCTTCGGGGTTCACGGCGCGGCAGCGGCGGCGGAACTCGGCCCAGAACGAGCGGTCCTGGATCTCGAAGGGCACATCGAGCCGCCAGCCGTCGATTCCGAAGCGTAGCCAGTGCTCGGCAACCGAGAACAGATACTCGCGCACGCTTGCGGAGTCGGTGTCGAACTTGGGGAGCGCCGGGATGTTCCACCACGCGGCGTAGCCCGAACCGCGCACCGCGATGCTCTCGTGGTCAGTGACGGTGCCTTTCACGCGCTCCCAATAGGGCTGCAGGCCATGGCCGGACTCGAGTCGCTCTCGGTCGATGCGGAACCACTCGGCGTAAGGCGAATGAAGTCCATTCTCGGCCACATGATGGAACGGCCAGAAGCCGCGTCCGCAGTGGTTGAACACGCCATCGAGCACGATGCGCATTCCGCGCGCATGCAGCGCATCGATCAACTCGCGGAGCGCCGCATTGCCGCCGAGCAGCGGATCGACTTCCAGGTAGTCGTCCGTGTGGTAGCGATGATTCGACGCCGAGCGGAAGATCGGCGTGAGGTAGATCGCGGTCACTCCCAGATCAGCGAGTTCATCGAGCCGCTCGACCACACCGAGCAGATCGCCGCCCTTGAATCCATGCGCGGTCGGCGGTGCGTCCCACGCCTCATACGGGCCGGCCGGGGCCACGCGCGCCGAGCGGGCGAAGCGATCGGGGAAGATCTGATAGAAGACCGCGTCGCGCACCCAAGCCGGGGGCGATGGAGTGAACGAGGACATGACGAAGGAGTCTCCGGCGCGTGGGATGGAACCCGAGCAGGCAGACTACTACGGCATCACGAGCATCCGCTTGGTCAGATTCACGCCGGGCGCGCGCAGGCGATAGAAGTACACGCCCGAGCCTAGCCGACCGACACGCTGACCCTCGAGGCCCGAGGCTCCGCTGCCGAACGGAACGGAATAGCTCCCGGCTTCGAGTTCGCGGTCCACGAGCGTGGCGACCACGCGTCCGCTCAAGTCGTACACCTCCAGCGAGACGCGGGCCGCATGCGGCACCGCGAAGCGGATGAGGGTGCGACCCACGAACGGGTTCGGCGCGTTCTGCGAGAGCGCGAATGCGACCGGACGCGAATCGCCCACGGCAAGGAAGCTGCCGGCGACCGCGCGCACCTTGACGGTGTGGGGCGTGGCCGGATCGTTGGCGGTGAATGTGATGAGCGCACTGTCGGCGCCAGCGCTCACGGGCGCATAGCTCACGGACAGCGTGTCGCTGCCACCCGCGCCCACCGTGAGACTGCTGCGACCGGGCGTGAAGCGCAGGTTGTTGCTGCTCACGAGCGTGATGCCGAGTGGGCCATTGCCTGCGTTATCCAGCGTCAACACTCCGCTCGCTCCCATGGTGAGTTCGACCGAGCCCATCTCCAGGATGGCGGGTGCGGCAGCGAAGCGTGGCACGAGGATCGAGAAAGTCGCAGCGCTGATGTCGCTGTAGGTACCGACCTTGTCGCGCACCCGGACGGCGGCAGTGTTGGTCGGCGCATCCGGGATGCTCCAGCCGAACGGACTGGCCGCAGCGCCGAGCGGACCGGCGATGTTGCGCCACACACTGTCCGGCGAGACGCGGTACTCGAGCACCACACTGTCCACGGCCACTGCGCTCCAGGCGATCGGGTGGTTGGTGCCGTACTGGAACTGCTGTCCGCCGTCGGGATCCGACAGTGCGATCGAGCCGGGCACGGTGATGGTGAACACGGCATTGCTCGCGTCACTGGGATTCGCATCCCATGCATCGCGCACGCGCACTTCGGCGGTGGTGGTCGCCTGTGCGGGCACGCTCCAGGCGTAGGTGCCGAGGTAGCCCTCGACATCGGCCACGAGCTGCCAAGAGTCGACGTTGGACTTGCGCCACTCGATGCGCGCGAGCCCGATGTTCTGCGCGGTCCATGTGATCGCGTGAATGCTTCCGGCCTCCCACGTCTCACCGCCGTTGGGTGTGGTCAGGCTCAGCAACTGCGCGCTCACCGGAGTGTAGGTGTAGGTGCTGCGCAGCTTGTACACACCCCCCTGCTGCTCGGCGAACATGGTGCCGCGGTCGCGCAGGTAGAAGCTGTAGTTGGTGCCCGAGAGCGGCACGGGATCGAAGACCGCGCCCCCGTCGAGCGAGAAGTAGGTCTGACCGCCGGAATACTGCCCCACCACCATCACATTGGGATCGTCTCGGGCGATGTCGCAGCCCCACGAAGAAGTGACGTTCTGACCGGTGACGTTCAGGTCGGGGCTCAGGGGCCACGTCTGCCCCCAGTCACTGGTGGCGCGCACACCCGGCGTGGACCAGTTGGTCGCGAGCGTGAAACTGTTGCGACCGCGGCTCGAGGCCATGCCCGGCACTTCGGAGGCGTTGGCTGTCTGCTTCTTGGTGAAGGTCTGACCGCCGTCGGTGGAGACCCACAGGTCGCCGAGGCCGCTGCCGGTGATGCCATCGCCGATCTGGATGACGTTCGCGGAATCGGGCAGAACCACGATGTCGCAGGGGCTGCGGAAGGACTTGGTGCCGAATCGTGCCCACGTGTTGCCGAAGTCGAACGAGCGATACAGCGTGTCGGAGTCGCCGCCGAAGTACACGGTGTCCGGCCGGTCGGGATGCACCTCGAGTGGAATACCGTACTCGCCGAATGCGTGCGTGAGTTTGCTGGTCCAGTTGAGGCCACCGTCGACCGAGCGCAGCACCTGCCGCGATCCGCCCGTCGTGACGGAGGCGATCAGCATGATGTTCGTATCCTTGGGCGAGACGACGAACGCGTTGGTCCGGTCGATCCCGCTGATACCGGTGTTCACCGAGCTCCACGTTTCGCCCTCATCGCGCGAGCGGTACATGGCGCTGCCGAGCACGCAGTACATGGTGCGCTTGTCCTTGGCATTGATCGCCAATGTGGACCCGCGGATCTGGTTCGCACCGGGCGTCGCCCGCACCTGCTGCCAGCTGCGCGCCACGGTCGCGCCGGTCTGAAGCGTCCATGCGCCGCCACCGATCGAGCGCAGTACCGCGCGGTTGCGATTCGAGACCGCAAAGCCGTTGCCGCCTGCGAACGCGATCCCACTGACCTGAGCATGCAGCTCGTGCGGCGGGAACGTCCACGTGATGCCGCCATCGAGCGTGTGACGCAGGAACCCACCGCCTCCGCCGAGCCACGCGTCCCCACTGCCGAGCACACGCACCGCGCGCACATCGGGCTGCGCATCGGCGCGCAGCCGCACCGGTGCCAGATCGAGTCCGTTGCCGGAGCCTTCGAGTACCGCACCGTTGCCGCCGGCGATCCAGAGTTCGTTGTTCAGTTGCGAGACCGCGAAGAGTTCCTGCGGGGTGCCACTGGCGACCGGCGACCAGGTGGCGCCGCCATTGGTGGTGCGCAGCAACGTGCCCGCTGCGCCAGCAGCCCAACCCTGCAGCGAATCGGTGAAGGAGAGCGCGTTCAAACGCTGCGCGGTGCCGCTCGTCTGCGGCGTCCACGTGGCGCCGAAGTCGCCGCTGCGCAGCAGGAGTCCGCCATCGCCGGCGATGAATGCGACATTCGCAGCGGGCATCGCCACGGCCCGCAACACGGGCGCGCCCGAGATCACCTGGATGGCGAAGCCGCCACCGTTGTCAGCGCTGCGCCAGACCTTGCCACTGTCCCCAACGACCAGCACGGTGAGCCCGGACTGCGCCACGGCGCGCAGCGTCTTGTTGCCGAGCGAACTGGGCGCGTAGTTCGCCCCCGCATCGAGCGAACGGAACACACGGCCCGAGTCGCCCACCGCCCAGACGTCGATGCCATCCTTGGTCTGCACGGCGTGGAAGCCTTGTGCGGACGCAACCGTGACGGCAAGCGAGAGCGTGAGCGGAGCGAACAGCGAGGAGAGCAGCGAGCGGCGCATGAAGTCGGTTCACTCCCAGGAAAGTCGTGCGATGGTCTCGATCTCGGCGAGTGCCACCGCCGGTCGTTTACGAAAACGGCCCTCCACCACCAGCGGGCGGATCTCGAGCGCATCGATGCGTGCGGTGGGGAACGACACACGAGTACCCCCGGGCCTCCATTCCTGTGAAATGGGGACCCGCCCCACCTCTTCACCCTGCAGGAACAGGGCCACTTCCGATCGGCGCACCCGGATGGGACCGCCATCCTTCTTGGACGCACGCAGAGCATAGAGAACCACCCCACGGGTATCCACCGGCGTCTGCCATGTCAGGCGGATCCATTGGCCAGCGCTCGCGTCGGCCACCCACGCGATCTGGGTGGGATCCCCCTTTGTGAGCCGGTCGACCGCGCCACCTGGCCCATCGGAAGAGGGGATGACCGACGAAGCGGTCACGACGGCGGCGGGCGAAAGATTGGTCCATTCCGCATCGCCTGCACTATCGGGCACGCGAATCGCGGAATGCCCGGTGTGGCAGCCCACGCACTTGGTGCCGGCTCCGGGTCGCGTGAAGTTGAACCCGGCGACATGCGCGGGCCCCGTGGCGGAACGCAGCACGCGACCTTCGGCATCGACCAACTGTTCGAACGTGGGCACCTCGGCGGGCACGGCATCGACGTGCACCGCACCCTGCGGCGTGAGCGGCGCTTCACTCACGAGCACGAGCGTGTCACCGCCGGCGAGCGCGGGACGGGCGAGCGCAGCGAAGAATCGAATGCGCACGCCACGGCTCGGCGGCGGAGCGTCGGGGAAAGGCGCATCGACCGGAGCGTTGGCGAAGACGTTGAGGCAATCGAATCGCGCCGTGCGTGGATCGTCGATGAGTTGTGCGCGCGTGCGCGTGGGGAATGCATCCGGCACTTCTGGATTGCCGGCGGTGTACAGCGGCGGTGGCGGCAACGGACGCGGCGCCAGCAGCGCGGCATCGAGTTCCATGCGGCCGGGCTCATCCACGACCGGCGTGGGCCGTGCGCCATCGGCCTCGCAGATGTAGAGCGCGAAGTTGCCCGTACCATTCCTATCCATGGAGAACACGATGCGGCCATCGGGCAATGCGCAGGGCGAGCACGCCGACCAACCTTCGGGTGCGCCGAAGCCGAACATGGGCTTGGCCTCGCTGAACCCCCCGGGGAATCGCTGCAATCCGAGCCGCGTCGCCCGCATGAGATTCGACCTCTCGGGAATCACGCCGAGCAGCGTGGTGTCGCGCAGCACGATGGGCTGATACACCATCTGTCCACGCCGCGAACGTGGATCACCGCCGGCCAGCTTGATGTGATCCCCATCGAGGTCGGCGGAGACCGCGTGCCAGAGATCGACCGTGTCGGCGGGCATGGCCTGCATGCGGTCCTCAGTGATGCCCGTGCTGCTCGCCAGATAGCGATTGAAGAACCAGCGCGCGTACACGAGCCGTCCGCTGGTGGGATCCACTGCGGGCTCTTCGGCCCCATCGCGTTCGCTACTGATGCGCACGAGGGCGCTGCCATCGGCGTGGATCACATAGAGGTTGCTGACCGCTGCCCCTTGCTGGGATTTCCACGGCAGCCGCGTGCTCGCGAACACGATGCGGCCATCGGGCAGCCAGCACGGATCGAAATCGTCGTAGCGGATGAAACGCATGGCGTCAGCCCCGTATACCTTCTCGAGGTCGATCGAGCGATCCGTCCGGGTGAGCGGCCGCAACTGACGACCTTCGCTGTTGCAGAGCCACAGGCGCCAACTGGAGTCGCGATGCGTGACCGCAGCGAACGCGATGGTGCGGCCATCGTAGGAGACCGCTGGGTCCGCCACGTCGAAGAACGGTGTGTTGGCGAACAGCTTGTGGGACACCCCATCGGGCTCGCGCACCACGAGCGCTCCACCCGCTGCAACGATGCGACCCGCAGGCCCAACGCCGGGGACGAGCAGCGACCCGGGCACCATATCGCGCGAGACGAAGATCAGACGCGGGATCGGGCGCTCGCGTGCCGCGAGCAAGCTGAGGGCGACGAGCGACAGGAGCAGCAGCGCGCCGAGGCGTGTGAGCAGTGCATGATGTGGCCGATGGAGGCGAAGCGTGGGTTCGAGCATGCGCGCAGGGTACGCGAGGAATACCGCTGTGTCGCAAGTCGGGTGGCATGCCGGGCGCGGTCCGAGCCTGCTAGACTTCCAGCGCCATGACTCCTCTCTCTCCGATTCGGTCATCTCGCGCGCTCACCAGCGTGTGGATCGTGCTGCTGCTCGCACTCTTGATCTGGGCGCTGGGTGCGCACGGTGAGCTCTGGCGCGCGTCGCATTGGGCCCATCATCTTTATCTGGCGGATGCGTTCCTGCACGGCCAACTGCATCTGGTGCGCACACCCAACGATGCGGGCGACATGGCGCTCGTCCGCGAAAAGCTCTACATCGTGTTCGGGCCCTTCCCCGCGCTACTGCTGATGCCTCTGGTGCCACTGTTCTCGCGCGATACGCCGGATGTGCTGGTGCTGGTGATCACGGCGCTCGTGGCGCTCTTCGCGTTCCACCGACTGCTCGAGCGGGTGATCGAGCCGCGCGATCGGCTGCGGGTGGCACTCGCCACGCTCACGCTGGGGCTCGGGACCGCGATGCACTACGGCGCCGTGATGGGCAATGTCTGGATCCACACCCAGATCACCGCCACCGCCTTGCAAGTACTCGCTCTGCTGTTCGCGGCACGCGGGCGCGCGTGGACAGCCGGGGTGTTCCTGGGACTCACCGTGCTGACGCGCCCCACGCTCACCCTGGCGGCCCCGCTGGCGGCGTGGTGGCTGGCGCGGCCGCAGGGACTGCTCGAGCGCACGCCGGAGTCGTGGCGACGCACGTTACTCGCGCTCGGGGTGCCCGTGGCGATCGCGGCGGCGATCCATGGCGTGTATAACTTCGCGCGCTTCGGCAGTTTCACCGACGCGGGCTATCACTACATTCTGATGGGCGAGCCGTTCGAGACGCTGGTCTCGAACTTCGGGCGCTTTAATTTGCATTTTTTGGTCACTAATCTGAAAGGCTGGCTATTTGGGCTGCCGGTTCTGGCCGAGGGCCGACTGATGCCCGATCCGCACGGGATGAGTCTGCTGCTCACGACGCCCTTCCTGCTGTTCGCCCTCTGGCCACGGCGAGTGGAACGCGATGAGTGGGTGGCGATGGCGACGATTGCCCTGATCGCGGGGCCCTCACTGCTTTATTACAATGACGGCTGGGTGCAGTTCGGTCAGCGCTTCGCGCTCGACTGGATCGTGCTTGGACTGTTCGTGGCGGCGCGCGGAGCGAAGCGTGCTCCGGTTGCACTGGTGGTGGGGCTGACGTTGTGGGGTGTGTTGGTTGGGGCGTGGGGACTCCAGTGGTTCCGGGCGAGCTTTCTGCATTAGGGGTGTGACGGGATTCGTGTTGATTTCCTACTGACACCGCGAAATATCGCTTGGTTTCGATGCGCGCGAGTGATATATTGTCATCGCAGTGAGTCCACCCTGCCCCCGGCGACCCGCCCCCGTGCGGATCAGATGCCAATATGACGACGCCGACCACGCATCCGGTGAAGAGCTACTCGCTCACGCTGCTCCAGGACCACGAGCTTCTGCACTCGCTGAACGTCGTGCTCTCGCGGGACCACGAGACCACGGCGGAACTGCTCGCCCATCTGGCCGAGGTGATCACGCGCCGACTCTGGGCCGCCGAGGGCTACCCCTCGATGCTCGAGTTCTGCGTGCGCGGTTTGAACATGTCGGAGGGTGTGGCCCTCAAGCGCATCCAGGCGGCGAAGACTGCGAACGAGTTCCCGGACGTCTTTGGGATGGTGGCGGCAGGCAGGCTGCATCTCTCGGCCGTCTGCATGCTCGCCCCCAGGCTCACGAGAGAGAACGCCCCGGGACTGCTCGCGGCGTCGGTGCATCGGTCCAAGGCGGGTATAGCGAAGCTGCTGGCCGAGCGCTTCCCCCGGCCCGATGTGCCCACGAGCATTCGTCCAATGCAGGCGAGTTCGTATGATCCGGATCATACGATTTGCGATGCGTCTCTCTTCAAGGTGCCGGCCCAGGTGCCGGCAGCCAAAGTCGCGCCGCTCTCGGCCGAGACCTACGAGTTGCGTTGCACTCTGGGTCAGCAGCTGCACGAGAAGCTGCGCTATGTGCAGGCGCTGCTTGGGCGCACGGTCGCAAGCGGGGACATCCCGACGGTCCTCGAACTGGCGCTCGATGCGCTGACCGCTGCCAAGGAGAAGCAGAAGTTCGCGGTCACCTCGCGCCCGCGGCAGCAACGGCATGATCACAAGGCCGCCCCGCAGGGCCGCCACATTCCGGCGCACGTCCGGCGCGCGGTGCTCGAGCGCGAAGCCGGGTGCTGCACATTCAAGAGCAACAAGGGCACGGTCTGCGGCAGTCAGCGAGGACTCCACTTCGACCACATCGTGCCATTCGCCTGCGGCGGCGAGTCGACGGCCGAGAACCTGCGACTGCGGTGTGCCGCGCACAACCGACTCGAGGCCGAGCGGCAGTTCGGCAGGGGCTTCATGGATCGCAAGGTGCAGGACGCCATGAGCGCCGCGCCGGTGACCAACGTCAACGCGCAGTCAGAAACTCAGGTTCCGGAACCTGAGATTTCGACAGTTCCTGAACAAGTCGACCGGATCGAAGCAGAGACAAAGGCATATCCACATGATCCGGATCATACGGCCGTCCTCGCTCAGCGCGAGGAGATCTTCCTCTGCCTGCGCGCACTCAAGTTCAAGCTCGAAGAAGCCCGATACGGCGCGTCGCTCTGCGATCACCTGGTTGGGCAACCGCTGGAGATATGCGTGAAGCATGCGCTCCAGCAACTGACGAGAGCTCGCTTCGAGCGATGCACGGTGCGGCCCACCTCAAGATCCGCGCAGCCTCCGGTCACGGCAGCGGCTTGACCATTCCCATCTGCCAGAGCAGGAACGCGTACTTATCCGCAAGGCCCTGTAGCTGTTGCAGCTTGGTCGAACCGATGCCGTGGCCGGCGTGGTAGTCCATGCGCAGGAGAACGGGCTTCGTGCTCGCGGTCGCAGCTTGGAGTCGGGCGGCCATCTTGGCGGACATCCATGGCTCCACGCGTGGGTCATTGATGCCGTGCGAGAGCATGACGGCGGGATACTTGGTGCCGTCTTTTACATGGTGATAAGAACTCATCTCCAATAGCCCGCGGAACTCGTCCTCGCGCGTGACCGTGCCGAACTCCTGGATGTTGGGGACACCGTTCGTGGTGAACTCGGCGCGCACGGCATCGAGTGAGCCCACGTCGAGAAGCGCAGCAGCGAAGAGGTCCGGGCGCTCGGTGATCGCGCGACCGATCAGGATGCCGCCGGCGCTGCCACCTTGGCCGGCGAGTCGTTCATGAGAGGTATAGCCTCTTGCAATCAAATACTCACCGCAGGCGATGAAGTCCTTCCAGGTGTTCGGCTTGGTGAGCTTCTGCCCAGCGAGGTGCCAGGCTTCGCCATTCTCGCCACCGCCCCGCACGTGTGCGACGGCGTACACCCCGCCGCGCTCGAGCCAGGCGAGGACCGTGGGGCTGAAGCCGACATCGCGGCTGAGGCCGTAGGCGCCATACCCGCTCAGATAGGTGGGATTCGAGCCGTCGAGTTTGAGGCCACTCTTGTACACAACGCTCAGCGGTACGAGCACGCCGTCGTGGCTCGGGACTTCGACTTCGATCGACTCGTAGCCCGAGACGTTGTCGAACTTACCGACGGGCGTGAGCTGCAGATCGGTGAAGCGATCGGTCGCGGGATCGTATGCGTAGGTACTCCCGGCCCGGGTCCACGCGGCGGTCCGAACCAAGACTCCAGCTCCGTCCGCACGTGCACCGGCGATGCGGGCCGAGGGGTAGCCGTCGGGAAGCGTGAGCATGCTGAGCTTCGCATCGGTTTTCCATGCGAGCCGGCCGACCATACTCGGGGCGCCACTGCGGAACTGGATGTACAGCGCGTCCTGCGTCGCCGTGAGGCCGTCGATCACTCGGTCGCTCGGCGCGACCACAGTTTCGGCATGCGCGAAGTCAGGTGCCGCCAGTGGCGTGCGCACGATCTTGAATCGCGGGGCGCCCTTGGCGCTCATGAGGTAGATGTGGTCACCGTGCACTGTGAAATCCGTCACGGAGTCGGCCACGTCGCAGACCATTTTCCAAGGCGCTGCCGCGCCAGCGCGCTTGGAGAGATCGGAACCGGCCGCCAGTGGCGCGGCATATAAAGTCAATGGATTCGAATCGCCGTGCTTGATCTTACCGATCGCGTAGGGCGTACCGGTCGCCAACACGAGACTCGGGAAATCCTCATCGCCGATCGCGACTGTGGGCCATAAACCGGTCGCGAACACGACCGGGTCTTTCTCAGGATCCGTGCCGAGCCGATGCAGATACGCCTTCGAGAGTTTGTAGCCGTCGGTCGCGGGTGCGCCGGGTGCCAACTTCTGCAGGCGTGAATAGTAGAAGCCGCTGCCGTCGGCGAGCCACTGCGGCTCTGTATAGGCCGCCTCCATACGGTCGATCCGATCGGGCAGCACCTTGCCGGTCGCGACGTCCAGGCAGGAAAGCACGTCGTCTTCAGAGCCAGAGGCGGCCAGTCCGTAGATCACCCGCTCGCCATTTCGCGACGGCACGTACCAGCTGATCGAGAAGTGTCCGCCATCGGTGGAGGGAATCGCGCTCGGATCCAACAGCAGTCGCTCGGGTCCGCCGTTCGCGGCGAGAACGTAGAGCTTGGCGACGTTCTCCTCGGCGCGGATCTTCAGATAGAAGAGGCGACCATCCTTCATGCGCTTCAGTCCGGTGATCCGAAAGGGTGCGCCTGCGTCGAGTTGTTCGAGTCGTGCAAGCAGTTCGCCTCGGATCGGCACTTGGCCAAAGCGGCATCGGTGTAGTCCGCCTGCGACTTCATCCACGTCTGCACTTCGGGGGACTTCAAGTCCTCCATGTAGCGATACGGATCGTGCACCTGCGTGCCCCAGTAGGGGTCGACCACGTCGCGGATCGGAGCGACCGGAGGGGCGGCCTGCGCAGAGGAAGTCGCGAGTGCGAGCAGCACGATCAGCGCGAACCAACGAGGGTACCGGCGCATGCGGGAATCTCCGGGTCGAGTGCGAGTGGCGGAGTGAAGCCTCAGTGCGGGCGACAGTAGACGCGAGTCCTTGGCTGCGAAAGCGCGGCTTTCAGCGAATCTTGAACAACAACATGCACCCCGCCGGCATCGCCACGGGATCGGTGCCCCACAGGGGCTTCATGTCGAGCTGGATCGGCATCTCGCTCCGACCCTTGGCGGTCATCATGCGCTGCGAGAGACCCACGAAGTAATAGCTGCTGATCGCGAGATAGTCGCTCTCGGGGCCGGGCATACCGCCAACGTAGGGCGTGCTCTCGATCCCGTAGATCGCGGGGTCGACTGTGCCGTGGTAGGCGAGATGCACGTGACGGATCCCGCGTCGATCGAGTTCGTCTTTCAACGCGAGCAGCCCCTGACCCCAATCGATGTTGGAGTCGTTCACGAGCCACTGGCCTTTGGCGGGCCCGCCGACTGCGGCATTGAAGAACGAGAGATGCCATGGCGCGTGCGCCGCCATCTCGGTCGCTTCGAGGGCGACCAGCGCGAGCGCCGCGGGGAACGCAACGCGCAGGCGACGTGCACCGAGTGACAGCGAAGCGAGTCCGCCGAGTCCCACGCACAGGAACGGAACGAGCGGGAACACGTAGCGAATACCAATGCCGAGCCGGCCCACGAACATCGCGATCACCAACACGAGCAATGCCGGTAGCCACCAGAGATGCGCGTGTCGACGGCCACTGCCGCGCGCCAGTGTGAACAGGAGCCACGCGAGCGCCGCGAGGAACGCGAGCGGCCATTTGAACGCGAGCGCGAGCGGGAAGTACATGAGCGGTGCGGTCTCGTGCAGCGAACCAAGCAGCTAGCTCGGGGTGCGGCCAGCCTGCGACACGACGGCCTGCCGATCGACGCCGCCTACATAAGCGTCCGGTAGCGGGAGCACCAGATCGGGCGCCAGCGTCTGTAGCTTCTGGAACGCTGCCGACTCGAAGTGCCAGCTCTTGAGCGGCTGCCAGGAGCTCTGCCCCAGATAGCAGACTTGAAGCGCCAACAGCGTGGTGACGATCCACATGCCGAACCCGAGCAGCAATCTTCGCGGGTGCCGCACCCGTCGGCGCAGCAGCGACACGACCGCGAGCGCGATCAACGTGACCGGCAAGAACACGGCCGTCAGCCTGACCAGGAACGTGAACGCCAATCCCAAAGCGGTCAGCCACGCCCAGCGCCATCTCCCTGAGCGCACGAATCCGTCGAAGGCCGCCACCGTCCCAAGCCAGCCGAGCGCGGTGGGCACGTCCATGGTCATCACACCCGCGTGGGCGAGCGCCTCGGGTGCGAATGCATAGAACCCCAGCGCCACGAGCGCACCACGCGCGCCGTGCAATCGCCGCGCGAGCGCCCACACGAGCCAACCCAGCAGCACCGAGAGCGCGACCACCACGGCCCGCGCCGCGAAGAACACGCGCTGGTAGCGGTCGGCGTTGTTGCGCACGAACGACTCGCCCACCACACCCTGCTCGCCGTTGGCCAGCGCCGCCTCGCTCGGCAGTCGCGCGCCTGCCGCGAGCGCCGCCGCTCCCGCCATGGCTTTGACGAGCGGAGGATTCACCGCCGAGATACGGAACTCCCCGCGTGCGGCTTCCATCACGCCAGCGGGGACATGGAAGTTCTCATCGAACGTCACGCTCTGGCGCGCGGCGCCCCACAGCGCGAATGCGGCGTGCAGCACGAGCAGCACCACAACGAACAAATGCTCGTGACGCCATGCCGGCTGCGCGCCCGGCGGGCGGGGGGCTGGAGAACGGCGCGAAGCAGCGCGGGTACGGGGAGCCTTCATGCCCACGACGATAGCCCAGACGTTCATGGGTTGGCACGCGCGGACCTTTGACATCGGTCGAGCGGCGCGCGTAGCGTCCCCTCCCCATGAGCGAACCCTACTATCCCGTCGGCACGCCCGGTGGCTGGATCGAAGTCATCGTCGGCAGCATGTACAGCGGCAAGACCGAGGAGTTGATCCGTCGGCTGCGTCGCGCCCAGATCGCGCGTCAACGCGTCGAGATCTTCAAGCCGGTCATCGATGATCGCTATGCCAAGGACGCCATCGTCTCGCACAGTGACCTGCGCATTCCCTCGCGCGGCGTTCAGACGGCCACGGACATCCTCAAGTATGCGCACGAGGCGCAGGTCATCGGCATCGACGAGGGCCAGTTCTTAGGGCCCAAGCTCACCGAGGTGTGCCAGAAGCTGGCGCGCAAGGGCAAGCGGGTGATTGTCGCGGGCCTCGACCAGGACTACATGGGCAAGCCGTTCGAGCCCATGCCACAACTGCTCGCCATCGCCGAGTACATCACCAAGACGCTCGCCATCTGCATGGTGTGTGGCGCGCCGGCGAACCGCACGTACCGCAAGGTCGCGCGCAGCGGACGCGTGGTGGTGGGTGGCTCCGACATCTACGAAGCGCGTTGCCGTCGTTGTTTCGAACTCGGGCGCCGCGCGCAAGCCGTGCACGACGCCGCCACCTCGGGAGACTCCCATGTTGCTGCGAAGCCTGCTGCGAAGCGCCGCCCCTCTGCTGGCGGCCGCACTGCTGCTGGGCGGGTGCGCTAAGCCCGCTGAGAAATCCGCCACGTCCGCCGACGGTGGCGCGGCGCCGTTCAAGGTGGGGCTGGTGTTCGACATCGGCGGACGGGGCGACGGCTCTTTCAACGATGCGGCGTATGCGGGCCTCGAGCGCGCGCAGAAGGAACTCGCCATCGAGTTCAGCACGCTCGAGACGAGCGAAGGCTCCGATCGCGAAGCCCAGATGCGCCAGTTGGCGGCGGGCGACGCACAACTCATCTTCGGCGTGGGCTTCCTCTTCAGCGACGACATCAAGACGCTCGCCAAGGAATTCCCGAACAAGAAGTTCGCCTGCGTCGACTTCACGGTGACCGAGGGCGAATCGCTGCCGAGCAATCTCGTGGCGCTCAAGTTCCGCGAGGAAGAGGGCTCGTATCTGGTCGGCGCGTTGTCGGGTCTTCTCACCAAGACCAACAAGGTCGGCTTCATCGGCGGCATGGAGATCCCGTTGATCCGCAAGTTCCAGGCGGGCTATATGGCAGGCGTGAAGGCCGTGAATCCCAAAGCCGAGGTGCTGGTGAAGTACGCCGGCAACACCGGCACGGCGTTCAAGGATCCCATCAAGGGCAAGGAACTGGGGTTGTCCGAGTACCAGTCGGGCGCGGACATCATCTTCCACGCCTCCGGTTCCACGGGCCTGGGCGTGTTCGAGGCGGCGCGCGAGATGAAGAAGCTCGCGATCGGCGTGGACTCCGATCAGTACGACAAAGCGCCGGACGTGATTCTGACCAGCATGGTGAAGCGCGTCGACACCGCCGTCTTCAACACCATCCGGGATCTCAAGAATGGCCAGTGGTCCAATGGCGTGCACGTCTTCGGGCTCGCGGATCAGGGCGTCATGTGGGTCTATGACGACCGCAACAAGGCGCTGATCCCCGACGATGTGAAAGCCAAGGTCGATGCGCTGCAGGCGGACATCATCGCCGGCCGCATCACCGTGCCGACCCAGCCCTGATGGAGGTGTCGGCGGCGTGGACCGACCTGGGGGATGGCCGCTGGGTGAGACGCAGTCGCGCCTACGAGATGAACACCACCGTGCTCGTCGAGGACGGTTGGGCGCTGCTCGTGGATCCGGGCGTGCTGCCGTCGGAGTTGGAGGAACTCGCCGCGTTCGTGGCGCACCATGCGCCGCGCTTCGAACAGGTGGCCATCGTCTACACGCATCCGCACTGGGACCATGTGCTCGGGCATCGTTGGTTCCCCGGCGCGAGCACGCTGGCGCACGCGGGCTTCTTCGATCGGCTGCAACTGGAGCAAGCCAGTATCGAGAAGCAGGCCAAGGAGTACATCGAAGGCGCTGGCGAAGTCTGGCCCACGCCGTTCGAGGCGTTCGAGCCGCGGTTCCACGCGCGCGGAACGGTGGGGCTGCAGCTCGGGCCGTTCTCGGTGGTGACTCATGAGTTGCCCGGCCATGACCCGAACCAGATCGGCCTGCACTTCCCCAACCGCGGCCTGTTCGTGTCGGCCGACACCCTGAGCGACATCGAGATCCCGTGGCTCGACGCTCCGGCGTGGGTGTATCGCAAGAGCCTCGAGGCGCTGACCAACCTGTTCGAACACGAGGATATCGACGTGCTGGTGCCCGGCCACGGACCACTCGCCATGGGCCGTGCTGCTGCGTACCGCCGGCTGCTGCGGGATCTGGCGTATCTGCGCCGGCTCGAGGGAGGCGTCGGTTCGGCGCGTGGACGCGGGCTGACTCTGGAAGCCACGCAGGCCGAGCTGGAATCCATGGACTATGTGGGCAAGGACGCGGCCTATTCCATGAACGAAGTGCATCGCGAGAATATCCGGTTCACCTACGAGGGGATCGGCGAACTGCAGCCCTGAAGGAGGTCGAGATGCAGGCGCGCAAAGCCCAGCGCATGTCGCACATCATGCTCGCTGCAGCCGCTCTGGCCTCCCTGCTCGGGCTCGCCTCCCTTGCCGCCGCTGAGCCGAGCGATGCCTCGCTCGCCCGCCTTCGCGCCAGCCTTGCGCGCACATCCGCCGTACGGCTCACCACGCCCTTCGGTGTGAGCATCGAGCGCAAGGTCGAGGTCGAACCCACGGGCCTCAAGATCACCGGCAGTGGCGAGATGGGAGTGGTCGTGCTCACGCCCGAACCGGTGATGCATGTGGAGTGGGCGCGCGTGCAACGACTCGAGGTCAAGCGCGGCATCGGGCGTAACATCCTGCTACCTGCCGCGGCGCTCGGCGCCATGATCGGCGGCGCGATCGGCTACTCGGGCCTTGACGAGGGTACGCTCGGCGGCACCGGCGGCAAGCCCTTCTTCCTGCTCGTCGGCGCAACGACCGGCATCGCGCTGGGGTCGGTGATCGGCTCGGGCTACGCCCCCTGGGTCGCCGTCCCGCTCCCCGAAACGGCCGCCAGATCCGACTGATTGACGCCCCATCGAGGCCGACCTAGCTTCTGGCCTTGAAGCGTGCGCGCAGACCCGCGCACGCGAGACTTTCCGGACCTCCTGGCGTCGCTGGGAGGTTCGTCGTTGCGGCTCGCACGAGAGCCCAACTTCCCCTTCTGCAGCAGCAGCCAGGAGCATCGCGGTGATCCAATCCAAATCATTCTATCGTCGGCTCGAGCAGGTGTTCGAGGGCGCCGGGCGCGTGCGCCAGCCCGAGGCCTTCGCCAAGCGCATCGCCCCCGCGCTGCTCGAACTCCTGGGCGGCACACTGGCAGTGACCGCGGTACACGTTTACGAGCGGCGCAAGGACGGCTTCGCTGCGCCCAAACGATTCGGCGAAGCGCGCCCCGACATGGGGCCTGATCTGGCGCGTCGATTCGCGAGCACCGGCGATGACTTGATCGAGGAGCTGCCGTGGGTGGGCGACATGACCGCTGGCCGAGTGGGTCTGGTGGCCGTGGGCGGACACGATGGGCCTTTGCTGGCGCTGTTCGGCCCGGCGCGCGGCGCGCTCGATAAGGGCCCGACGAAGACCGAGTTCCTCTCGGCCATCAACTCTCTGCTCTACGCCATGCGCCAGCACATGGAACGGCGCGAACTCGAGGACCTGTTCGAGCAGGCGCGCGCCATCCAGATGAGCCTTCTGCCCGAGAGCTGCTGCGTGTTCGAGGGCTACGACATCTACTCGTTGAGCACCCCGGCACAATCGGTGGGCGGCGACTTGTACGATTATCTCAAGGTCTCCCCCAACACGCTCGGACTGGCTCTGGCCGACGCCTCGGGCCACGGATTGCCCGCAGCGCTGCAGGCGCGCGACGTGGCCGTGGGTCTGCGCATGGGCGTGGAGCGCGATCTCAAGATCACCTCGATGGTCGGCAAGCTCAACGCCGTGATCCATCGGAGCGGCCTGTCGTCGCGGTTCATCTCGCTGTTCTTCGGAGAACTCGAGAGCAACGGCAACTTCTCGTATATCAATGCTGGCCACCCACCTGCGCTGCTTCAGGACGAGCGCGGTATCCGCGAACTGTCCGTGGGCGGCATGGTGCTGGGGCCGGACCCCGAAGCCAGCTACAAGATGGGCTACGTCCATGTCGACCGCGGGGCTACAATGGTGCTGTATTCCGATGGCGTGATCGAGCGGGGGACCGCATGGGGCAGCGAGCCATTCGGACTCTCGAAGCTCAAGAAGTGGATGCGCGATTGGAAGAAGGGACCGGCCGAGGCCGCGGTGAAGGATCTGTTCCAGCGCCTCGCGCAGCATGAGTCGGGCAAACCCTTCGACGATGACGTCACCGTGATGCTGGTGAGGAGGCTGCCGTGAACCTGTTGCAGAAGTTGTTCGGTCGCGGCTCCGAGCCGCAGACGCCAGCCGAGGTCACGACTCCATCACGTCAGGGCGACGATCCGTTCGCGCGGCTCGAGTGGCTCGCCGCCGATACGAATCCCTTCGGCGTGCGCGTGCTGGATTGTCAGCCCATGGTGAGCGGCATGCCCGCGATCCAGGAACCCGCCGCCGCGGCACGCTTCGCCGAACTGCGCTCGCTCGATGGCACGAGCCTGCGAGAGTCACACCCGGAGGACGCCAATCTCATCGCCTGCGCGCTGCAACTGCCGTTCCCGCGGCCCGCGAGTGAGGGCGTGGTGTTCCGCGCCGAAGTGATGGAGGACCGCTGGGACCTGTTCCTCATCGAAGGTTGGCTCTACTTCGTGCGCAGTTGGAGCGGGCAGTTGGTGTACCGCGCTTCGGTCCGGTTCGAGCCGGGCCGCGCGTTCGTCCGCGCGATCGAAGCGCCGGGCGAGGCCACCAGCGAAGATCCGGCATTCTGCGTCCGCGAGGTCGACTACCTGATCAAGAGCCACGCGCTCGATGCGATGGTGCCGCACCCACTGCCGGCCGGACTACCGAGCGATCCCAAGCAGATCGCGCTGTTCTCGTTCAGCCGCCACGGCCGCCGCGGTTGTCTGGCCACCTATGAGGATGCGACGGCGTTCAATCCCGTGCTGTGGGCGAGCCAACAAGAACGCACCCGGGCGCGAACGCACCCCCTCGGCTGAGTCGCGCCGCTGCAAAGAAGCACGATCAGTCGATCACCACCACGCGTGCATTGCGTTTGTCGCCAGCGGCATCGAGTCGCACGAAATACACGCCCGCCCGCAGGTTCTGCGCTGACCACTGCACCTCGTGCAGTCCCGGCTCCAACCGCCCCTGCGCCAACGTCGCGACGCGGGCCCCGCGCAGGTCATGCAGGCTCACGTCCACGTCGGTCGCGGTGGCGAGCGTGAAGCTGAGCGTGCGCTGTGTGCCGGCGCTCGCGGGATTCGGCCGAACGAACAGCGCAGAGACTTGGTGACCCGGGGTCGATGTCACGTCCAACGTGCCCGCCTTCAACCGGAATGTGCGCATCTGGTGCGGCAGGAAACTCGCCGACACCGCGCCGCCACTCATGGGTTCGGGACCCAGATCGGTCTCGATGTGCGTGGTCGCGGTCGCGGTCCCCAGCGCGAACCCGCTGGGCGAGATCAGCGACTGTGTCGCCACGTCGCGCAGATTCCAGGCCCGAACGATGATGCCCGCTTGGATCCCTTCCTCGGACGGCTTGACCGCCCAGACCAGCACACGCGGATCACTCACACCCAGCAGCGACCAAGTGCCGGCCGGCAGCGGCGAGCTGGTGGTGCCCGTCACCAAAGTGCTCACCAGTGGATTCTGGTGCTCGAGCGCGAAGCGCATGGCAGCCGCCGCGTCATACACACCGTGGGCCCGCATGGAGTAGCGGTTGAGGAACTGCGTGTCGCCACCCTGATTCGCGAAGCCGCCAAGACAATCCGGCTGAATCCCGACGGCCGTTCGGATTCGGGTGCTGGCGGCGTCGAGGAACGTGGCTGTGCTATTGCCGATCTTGAAGAACTGTCCATCCTGAACCGAGAGCGTTACCCCACGCGTGGCATCAGAGAGGTCGACGAAGTGATTGGCCGTGAGGTAATCCGTCCGCGTGTTCTGATCGGCATAGTCCCCCCCGTTCGCAGCGCGTCCGACGCGCGCGAGCATCCCGACCTCTTCATGCCGCCAGACGCCGCCGGTGACCGCGAAGTTCCAGTCGTGTCCGTCGGTGGCGCCGAAGTTCTGCGTGATCCGGCCTTCGACATCGACTCGATCGAGCCCGCGATACATGGTGACGCGGACTTGATGCGTGGGCGAACCGGCGACCACGACCTTCACCGTTGCGGACACGGTCCCGGCGGCTTCCACCACGACCGAGCCCGTCCCGTTGGCCAGATCATGGAGCGCGCTGCCCGATGCGACATACTGCCGTCCGGCATCGCGAAGATCCCGCATGCTGCTGATCTGCCCGCCCGTCCCCAGGGTCACCGAGTAGATCCCGTTGTCCAGCACGCTCCCTGCCGCCGAGACGGTGGGCGTGAAACTGGTCGGCGCGATGGGCTGCACCTCATAGGTGCGGTACCCCAGCGAGGGCACACCCGTGGCGATGATGCGCAGGCGCGACTGACCATTCTCGATCACGGTCTGGCACGGGACCTCGGTCTGCGTCGCCACGTCGATCACCCGGCGCGGGCTCGGGACGGACGAGATCAGATCGACCACGTCATTGCGCGTCCACGACAGCGGGTTGAACACCAGATGACGCTCGGCCGTCCCCACCGGTTTGGCCACCTGCCCGCCCAGAGCGAGTAGAGCATCGGTATGCAGCTTGTCCACGTACCGAGTGATGGCGCGCTGGATCTGTCGTTGCCAGTCGATCCGCTTGTTGCTGTTCACGCCCGGGCCGCTGCTCCAGCTGTGCTCCCAATACAGACCACAACCCATCGTCATGCTGTCACGGTCGGCGGTGCGCCCGTTCATGAACGACGTGTCGTGCAGGGAAACAACGGTGGCGAGAGCCTCGCTCGTCCGCAGCTTCTCGATACTGCGCTTGGCCTGTGCAGTGGGTTCGGCGAGCGACGCCGAGAGCAGTTCCCACTCGTTGCCGAACGCATTGCCAAAGCTCGGCAGGCTGTTGCCGTAGAGCTGCTCCATCTCGCGGAAGAAGTCGATCTCGTTGGAGACGATCACGCGCGTCGTGGCATTGCTCGCCGTTGTGGCGAAGTTGAGGATGACATTGTTCTCGCTCTCGAGGTCATCCCAGCCGTAACCGAACGCCCCGTGCACGGCGTAGGGATGCTTGGCCAGATAGGCGGAGTTGGTCTTCATGAGATTGAGCACATTCGCGGGATTGCGGGCCTCGGCGTAGCCACCCAGACTCTGATTGTTGCCGTCGTAGATCGGCGACCACTTCATGATCACGCCGGTTCCATCCGGACCCTTGAATCGATACACATCGCGGGGGCGGTCCGCCGCATTGATGCAGGTGACACAGTTGCAGATGCCCTTCCACGCGTACTTGGCGCCAGCGCCCGCCCACAACGACGCGACACCGCCGGGCAGGGTCTGGTTCTCCATGGGAATCACCAACGGGAATCGCAGTCCCTCACTACGCTCGAGACGACCCGCGGAATACATCGAGCGGATCACGGCCTCTGCGGGCATCGCGCCCCAGTTCTGGATGCACTCGTTGAGTGGCACCGTGATGCTGCTGTCGCGCACGTGCGAGATGAGCCGCTGGTACTGGGCGGGCGTGTGCGACGCCTTGTACTCACTCAACCAGAACGTGCCATCCACGGTGAAGCGCCCGCGCAGGTCCCAAGGGTTGTTCGCCGTGTTCTCCGCTTGCGTCATATAGAAATCGAGCATGCGGCCAAAGGCGGCGCGGTATTGCACATCGTCACCCGACCACATGTAATCGGTGTGATCGTCCATCGCCAGATAGTAGCGCTGGCGTTCAACCGCAGAGACGGAAGGTTCCGTGTGGCGCGCGGGAAGGGCAGCCTGGGGCACGGAGCGCGGGAGCAGAAGATGCTCGATCGGCTCGACATGCTCATCGGCGCCGGGGTCCGTATGCGATGCCGCCGGCAACGGGCAGAGGAGCACCAGAAGCACGAACCAGGGGGCGATCGGGAAGCGGAGGGCGGTACTGGTGAACTGCAACGGCCGAGCGGACAAAGGTGCATACCTCGGGGGGAGGTGATCATCCCTACCAACAACAGAAGCTTACCATTGGGATGCCCCAAGCTCGTGTCCGGTCTGAGTTATGTCTTCGGAGGGCTACCAACGCCTCTCGCCCGCGTGTAGGCTGCCAGCCGAATGCTCGCCCCACACGTCTCCCTTCGGGACATCACCCGGCGTTGCGGCAATGTGGTCGCCAACGACCGCGTATCGCTGGAACTCCTGCCGGGGCAAGTACATGCCATCGTCGGCGAGAACGGCGCAGGCAAGAGCACGCTCATGAAGGTGCTCTATGGATTGTTCCAGCCCGATTCGGGCGAGATCCTGATTGATGGCCGTCCTGTCCGCCTGCCCGACCCCGAGGCCGCCATGCACCTGGGGCTCGGGATGGTGCACCAGCACTTCATGCTGATCGACACGCTCAGCGTCACCGAGAATGTCGTGCTCGGCCGCGAGCCGCTCCAGGGGCTGGGCGCGTTCGACCGCGCGAAGGCGGAAGCCGACGTTGCCGCGCTCGCCAAGCGTTACTCGCTGCCGGTCGATCCGCGCGCACGGATCTCGCAACTTTCGGTCGGGGCGCAGCAGCGCGTCGAGATCCTCAAGGCACTCTTCCGTGGCGCGCGAGTGTTGATCCTTGATGAGCCCACGGCGGTGCTCACACCGCAGGAAGTCGATGAACTGTTCGTGGTGCTGCGCGCGCTGCAACACGACGGCGTCTCGATCGTACTGATCACGCATAAGCTCGGCGAAGTGAAGGCGCTCGCCGACGTGGTCACCGTGATGCGCGCCGGTCGCGTCGTGGGTGGCGGCCGCGTGGCCGAGCTGACCACCAACCAGATCTCCGAACTCATGGTCGGCCGTGTGCTCGCGCCCTTGCGCCAGCGCACCGCGCGTGTGCCGGGCGAGTCACTGCTCGCGACGCGATCGCTGGAGGTGAACGACGAGCGCGGGCTGCGGGCCGTGCGGGGCGTATCGTTCGACGTGCGCGCCGGCGAGATTGTTGGCCTGGCGGGCATCGACGGCAACGGGCAGCACGAACTACTCGAATCCCTCGCCGGCCTGTGCGCACCGCATGCGGGCACCATCTCGATCGGCGGACACTTGCTTGCGGGGCACAGCGCACGGGCCCATCGCGAGGCTGGACTGGCGAACATCCCGAGCGACCGACTCAAACGCGGGCTGGTCTCCGACATGACGCTCGCCGAGAACCTCGTACTCGGGCGCCAGCGCGAGGCTTCGCATGGACCCTGGCTCGGCGGCCCTGCGCTTGAAGCTCGTGCTCGCGGTCCACTCGCCGAATACGACGTACGCCCGCCAGAGCCGCGCGGCATCGCGGGGCAACGCTCCGGCGGCAACCAGCAGAAGCTGATTGCGGCACGCGAACTCGGCAAGCGCTCCGCCGGCGCCCCGCCCGTGCGCGCCATCCTCGCGGCGCACCCCACGCGCGGCGTGGACCTGGGCGCGATCGAGTTCCTGCACGGACAACTGCTCGCGGCGCGCGACGCCGGTTGCGCCGTGCTGCTCGTCTCGTGCGAGTTATCCGAGGTGCTCGCGCTGTCCGATCGCATCCTGGTGATGTACGAGGGCCGCATCGTGCACGAGACCACGCCAGCGGCCACGAATGAGCGCACGCTCGGCCAGTGGATGACGGGCCGCGTCGCCTCGCAAGGGGAGTCCGCGTGAGCGCCTCGCGTCCACGACTGGCGGCTGCGCTCGGCTGGGCTGCCCCACTGGCCGCCGTGCTCGCCGCACTCGCTGCTGGCGCCGTGTTCATCGCCGCGATCGGCGAGTCGCCGCTCGAGATCTACGCGCTCATGTTCCGCGAGGCGTTCGGCACCGGCTATGGGCTGGGCCAGACGCTGTTCAAGACCACGCCGCTTCTGTTCACCGGTCTGGCCGTGGCGCTCGCGTTCCGGGCGGGGCTTTTCAACATCGGTGTCGAGAGCCAGATGTATCTCGGTGGATTCGCCGCCGCACTCGTGGGCGCCTACGCACCATTGCCCGGCGTGCTGCTGCTGCCCGCCACGTTGCTTGCGGCCGCAGTCGCGGGCGGCGCGTGGGGCGCGATTCCGGGCAGCTTGAAGGCGCGCTTCGGCGCGCACGAGGTGATCAACACCATCATGCTCAACTTCATCGCGATCTCGCTGGTCTCGTGGATCGGCCGCGGGCTGTTCGAGACCGCAAGCGTGCGGACGCGCGACATCGCCGCCGGCGCGTGGCTGCCACGACTGGACACGCTGCTGCCCGAGTTCCGCGGTGCGCCCGCCAACTTCTCGCTGCTGCTCGCACTGGTGCTGGCCGTGCTCGTCGGCGTGCTGCTGTTTCGCACGCGCCTGGGCTACGAACTGCGTGCAGTCGGCATGAATGCCTCTGCCGCGGAGGCCGCCGGGATCTCGATCGGCCGCTCACAGGTGCTGGCCATGTCCCTCTCGGGCGCGATCGCGGGGTTGGGCGGAGTCAACTTCGTGCTCGGCTACAAACACTACTTCGAACTCGAGTTCACCGGCGGCGCTGGCTTCATCGGGATCGCCGTCGCGTTGCTCGGGCGCAACCATCCGTTCGGCGTGCTGCTCGCCGCATTGTTCTTCGGCGGACTCTCGCACGGCGCGCTCGTGATCAACCAGCGCGTACCGCGCGAGTTGGTGAACGTGCTGCAGGGGCTCGTGATCCTGTTCGCCATCAGCGCGCAGGCCGTGGCCGCGCGCCTCGCCCGGCGGTGGGCGTGATGGAAGTCCTCCTGTTCGTTGCCGCCGCGTTGCGGATCAGTGTGCCTTACGCCCTCGCCGCCATGGGCGCTGCGGTGAGCGAACGCGGCGGAGTGATCTGCATCGCCCTCGAGGGCATCATGTTGAATGGCGCGCTGGGCTACGTGCTTGGCGCGCACGCCACTGGCAATCCGTGGGTCGGCCTGAGCACCGCGGTACTCGCCGGCCTTGCGACCGCGTGGCTGCATGCCGAGGTCACCGTGCGCTTCCGTGCCGACCAGATCACCAGTGGGCTCGGCATCAATCTACTCGCCGCCGGTCTCACCCGCTTCGTGCTGGTACGGGTGTTCCACTCGAGCAGCAACTCGCCGCGCGTGGTGGGACTACCCGATTGGGACCTGTTCGGCCTGTCCAGGCTGCCTGCGATCGGGCCGCTGCTCGGCTCGCCACTCGTCCTGCTGACCGCCGCGTGCGTGCCGCTCGTGTGGTGGCTGCTCTTTCGCAGCGTGTTCGGCCTGCGCCTGCGGAGCATCGGCGAGAACCCCGAGGCCGCCGCCTCGCTCGGCCTGCACGTGCCGCGCTACCGCACGCAGGGCGTGCTCATCTGCGGAGCGCTCGCGTCACTGGCCGGCGCTTGGCTCGCGAGCGAACAGCACAGCTTCAACGACGGCATGACCGGCGGGCGCGGCTACATCGCACTGGCCGCGATGATCGTGGGCAAATGGAATCCCGTGGGTGCCGCCGCCGCGTGCCTGCTGTTCGGCACTGCTGACGCGCTGCAGATCCGGCTGCAGGGCTCGGCATTCCCGAGCGAGTTGCTGCAGGCGCTGCCCTATCTGGTGACCATGCTGGCTCTGGCCGGCTTCATCGGCCGCGCCGTGGCGCCCAAGGCGGTCGGCGTACCCTTCGATCCCGACCAGCGCTGATGTCTCCCGGGAGCCGCCCCAAGTTTGACGATTTCCTGTAGAAGGCAGGCTTTTACGAGCTAACCCATTGCAGCCCAACGCAGAACTCCATCCACTCACGAGAAACAGGGGTGTATAGTCCCGCTCCTGTACCCGCGGCGCCATTTCGACGCCGCCGCCCTTCATGGGAGCAGTCCCCGATGCAGGCACACGGGCTCGTCCATCGCCTCGTCCTCATCGCCGGTCTCGTGGCCATCGCGGCCACGCCCGCGCTCGCGCAGCGTTGCGCCACGAGCGCTACCGATGATGCGGCCACGCGCGGTGTGCGTACCGCCGTGACGGCAGCCGTCACCACGGCGCCCAAGCCGGGCCTTGCCGCCTCGACGAATGCCAGCGCCACCAAACCGACTCCTGCCGCGCCCCTGCCCGGAGAGCGCCGCAAGAACCTGCCCGCGCTCAAAGCTTCCCATCCCAGCGCCCGAGTCAAGGCCGCCACTCCGCACGCGCCGGCCGCCCCGGGCATGGGATCGCTGCTCAAGTGGACCATCGGCGCCGGACGCGACATGTCCTCGCTGTTCGAAGACGATGCGAACGATCGCTCCAACCACATCATCGCGGGGCGCGCTCCTCCACGCGCTGGCCCCCCAACCCACCTGCTTCTGCCGGCGCTCACGCCGGTCGCGTCCAACCTCTGGATGCGCGAAGTCCAGGGCCCCGTCCCGTGCGGCCCCACTCCCTTCCTCACCACCGACGCTTCGACCTCCCACTTCGCGTGGCAGCTTTCGCATGCCCATCGCGAAGCGGAGCCGTGTGCGTCGATCCCCGGAGGATCCTGCTGATGCGACGCCTGTTCCCGCTCGTGGCCGGCCTGCTCGCGCTGTCTCTGTCCAATGCGAACGCTGCGCCGTCCAAGTCCTCTGCGCCGTCGGCGAGCCCCACCGCAGCCGCTGTCAGCGTCAAGGCCGCTGCGCCAGCCGCTGTCGCCAAGGCCGCAGAACTCGTCGACCTCAACTCCGCGCCGCGCCCGCAACTGGTGAAGTTGCCCGGCGTGGGCGTGGGGATCGCCGACAAGATCATCGCCGGTCGCCCGTACAAGTCGAAGCTCGAGCTGCTCAACCGAAAACTGGTCACGAAGTCCGCGTACGACAAGTTCAGTGCGCTCGTGATCGCGAAGCAAGCGAGCAGATGACCGCTCGCTGAAGCGCCGGGACGTGGGAGGGTCGGCCCCGTTGTTCAGGACGTGGGGCCCTGGCAGTGGGTCACCGACCCATCCCCGACCGGTTCATTCGCACAGCACCGGAAGCCAAGACGCCGCGCGTCACTCGACGCGCGGCGTTCTTGTGTCTTCACGGATCGATGCGCTCAACGGCTGGTGGCGCCGCCCTGCTTGCCCGAGCGCAACATCTTATACAGAAACAGCAGCAGCATGGCCCCGAGTACCGAGGCGACGAATCCGGCAGCATCCTCTGGTCCGTACCAACCCAGCTGACGGCCGAGGAAGTTCGCGACGAGTGCACCGCTGATCCCGAGCAGGGTGGTGATCACGAATCCGCCTGGATCTTTTCCCGGCATCAGGAACTTCGCGACTAGTCCGACAATCAAACCGATGATGATGGTCCAGAGGATGTTCATTGGCAGGTCCCTTTCTTCGGTACCAGGTGGTTGGGTCTGTCAGCGAGAGCGTGTCTGCTTCGTCGTGCGGGAGTGGGCGCTGGAGTGCTTCGACATCACCATGGCCCCATCCTCCTCTTCGTCGCCCTCCTCGAGAGCTTCGGCGTTCAACATGAGGGCGATCGTGGTCAGACCCTCATCGGTCGCACCTTCTTCATCGAGCGTCTGCTGCAGCAGATCCTGGGCCTTCTTCTCGCCCATGACCTGCGCCCACGTGCGCAGACAGCCGTAAGTGGCCATCTCGTAGTGCTCGACCTTCTGGGCGGCAGCGATCAGCGCGGCATCGCGCATCCCTTCCACGCCGTGCTCCTGCATCAACTCCTCGCCCTCGGCCAGCAGGCCCAGCATCGCCTTGCAGGTCTTGCGCGCTGGCGTCACGTCGAACATCTTGAAGACGCGATCGAGCCGTTCGATGTGCTCTTCGGTCTGCTCGAGATGGGCCTCGAACGCGCTGACCAGAGCTTCCGAACTGGCTGCCTTGATCAGCTTGGGAAGCGCCTTGGTCAGGCGATGCTCGGCGTCGTACGTGTCCTTCAGTTCCGAGATGAACAGGTCCCTGAGCGTCTTGCTTGCCATCGTGGTCTCCTTCGCAGGTTTGGTCCAAGCGGCCAACCGCTGCGACGGATTGCAAGAGGGGGACCAGCACAGAGGATGCGATGCAGAGCGTAGTTACGCGGGGCCCGCCCCCGCTTCGGTTCGCCCTGGGACATGCGCTATGTACAATTGGCAAGAGTGCCGGTCGCTCAGGGGACAACGCTCAAAGGGCTCCCGCGCTGCCAGACGAGCTATCTCGTCAACCAGGCGTGAAGGATCCTCGGGCCGGGACGCCCCGCTCAGCGCCTCGACGCCGCCAGCGAGTCCAGCGCCACAGCGCGATGCTCGCGGGCCTTGGTGAGCGTGGGGTCCACGCGCAGCGCGGCGTCCAGCTTGGCCAC
>Ga0163144_10004887_pt1 | contig 30001 bp, 52 predicted proteins | sample OliLak19BULKMAT1_FD_123175 | JGI IMG/M metagenome (GOLD analysis project Ga0163144, IMG submission 123175) | Freshwater microbial mat bacterial communities from Lake Vanda, McMurdo Dry Valleys, Antarctica - Oligotrophic Lake LV.19.BULKMAT1 | ecosystem: Environmental > Aquatic > Freshwater >...
AACAGCGTCGATCAACGATCAACGATCAACGATAATCCGCAATTAAGAATCGCGCCCGTAGGCGCGAACCTTGTTGCTGAATTACACGACTTCGTACCCTGGTACCGAAAGGGCGAAGTCTGTGAACGTTTTCTTGCTGCTGCACAAATCTGCATACCACTCATGCGCAGCGGTTTGCCCGAGCGGGTACTGGTTGACATGCTGCCACGAGCTAAATCCGTCGCTCGTGGTAACCACCACAAAGTAGCTGTCGTGGTACACGTACAGAAACACGTGCGACGGCGGGTTAGTAGGATCATCCGCCAACTCGCTGTGCGCCAGTTGCATGAGATCGTCTTGCAGGGTAAGGAAGTCCATACTCGTTAACTCCTGTGATTAGCGCATGTGCGCCAGTGCTTACTGTACCCGCTTGGACTTCGCGTGCGTCTTTCTTGTAATCTGTAAGAAACAGGGTCGCCGATCACCGAGTACCGAGTCGCCGATCAACGATCACTGAGTACCGAGTAGCCGATCAACGATCACCGAGTACCGAGTCGCCGATCAACGATCACCGAGTACCGAGTCGCCGATCAACGATCACAGACGCCCCGCTTCTTCGGCTGATCATGGATCGAGCGATCAAATACCCGAGTATCCCAGAGTTCCGCACTCAGATCTGTCAGATCAAATCGCCTCCGTTCTAAGTTAGTGGGCACTTACTTACGGTGATACGGAGCAGACGAAAGTTACAAGTTTTTGTATAATAGTCAAGATTAGAGGGCGTCGGCCGTCAACGTCACCGATCGGGGCGATCAAAAGAGACAATAGTAAATTGACTCAAGTTACAGTATATTTTTCTAGAGTTACACATTATTGGCCGGTGTTACAAATCGATGTGTAACATCTTTATGGCAGCAAAAACAATAACTTAGATTAGTCTAGTTACACAGTTACAGTATTTATATATAAAGTGAAGTGTAGGTACCTAAAAATGGTGTCAATTGATGTAGCTACAAATGTATATACACATAGCGTTACCAATACAAAAAAGGTCGAAGCCCAATATACTGTAACAAGGCCATACTAGAGCACCTTAAGCCTTTGTTTATATGAGAAAAAAGATGTTACACATCGATGTGTAACTTTTACTTCTATACTGTAACTTTGACAAATATACTGTAACAAACTCTTTCATCAATTTAGTCTAAAATAGACTGTTTTGACGTCAAATCTGGAGGCCGGAGAACTAAGATCTTGGAAAATAAGATCAATTAAGATCCTAAGATCAATTTAAGATCTTTGAAAATAAGATCAATTAAGATCCTGAAGTCTGACTCAATCGCCTTTCTGTAACAGCAATCCTTTAGTTGTAATCTGAATATCCATGGTTTAAACTGGTTTTGCTGTACGCCAATCACAAGGAATAGCCATGAATGATATAGACCTAAGAGACGAAGCTGATGCCAATGAGGTCTGCCCGTTATGCGCGGCAGACCTATACACACAGAAGAGCGATTACCAAGGGTTGGAATACACGTTCAAGTTTTGTGAGCAGTGCCTATACACGGGAGACCCAGAATGAACCGCTACGATGATTACCAAAGTGATGACGATTATCCAGATGTATTTGACGAAGGTGACGAAGGCGACAACATGGTGTTCGCCAACAAAGGTAGCGCGCTGCGTGCGGCGAGCGCCACCAATCCACGCATCCACCCGTGCCCGAGCTGCGGCGCGGAAGATAAGCTTACGCCGGCAGACGTAGCGCTCGGGTACCAGTGTGACATGTGCGCGTACACAACCGAACGTGGAGGATACTAGATGTCCATAACATTTACCGCCGACGGCAAGTTTAAAGAAATGGGATTTGAGCTTAATGTCGCCAATCGCAACGCCTGCATAGTACTTAGGATATGCGGACTAGAAAGTATCTTTGATTACGATGGAATCATTGAGAAGACCAAGTTTCCAGGTGTCGTTCTGGGGTGCGCCATCGCACTGGAAAACCCGTCGGAGTTCGTTCTAGCCACGAAGGTAGAAGGGAGAGTAATAGACTGCGGGTGTACGGCAGACCAGATAAGGATGTACGCGATTTCCATGCTCAGGCTCGTAAGCATGGCAATGATGCACGATAGCCCCATCTATTGGAGCTAGGGCGAATTCCGATGCGGTAGCATATGTAATGGCGCGCCGCCAATCACAGAAGGAATAATCATGAATGAAGATTGTCAGATGTGTGGTAATTCGTCGGAAAAGTGCGTTTGTCCTACCTGCCCGGTATGCCTGACAGCCGGCGACGAGACTTGTTACCCTCGCCACGGCATGGTAATCACTCAGGAGCAGCGCGACAGTATGGCGAGGGCAGTGGAGAGTATGAAATGACCGCCATACACGAAGAACACAAGATAAAAATGATTCGACTGTGCGCGCTGCGTACTGCGCTCGGTCTAGAGATAAAGGGTATGAAGAGGCACGGCAGTAGCGCGTACTCGATTCTCAAACAAGAACTGGGAATCAGCGGTAATCGGAATAGTGTGTACACGCAGGCATGCGAAGAAATTGAATTGTTCAAGAGAATTGTACTTGACATGCCGCAGTAGAACATCGGCGAAGTCGGGCGCGGTACAGTAGGTACTGGCGCACCGCCAATTACAAAAGGATGATCATGGCTAAGATCAAAGAGTACAGGCACATTCGTTCCTGGGGTATGAAGTACAGGAGTCTTGCGTTCTACATTACCGGCGAGCAGATACGCGCCGCGAAGGAAGGGGCACCGGTGGACGCCATTTACAAAGACACAACGCGTGGCATGCTGGGAGAGCAGAAAGACTTCTGGGTTTGCGCCAGCGATCTCGACCCCGGCCATGAGTTTCTGGAGTACCACGAAAACTACTGGGACGACCACAAATGATACCAGAATCGCAGAAAGTAGTGTCATTACGAAAGATGGTAGCGGAATACGCGCGTAGCGTGCGCCGCTCAGTCAGAGGAACTAGCACTGTGCGTAAGCAGAATTCTGCTATTCGCAAGATGTGCCAAGCGTACACACAAGAATTGTTCAGGAGAATATAATGAAAATCACGATAGAGAATATGCATATTATCCGCCATGCACTGGATCTGGCGAAGAATGAGATTCTTACTAAGCTTTCTACATGTCCTGTCGTAGAAGCTAACCGTCAAGAAATAGAATGCCTGGAAGCTGAGCTAGCGGAGATCGTTGACTTAGAATCCAAATTTGCTGACTGGTATTTCAACGCAAATCTGAATGGAAATCTCCGCATCGGGTAAGAACACGCCAGAAATCCACGTGGGTACACTGGTATTGGTGCACTACGCGCCAATCACTTTGTACCCACCGACAGGAGCTTCAAAATGGAATTCTCAAAAGAAAACATGATTGTCGTACGTAACGCACTTTATCTGGCAAAGTACGACATCATGTGTAAAATCACCGCGTGCCCGGATCCAGTTAACTTCAAAGAAATGGACGATCTGGAAAGCAGGTTGGCGAAAATCGTTGAATTGGCTACGGCCATGGACATCGCAATAGCAAATATCTAAGGATCTTCAAATTGGCTACGGCCATGGCCGTAGCCATGGCCATGGACATCGCAATAGCAAATATCTAAGGAGCTTCAAAATGGCAACCAAGAAAGATGTACCGACACCACCAGCTGTGATTGATGCAGCGCGTTCTCTGTCCGACTTCGTGAACAGAAATAGCGGCGCGCTCGCAAGTAAACAGTTCGCGGAGGAGTTGTGCAACAAAACTCACCGAACTCTGCAGCAATCAAGTTTCAAAGTTATGCTCGCCTGTATAGATCATTGGGCGAAGCACGGAGATACCGGAAATTACGACGCGAGGAATGAAGCGACAGTAATGACGTGTCGCCGCATCGTAGAGTCTTTCGGAAATGACTGGCAGTACGATATCAATCTTCCGCATATCTGAAAGAGAAAACATCGTGCGTAACTTCACAGAAACAGAGATGGACATGCTTGCCGAAGGCTTCTGTCCTGCCTGCGGTGTTCCTCACACGATGTACAAGCCTGACGGAGAACCGACGTACTTGTTCAGGGTAATTAGGATGCCGTGCGGTGTTCGGATGCAAGTTCCTGATCCGACTCTCGGATGGCCTCCGAACATGCGCTTCGGAAAAATAGATTTGGACGCGCCAGTTCTCAGTACTGTACCAGCGCACGAGCACGAGAAACTACTGAGTAAGACATGGAGTAAGCTGCGCGCGGTATGGGCTAGAAATGAACGCTAGTAAAAGAACACGCCAGAAATCCACGTGGTTACACTGGCGTTGGTGCGTTTTGCACCGCTCACGCTGCATCCAACAGGAGTTTAAAATGAATAGAACTGGTGTCAAACAGCAATTCCCAGGCGGTCCGCTGGTAGCGCATACAGTGGAACGTTCCATAGACGGAGCCTTGGTGGACGCGTTTAACGCGGTGAAGACGCAAACGCCAATCACCTACGGCGTAGAAAGGAAATTACCGCCAGAGTTCATGACGAAAACAGGCGCGCCAATTATGTGCGTCGTTAGGTACGACGTCGCGGACGGTCGCCGGTACGTTCTGCCAGAATCCAACTTTCTGAGGACATAGCATACCATGACACGGGACTACGTCACCATAGGAAGTACCCCGTGTGAAGAACCCTGTATCCAGGTGGGTTCTTTGCGCGAGATACACGCCCGAAAAGAAGCCGCTATATACGCGCGGCAATTAAAGCGCGAGTTCCCCAAGGGAAGCTTCGCGGTGAAGTCGTTTAATCATGATTTCGGCGTTTACCACGAAGTAGTCGCTACTTACGTAGACGCAAGAATTCTTACAGAGCTTGAAAATTCCGAGCGCGAGGCTGCCTTCGACGCAGAAGGCGATTCACACCCGAAGTGGGATGAAGAAGCATTGAAAGACTTGCACGACGAATTTGATGACTGGTATTTCAAGGAAATTCGCGTGAAAGGGTAGTTTATCAGCCGCGCCGGGTCGGCTACCCGGATTTCAATAAGGAGATACTACGGTGAAAACCCATGAACAGCGGTACCTTTCCAACGTCGAGCGCCAGAAAAAGCGTATTGAAGCGTTGATCTCTCAACAGTTTAACGTATTCAGCATGCCGAAAGCGCGGAATGTCGAAGAACTGGCGATGAAGTTCGGAATTCGAAGTGCAGATGCGCTTGACGAGCGCGGGAAATGCCACGATTTGATGAAGAAGGCGTGGGCGTTGTACAGTGACGCGCGACAAGCGCAGGAACACGCGAAGAATAAGAAAGCAGCAAAGCCGAAATCCGACGTACCGAAGAAGAAAAACTCCGTGGCTAAGAAAGCCGCCGCGAAGAAAGGTGCGAAAAATGGCTAAAAGCGTCGTAGTTAAGGTTACGAAAAAGTTGGCGGCTACGGCCACGGCGTTAATTCCCGTTGCTCAGGTTGACGTCGGTGGAGTGCGCTGCCTGTTCGTAAACTTGCCGCCGGGCGCGCTGTTTACGTGGCCTCATCGCGAGGGCATTCACGTAAAGTGGTCGCCAAATTTCTTCAGGAGACTTAACAGCGACGGTCATCTTACGCAGTATCTGAACGGCGAAGAAATGCGCATGCAAGTTTATCACATAAACGAGCATGATGCTGAGATCGTACTTCTGAAGCTCGTGCAATGAAACTTCGTCGCTTCGGATTAACGGCACTCATAGTCGCCGCCATCCTTCACGGGTTGGTGGCGTTTTTCAAAGCAGTGACTAAACTCTAGGAATATCATGCTAGATCATTTTCACCAGCAGTGTGCGCTTGAAGAAATCGGAATAATGTGCAGCGCTATGAGAGAATCTTTTGCAATGGTCTGCGAAGAACTTAGAAGGCCGTGCGTCGTTCACAAAGCTGTGGCGGTGACTATCGAAGGAAATTCGTGGGTAGCTTTCGCCGAAACACTCAGCAATGCGTATCGCACTGTAGAAGGGTTCGGCGCCACACCTGAAGAAGCGATGCGAAACTTCGACATTATGTGGTATACCGGCGCGCAACCCGCTAACGATGCCAGCGACGGACAAAATACGACGCCTGTGGACAGTCCACGATAAGCGGCGGTACCTTAGCCTATGCAGGGTCGTTTGCCACACGCCCCTGATTGTTTTATAGTGCTAGGGCTAGGCGGAATCTGCCGTCTGAGTCAGAGCGTACCTCCTCTCCGCTCTGATTCCCACGACATCCGCCTAGCGCCTTAGAGAGGAGCTCCAAATGTATCTACAGCGCGTCGCTCAGGCGAAGCTATGTCCTAAGAAGGACTCATCGTGGATTTAAAAGAACTTCGTGAAAAGTTTGTGGCGAAATTAGCTCTTTCAGGGCTAAGCTTGATAGATGCGAAGAATATGCACCTAGTAACCCACGAAGCAGGGGAAGTAGAAGGTATGGGGCTTCCGGCGGTCGCCGCTGGCTTCAAAATTCCTTACTTCACGATAGCAGGTAACAAATCTAGCTTCTTTCGGTTCAGGTACTTAGAAGATACACGAAAGGGGTTTGAACGGATGACTGGCAAGAAACCTCTTCGATACGGACAAGTCGCTAACACTCTGAATGAGATATATTTTCCACCATGTATAGGGTGGAAGAAGTGGATATCTAAGAAAGAGCCGCTGATAATCACTGAAGGAGAGCTCAAGGCAGCGTGCGCCAGCAAGATGGGAATACCGACCATTGGGTTAGGTGGCGTCTGGTGTTTCATGAGCAAGAAAAACAACATAGCGCTACTACCAGATTTCGACGAACTCGATCTGGACAAGCGCGAGACTTTCATTTGCTACGACAGCGATGCTGCATCGAATCCTGAGGTGGTGATGGCTGAGGCTGTTCTGGCTAAGCGTCTTCTTGAACGCGGAGCAGTGGTTCGGCTAGTGCGCTTGCCGAATGTGCTAGAAAGCGGCAAGACAGGGCTGGATGATTTTCTAGTTAAGAACGGCGTAGATAAATTAATAAAACTTCTCGGAGAAGCAGAAGAATACGAAACAAGCAAGGAACTCCACGCTCTTAATTCAGAAGTAGTGTATGTCAGAAATCCAGGATTGATATACAGCTACGAGCATTCTCTTGAAATGCGGACGACAGACTTCATATCTCACGCCTACTCTAACAGATGGCATTACGAAAAAGTAGTGACGCAGAAAGGCGAGAAACTAGAAAGAAAGCGAACTGCTAATGAATGGATGTCGTGGCCGCAGAGAGCCGAACTGAAAAGTATAACCTATGCGCCTGGATTTCCAAAAATAACAGACGACTACATGCTTAATAAGTGGAACGGATGGCCGCTAGAACCGAAGAAAGGAAGCATAGTACCTTGGCGTCTACTTCTAGATCACGTGTTCTTTGGTGAGCACGCCTCTGTTAGAAAATGGTTTGAGCAGTGGGCAGCGTATCCAATCCAAATGCCTGGCGCGAAGATGCATTCTGCCGTACTAATATGGGGAGTGATTGAAGGTAGCGGTAAGACTACAGTTGGTCAGACGTTGATGATGCTCTACGGAGAGAATGGCGCGGAGTTGAAAGATTCTGATTTAGAGGACGCGAGAAATGAGTGGGCAGAGAACAAGCAGTTTGTTCTCGGTGATGATATAACAGGCCAAGATAACAGGAAGCACGCGAACCGAATAAAGACAATGATAACGCAGAAGCATGTGCGACTCAACAAGAAGTATATTCCAAGCTACTCTATACCTGATTGTATCAACTACTTCTTCACCTCCAACGATCCGAACGCACTGTTCCTCGATGACGGAAACCGGCGTAACTTCATACATGAAGTAAGAAATGAGAAGCTGACGGAAAAGTTTCGTGAGCAATTTTTCAGTTGGCGTGATAAAGAAGAAGGACTTGCAGCGCTGTTCTACCATTTGCTGCACGTTGATCTTACTGGATTCGACGCAAAGGCGGATGCTATGTATACGTCAAGCAAGAGTGAAATGACTAGGATCAGTAAGTCAGACATGGGTGAATGGGTAGCCAAGTTGCGCGAAGATCCTGAACGCGTACTAGGTGACAAACTCAAGGGTGATCTATTCACTTCTGATGAGCTGTACGCTGTGTTTGACCCGGCAGGAGAAAAGAGAGGTTCGCCGAACGCTCTGTCAAGAGAACTTAAGCGCGCGTTCTTTCGTCTAGCAGGTAATTCCGGAGATCCGCTCAGAACAAAGACTGGGTATAAGCGCGCATACGCAGTACGAAACAAAGACAAGTGGATATTAGAGACATCGCGAAAAGAAGCGGTAGATCATTACGACATGCATCACCCAGAAGTCCCACAATCAAAGAGCAAATACTGAAATGAAAATACACTTAGGATTCGTAAATGGTGTGCCGCGGTTCGCTGCGCTGACCAAGCAAGCTGCAGAAACTAACTTGATGTGGCTGCGAGATAAGACAGATCAGCATACCGTTATGTGGCTGACAACCGTAGAACTTGATACCCGCCTGTTCGTCGAAATGGCGAAAGAGCCGACCAATGAAGCAGAAGCACTACCGATGCGGCGCGAAAGAAACGGCGGATTCTCGGTATATATCAATTCTTCTGATACTTCTGACTACGGAGCGAACGTGGTATCGCTAGCCAACGCCGTCGGTCATCTTGAAGAATCGATTCCTAACGGTCAGCTTCTACGCACTAGGTTCGCAATACATAGATTGGTGAACGCGACTTGCGGGCTGATAACGTGGCTTGAAGAAAGGAAAGTTCTATGAGCAAGAAGTTAGCGAAAGCTGTTCTTGGAGCTACTCATCTCTACGCTATGCTAAACGTGGGTCACGGGTACACCGAAGAAGAGATAAGGCAGGCTCGCAATGAAATACTTCGCCAGATTCATCCTGATCGCATGCCTGAGTACGACCAACTCGCTCACAATGCGAGCGCCGCAGTTAATCGCGCGGCCAGCATACTTTCTGATGAGAAAACTCACAAAAAGTACAGAATCATCACGTTCTCAAAATCCGTAGTATGTCTCGCGTGTCGCGGCGAAGGAAGCGTAACGAAAACTATTACGTTTTCTAAGAACGATAAATCTGTCTGCACTGTGTGCGGCGGTAGCGGATATCACCCGAAAGGCCGATAATGATTCTATCCCACGAGGAATTGGTAGAAATAGTAGCGCAGGGTGTTATCACTGAAGTTCCGCTGGATTACATTGGCGGAACAAGCGTGGACGTGTCGCTCGCAAACCATATCCTAGTGGAGGGAAGACGACGTAGTCGTTACGCTGTGACACCGAGTAATCCGCAGGCGTTTGTGAGGCGCGCACTACCGTATTCGCTGAAGCCGGGAGAATTTGCACTGGCAAGTACACGACAGAAATTCAATCTTCCGCTTGATATAAGCGCCGAGTTTAAGTCGCGTAGTACGATGGCGCGTCTAGGACTTGAACATTTGAACGCCTGCTGGTTCGATCCAGGTTGGCGTGATAGTCACGCTACACTAGAATTTAAGAACATGAACACTTACCATAGCATACTTCTTGAACGCGGTATGCGCGTCGGTCAAGTTATTTTCTTTAGACACAAGCCGATACCCCTGAGTGTAAGCTATGGTGTGCGCGGTAAATACAACGCGATGCAATTTGCAGAACCGGCCCGCGCAGAAAAGGAGAATAATCATGACAATGCTTAATCTTGCTGAAGTAGCTAGTGGAATGCGAACTCTGTTGTGGATTCACAAAGGAGCAAACTGGATACCTACGGATGACCACACAATCGGCCCTATCGGGGCTGCGGGGTACCTCATCAGCACCTCAGGGTTTGAAATCGGGGTAGAAGTTGACAAAGAAATACACTCAGTCATGACCATGATTGGTCGATCGGACGCTAGCAGTCAGACAGTGTCTGCGGCGGCGGTTTGCAGAGTGGCCGTTCGCCACGGCTTCACAGACGCTGACGCCGTAGGCTGGGCGGCGTGGCCAGAGATTGAAGCAGAACACCTCGCCAGCTTGGACGTCAATCCTAAGTATAGAAAGGAGTAGAGTATGTTCTCCATGAGTATGTTCTCCATACAAGAGGGCTTTGTCGAGTTTGAGAGCCGGTTCACTGAAGAAATTTCAAAGAAAGTATCTGACGCCCAGTTACGTCAGATATACTTCTTCGCAGGAGCAGGCTGGATGTTGCAACTACTGTTCGCGATGAATGAAGAGACCGTTGATGCAGCCAGTGGACTGCTGGATGGGCTTCGTCAAGAAGCCAATACGTTCTTCGATGTGGAGAACGAGGACGCGGATCTTAGTTCAGTCCATCCAGGTGGTACCGCGTGATGGCGGCTAACGTGATGTTAGCCGGGAAGTTCGATCCGAAGAAAGCGAGATTCCCTTATCTCGGTAGTTCGAAGCTTGATGGCGTACGCGCCATTATTCGCGGCGGCGTAGTTCTCAGTAGAAACCTAGAACCGATACCGAACAAGCATGTTCAGAGGAAGTTCGGTATCGCGGGTCTCGATGATCTTGATGGAGAATTGATCGCAGGCAACGCGCATTCCGCAACCACGTTCGGCAATACAATGAGTGGAGTTACGAAACGAGAAGGTGAGCCTTCAGTCACATTCAATGTGTTTGATAGGATTAGAACAGACGGATGCCCATTCGATATACGACTCGCCAGTGCGACCAGAGTAGTTAGAGAAGAAGGCGTTCCAGATGTTCATATCCTACACCACACCAAGATCTACACGCAGGAAGATCTTGATCAATTCGAAGAAAGTAACGTAGACACAGGGTACGAAGGAGTAATGGTTAGAGATCCTGCAGGTCCGTACAAGATGGGCCGCAGCACGGTGAACGAGAACTACCTGTTGAAAGTAGTTCAGTTTGAAACAGCCGAGGCCGAAATAATTGGCTACGCAGAAGAGATGCACAATGCGAACGAGAAAGTAACCAACGAGCGCGGAGTTGTAAAGCGTCAGAGCCTACGGGCTAACATGCACGGCAAAGGTATACTCGGTAAACTGCTTGTACGAGACCTCACGACAGGTGTTGAATTTGGCGTAGGTAGTGGCCTTACCTTACGTCAGAAAACTGTCCTATGGCCTCGTGCGAAATCTTTGAAGGGCTTGATAATTACATACAAGTTTAAGCCGGCAGGCATGAAAGATAAACCGCGCTTTCCTGTATTCAAGGGCTTCCGTAGCAAGATTGATCTGTAGCGGCTTGCAATCGCTGGGTTTTAAACGTACACTTAAACCGTACTAACTTGAGAGGAACTCAAATGTCTTACGAAGAAGATGACAGTGTCGAGATAGCGAAGCTCGCCGCAAAAATCAAACTACCGAAGACGTTGGCCGGTGTGGCCGACGCGATGTACACAGCGAGACAGGAAAGATACGCGCTGCAAACGCAAGTTAAGGCGAAGAAGGCGATCGAATCCGCATGTACAGCACGGTTGCTTGAAGAACTGCCGAAGCAAGAATCTACCGGTATAAAAGGTAAGATCGCCGGTGCCAGTATACAGAAGTCGATAAAAGTGTACGTGGGTGACTGGGACAAGCTATGGAAATTCATGCTGACCCGTCCGAAAGATGGTATAGCGTTTGTTCAGCGACGCGTCAACGAAGATTCCATAAAAAGGATATGGGAACTAAAAAAGAAGGTACCGGGCACTGAACCGATGGAAATTCGCAAAATTTCACTGACAAAGGTATCATGATTGAAGACTATGCCGACATACATAAGTATGGACTGCCGCAGCCAGTGAACGTATTCTTTCTAGATTTCGATCCGGTAAAGGCGGCGCAGTATCATTGCGACAAACATGTCGTTAAGATGATTCTGGAAACTGCGCAGCTTCTTTCAACAGCTTGGCATGTCCATCACCGTATACTTAACGAAGATGATGACGGTCATCTTAAGGGCGCGTTTCAATACGTCACGTACCCCGCTGTCAGAGAGGAAGAAGCTGAGAAAAGATATCGACAGAACATAGCAGTCGGAGAAACGTACTTCGGACACTGGGAACTTTTCGGTAAACGAATCTACGCAGCTACTCACGTAGAACACAGGAGCGCTAGGTGGGCGAGAGAATTCGGCGGTAATTATCGGTGGCTTTGGCGGCTAGGAATGAATCTGCTAGAAGAGTACACATTCAGGTACGGGAAGACACACGCCACTAGATCCGTTATGTGGGCGCTAGAAAGAATTCCGCCAGCGCTAGTTTCGACAGAAGATCACTGGAGTGAAGCGCCGCCAGCAATGCCAGGCGAGTTCAAAGTGCGTGACGAAAGCAACGAGTTCTACGATAGTGTCGCGAGTTACAGAAACTACTACGTAGGATACAAACAGAATCTTCTCTGCTACACAAACAGAAAACCACCATCTTGGATGAAGAAAGTGAACAATGCGTACATTATTGATACTACATGCTAGAGCCATGTACGAATGGTACCGGGCAGAAATAGATGCGATAATTCCCGGAAGTCCATACTCAGTAAGAGCGCAGGAAAAGGCGGCGTTCTGGCGCGCAAAACTTTCTAGATTACGAGAGCCCGTGCGATAACGACTATCGCCGCAATGTGGAGTGGTACACTAAACCAATGGCACATGCCGACAACGTGGTAATCATCTAAATCCTAAGTAACTAGCATCGGAGATTGAAATGGCAGCGAAACAAGTAACTAAGCCCGGTACAGCGATGACTGTGTGGGAAAAGAAAATGGCGGAAGCAGCAGAGAAACAGGGCAAGCAAGAAAAGCCCATGTCAGGGTTTCTGCAGATCAGTACACAAGGCGGAGTGCTGAGTGTCGACGGCGATGACGTAAGGGATAACAAGATGAACCTTGTCATCGTTCAGTCCGCCTATGAAAACGCGTACTACGACGGCACGTTTGACGCGGCCAATCCGAAGCCGCCAATCTGCTACGCGTTCGGTGATCTTGACGCTGAAGATCCTGAAGAAGATATGGCGCCGCACGCAGATGCTCCAGAACCGCAGGCCAAAACTTGCGGAGAGTGCGAATTCAATGTCATGGGTTCCGCTAAGAGTCCGAGCAAAGGAAAAGCCTGCAAGAACATTCGCAGGCTCGGCGTAACTACAGAAGACGCGATCAGCAGTCCAGAGAAAATGGGCGAGGCCGAAATACGTCTTGTCAAAATTCCTGTGACTTCTGTTAAGAACTGGGCGGGATACGTGCGTAACACGTTGACTGACGATCTTAACCGGCCGTATTGGTCTGTCGTAACAGAACTTTCTCTTAACCGTGACAAGAAGACGCAGTTCAAGATGAATTTCCAGTTCATGGAAAATATCAACTTCACTGACAAATTGTTCGCCGCGTTCGAGCTCGTTCAGAAGAAGGTACGTAGTATCATCATTGCTCCGTATCCAGTGGCGGAAGAAGATGTACAAGAAAAAGCCCCTGCCAAGGGAGCCAAGTACGCGGGCAAGGCGACCGTGAAGCCGGCGGCCAAGCGTACACGCTAACCCGCAACCAACGACACGGCCCAGACGTCTTAAGAGGTGTCTGGGCTGTCTTGTTTAGGAGACCGTATGGTACAGCCGTATACAGAGAAGCTTATGCTTATCCGCGCTAACTGGATTGCGCTGGTAACACAGCTAGATTCGTGCACAGAAGAAGAGCTTCTTGTTCTTCTTGCTCGTGAATTCAAAGAAGAGTGCAGGCCGTCGTTCGTAAGTCGTATTCATTCCAGGTTCAACCGTGTGCGCGCAACGCGCGAAAGAGAGCAGCTAGCGAGCGGTAGCGGCATTGACATTAAACCTATGCTGAAGGCGGCGTCGAATGAAAACCCCAAGCCCGACAGTAATTGACTTTGAAACAAAACCGATAGAATCCAGACCGAACTACCCGCCGGTACCTGTCGGAGTTTCGATAAAAGAGCCTGGATGGAAGAAGCCGATATACTTCGCTTTCGGGCATCCAACTGAAAATACGCACAGCCGCGCAGACGCGGTACGTGCCGTGAAGGCGGCGTACAAGAATCCTCATGGAATACTTTGCCAGAACGCTAAGTTTGACGTAGATGTGGCGGAAACGCATTTCGGTGTGAAACCATTGTCGTCGCACCTTATACACGACACGATGTTCTTGCTTTTCTTGAATGACCCGCACTCCCTTCAGTTGAAGCTGAAGCCTGCGGCGCTCCGCTACCTAGATATGGCACCTGAAGAACAAGACGCAGTTCGTGACTGGGCTATCAAAGCTGGTCTTATGAGCCGACTTCGCAAAGAATCTGGCGAATATATCTGGCTAGCGCCCGGAAAAAGCATTATCGCGCCATACGCAAACGGCGACACTATTCGTACTGACCTGTTGTTCAAGCACTTATTTCCAATTATAGTGTCGCGCGGTATGCATGAGGCGTATGTGCGCGAACAACGACTGATGCCGTACCTTCTGAAGAATGAGCGCGAAGGTATTCACGTGGATATAAGCGCGCTAGAAGAAGATTTGGATATCTACACGAAGGCAACAGAACACGTAGAAAAATGGATTCGTAAGAGACTTAAGGCACCCGGTCTTAACCTTAACTCTGATCGCGAGCTGGCTGCGGCATTGCAGGCCAACGATTCAGTAAGCGCGTGGACATATACACCGACCGGTCACCCTAGCGTATCCAAGAAGAACTTGCTGATTGAGCATTTCGCAGATAGACAGCTAGCGTTCGCACTCGGGTATCATAGCCGACTAGGTACGTGCATGGGCACATTCATGAAGCCGTGGATTGGCATGGCTCTCGAAAACAAAGGTGTCATTCACACCAACTGGCGACAGGTTAAAGGAAGTGGTGGCGATGGTGACGGCGGCGCTCGCAGTAACAGATTGCAGTCAAGTCCTAACTTCCAGAATATACCGAAGATCTTCTACGGTAAAGGCGATGATTACGAACATCCATCCTCAATCAAAGGTCTTCCAGAACTTCCGTTGATGCGCCGCTACATTATGCCGGATTCACCGAAACACTGGCTAGGTAGGCGTGACTATAATCAACAAGAACTTCGCATTCTAGCGCACTTTGAAGACGGCGAACTAATGCAGGCATATCTTCAAAATCCACGTCTTGACGTTCATAAATATGTCATGGCTAAGATAGAAGAGTACGCTGGTCTTATACTTGAACGCGGACCTGCGAAGATATTAAATTTCGGCATGCTGTACGGTATGGGAATGGGAACCTTGGCGGCTCGCCTGAAGCAATCGGTGGTTATTGCCAAGAAATTGAAAAACGCGCAAATGTCCGCGCTTCCGGGTGTAAAAGACCTAGACAAAGATATAAAGACGAGAGGAAAAAGCGGCGAAGCTATCCGCACATGGGGCGGTCGTGAATATTTCTGTGAGCCTCCGCGTTTCATTGACGGACGTAGTCAGACATTCGAGTACAAGCTTCTGAACTACCTTATACAAGGTAGCGCGGCTGATTGTACGAAAGAAGCCCTGATACGGTACGGCGATCTCAAGAGTGAAGACAGCCGGTTCGTTCTGACAGTGCATGACGAAATAGACATCAGCGCGCCAAAGGGCTTGCTGAAGAAAGAAATGCTTCGCCTTCGTGAATGTATGATGAGCGTAGAGTTTGATCTGCCAATGCTATCCGACGGTGAGTTCGGTCCGCGTTGGTCAGAGTTGGAACCGTTGAAAGAACCTTCACCTTTCTGAGGCTACTATGGAACTAGCGAAGAAGTTACACCATGGAATTGAAATGCAGTACCGACCCGGTACGCATGACCAGTACGTATTCGGCGAAGCAGCGGGGTACCTTAAAGTTCCTATACGCGAAGATGATGTGGTTCTCGATGTCGGTGCGCATATCGGCGCTTTTACTGCGCTAGCTGTAGCGGAAGGCGCGTCTAAGATTATCGCATATGAACCCCATCCAGAGAGTTTCACTCTTTTGAGAGTCAACCTGAAAAAGTTCAAGCAGGTGAAGATGGTGCGCGCGGCCGTTCTTGGTACTTCCGATTCAAGAACCACGGTAGAATTCTTTCTTCAGGCAGATAATACAAGCGGCCATAGTATTCACCACTTTCGCGGTAGGAATACCACGAGCGTACCCGCCATCAGTATTTCTCAGGTGTTTTCCGAAGAACGAATTACATACATGAAGCTTGACTGCGAAGGCAGTGAATACGATCTGCTGATAAACAGCAAGCCACTACCGAAGAGCGTGCGCTGCGTGACGATGGAAATACACTTCGGTAAGAAAGCTTGGAAAGATGCGGCAAAAGTTCTTGACGCACGCATGCTAGAGCAAGGCTTTAGACATGCGCACGCTCCAAACTTGAACAATCAATCTCTCTGGCATACAAACGCAACATATCAAAGAGGAAAATGAAATGGTTACGAGAATACTCCCCAAAATTACAGCGTGGTCTTTCAGCCGATACCGCGATCATCGCACATGTCCGTTCTTCTTCAAGTGTAAGTATGTACTGAAGCTGGCAGAGCCCGGTAGTGACGCCATGCAGCGGGGAACAGATATCCACACGAAAGCAGAGATGTTTCTCAAAGGAAAGCTGAAACATCTGCCGGTAGAACTAAAAGCATTTGAAGAAGAATTCGCCTTGCTTAAGAAGCGCAAGGCGCTGGTCGAAGGAGAGTGGGCTTTCGACAAAGATTGGCAGCCGACTTCGTGGTTCGGTAGAGATGCATGGGTTCGAATTAAGATTGACGCTGTTTCTATCACGCCAGAAAACCATGTACAAGTTGATGACTGGAAGACTGGCAGAATGAACAGCTACAAAATACCAGAATACGAAGAGCAGGTAGAACTCTACGCTATTGGCGGTCTGCTGAATTTCCCACGCACCACGCACGCACTTCCGCTGCTTAACTTCACCGACGAAGGTCGGATCTGGCCGACTCCGATGAAACTGATAGCGCGCAAAAATCTACCAAAGCTTCAGAAGAAGTGGGAGAAGAACGTGATACCAATGTTCAAAGAAGAAAAGTTCACACCTAAGCCTGGGAAGCAGTGTTCTTGGTGTCACTTTCGCAAAGAAAACGATGGGCCATGTCCTAACTAGGAGTTACATATGGAACACTGCATGGTAGATACAGAAACTGTAGGGATACACCCCGGCTTCGCCATTCTTTCTATTGGCGCCGTCATGTTCGACTTAGAAAAGCAGGAGCTTGGCGAAGAGTTCTATATGGCGATAGAACCTGAATCTAACCGCAGGTTCGGTCTAAAATTCGATCCTAACACAGAAACATGGTGGAGTGAACAGACTGAAGATGCGAGGGCGGCAGCGTGGAGTGGTACTGAATATCTTGACGAAGTACTATCAAAATTCAGTGCCTGGAGCAGAGAACAGGCGAAACTAGATCAGTTCTACTTCTGGTCTAACGGCGCCAATTTCGACGATCCTATGCTGACGGCGGCTTATACAGCTACAGGCTTGACTAAGCCGTGGAAATTCCAGAACAGTCGGTGTTTTCGTACGTTGAAGGCTCTGTCACCGACTGTGTTCGTGAAATCTGAAGGCGTTCAGCACAATGCATTGGTAGACGCGCGCTGGCAAGCGAAAGGAGCTCTGCTTATGTACGCCGGATTAAAAGAGAAGTATGCTGCATTAGCAGTAAAGGCGACAAAGGGCCAGCGTGAACTGGCGAAGAAATTTGATCTAACTTCGAGAAAGTGATATGAACCCCGTGACAATCATGGCGTACCAAGCCGACAAAGTACTGAGCCAGTGCGAACTCACAGTTCCTACTGGCGATGTACACCATTTACGGCGCAAAGGCGTTAGGTTGATGTTCTTCACGGACGTCTACACGGCTCCCAGAGACAGGGGTATTGGTATGGCTGGTACGCTGGCACAGGCCGCAGTCAAAATTGCGGTAGCGAGGGGCTGGGACCTCTGCACATACGCCGAGAACGGCGCGTTCGGCAAACCCGGTATGAAGAACAACGAACTGCGACAATGGTACTATAGACTAGGTTTCTTCGCACCGTTGGGAGAACCTGATTGGATGGTGCGCCGGCATGCGTCTGATAGGTGAGAAAAAGATTGAAGATACGACTTGCGAGAGAGCTGAAGAACTCGGCATATTTAATCTCAAGCTTAACGTGAAGGGTAACGTCGGATGGCCTGACAGGGTATTTTGGATACCGGGCGGTAAACCGTTTTTAATAGAGTTCAAGAAATGGGATGGCAAAGACAAGTTTGAAAAACTTGACGATCGCCAACGGCTGATAATCGAACGATTGCTTTACGCACGCTACGATGTAGAGGTTCACGATAATGTTGAAGAAGCTACAGAATCCATCAGGCGAAGATTGGAATCCGCGACCTTACATGCTGGACGCAGCGGAGTTCATGATAAGTCGGCGCTCGGCCGGTTTATTTCTGGATCCAGGGCTTGGAAAAACATCAATAACTCTAGCCGTATACAAAGTTCTGAAAGCGAAAAAGAAAAGCAAAGGAATGCTCGTCGTCGCGCCTTTGCGGCCAGCGCGGCGCGTATGGCAGGCCGAAAGAAACAAATGGAGAGATTTTAAAGACATTACGATGACTCTGCTTCACGGCAAGACGAAGATAAACGTGACTCAGAGGTTTGATGTATACATCATTAACTACGAAGGTCTAGAGTGGCTTGTCAAGAGCAACTCTCTGCGAGGACTACTTGCCCGCGGATGGGTGGACACCGTAGTCTTCGATGAACTAAGTAAGATGAAGAATACGAGAAGTGCTCGGTTCAAGAATTTGAGGCCATTCCTAGAGAAGTTCGAGAGGCGGTACGGGCTGACAGGAAGTCCGGCGGCAAATGGTCTTCTCGGCTTGTTCGGCCAATGCTATGCGCTGGACCTAGGAAAGACTTTCGGAGAACTCTACAGCCATTACCGCGCCAATTTCTTCACTCCGCAGTCTGATCATGTCTGGGTGCCGGTACAAGGCGGTCATGAGTACATATTCAAAAAGGCGGCACCTCTCGCTCTGCGAATGAAGGCCGAAGACTACATGCAGCTTCCAGAACTTTACGATCATCTTATACCGATCGAAATATCAGATGAAGTACGCCAGCGATACGAAGAAATGGAAGAAGAATTGCTCACGATGATGGATGACAGCCTAATCACAGCGGCCAACGCCGGAGTAGCGGCCGGCAAGTGCATGCAGATTTGCAGTGGCGCCATCTATAAATCGGTTATAGATCCTATCACTGGAGAACCGATGTCAGCTAAGAAAGAGTGGTTGCGAATACACGACGAGAAACTGGTGGCACTAGAAGAACTTATTGACGAGATGCAAGGACAGCAACTTCTAGTCGCGTATCAGTACAGACACGAACTTGAAAGATTCAAAACTTTGTTCGGTAAGCGCTTCGGCAAAGAAATGAGAGTTATGGGTAGCGGCGTCAGTGAGAAAGAAGAAGCGAAAATAGAGACAGAGTGGAATCGTGGTAACGTACCTGTCTTGTTCGGTCACCCGCAAAGTATCGGTCATGGAATGAATCTGCAAGGTTCAAGCGCGTATAACATTCTCTGGTTTACGCCGACGTATAACTTCGAACTGTGGGATCAATATATTCGTCGTCTTCGTCGTCAAGGAAACACGGCGAAGCGACTTATAAATCACACGCTCGTGGTACCTAACACGGTCGACATGGTGGCGCTAAGATCTCTCACTCGCAAAGATAAAACGCAGAATTCGTTTTTCGAAGCCATATCTGAATACCATTCCACTAAGCGCAAGCGCAGCTTGCCTTTAGATGTAGTGAAGCGTTTAATAACACCACGGCACAAAGCCGTAACTACGAGGAAAGTAAAATGACATATCAGATAACGATGCTGCACGGAAAAGCAGAACTTAAGCAGTTTGGTCGGGACTGGGGATTCGACATTAAGGCAGAAAACAGGGTAGCATTTGTAGCCTCGTTGGAGGATACAGTACTGTTTCTGGTTGATGCGGTGGAAGTAACTACTGAAGGCAGTAGGCCAGATTTCCAGTTGAACGTGATTTGTTTTGCGCCGAAGGACGTAGAACGATGGTCGAAACCTGTCGGATCTTTCTTCTCTACAATAGCAGAACTAGACCGGGTATACCGGCGTTTTGCGACCGCTGTAGAAGATCACGAAAAGAGAAAAGAGCCGCCGCACGGGGTGTACAACCTACTGCGCGGTATGATGGTGGGGATGCAGATCGCAAAGATAATTTAAAGCATTGCATTCCGCAAAACATGAGCGTATAGTGGCGGAACGTGTGAGAGGAATAGATAAATGAGCCAGTACGATTACGCTGTCTTCAAAGACGTCAACCGACACACTTGTATTCGGTTGTCGGAAATTCACGGTAAAGTCAGTTTCATTCCGCTGACTTCCGGTGAATTTCAAATCATAACAGTTTCCGCGAAAGAATTCGTATCAGAGTACGTTCTGATGGCAGAATACCCCGTGAAAAGGGCGGCAGAATACTATATCAGCATTTCAAGTAAGGTTGGTGCAGATATTTCTTCCAAGGCTCGCGAACACTTGGAAAGAATAGTGGCTGATCCTAGCCTAGAGTACGACCGTTCGCAGTTCAATCCTGTACCAAAACCTCTGAAGAAAGAAGATATCATGGCTAAGGGCACCGCAAAAGAAGCACCGGCGAAGAAAGCAGCGCCGAAAGCACCCGCGAAAGTTTCAGTCACAGTCGACAAAATCGAGCGCGCTCCAAAGAGCGAATCTGGTCCGCGAGTTTCTCAGTACGCGGGTAAAAAGATTGCCAAGCTGGCCGATCACACGGCTCGTGAAGGAAGCATTCGCGCCGCTATTCTAAACGCCATCCTCAAGGCGAAGAATACGGATGCAGTACTGGGTACGGAAGTAACCAGCGACGACGGCAGCAAGACCGAAGCAATCTCTCCAGGCCATCTCGCTTGGGCTGTCAAGTCAGAGCTCATTTCTCTCGGCTAGACATGATCGGCGTATCACCAGTCCCCGGCCTTAGTGCCGGGGATTTTTATTGAGAGGATCAATCATGGCGAAGGTCACAAATATTGTCTACTACCCGGCGAACGCAGAAAGTAAAGTCGTCGCTGGTGCTCGTTTAGCGCGATGGCTAGTTACTAGACTTCCTCGCGGAATTCTAGTAGATGGAAAAACAGTGCGAGATGTAGCGGCGCAGTGCGAGAACTCAGAAAATGCTTTCAACGTATTCATCGTTAACGTACCGAAACCGATGGTTGCGCACGTCGCAGCAGCCGAAGTACTCGTGTCAAAAGCTAGGTCGCTAGTCTGGCTTCAGAACGATTACGCCATACAAACACCGACACCGACCACGAACGGCGCAAGCATCTTCACTCGAGCGTTTACGCATCGTGTAAGAGAGAAATTGCCGATGTGGGTGTGGACTACGTGCGAAGATCGCGTAAAGCACATACCTACGATGGCGAAGTACGTCAACTGGAATTGCCTGGCGATTGAGCCTATGCTTGACATGGTTCCGCCGGTATCTAAGAAGATGCTGTACTGGGGCGCGTATCGACCCGGTAGGCAGAAAAGTTTCGCTCGGTATTTCGACGAAGATTCTAACAACCCAGAAGATTACACCGACTGGTACTTAGAAAAATACGTCCGCATTAGCGCGACGCCGAACGGTGCGTCCAAGTTCATGTCAGCTACGAAGCTAGTGTCTGATTGCTTCGTCGGTATAATTGACGTACCTGAGGGTATCCAGAAATACGCTGCCACGGTATACATGGAAGACGAGATGTCTCACAAAAGATACCATACCCCGGCGAACAGATTCTACGAATCGTTGGCGGCTGGTGTGCCAATGCTGATAGATAATACCGCCATAGGGACCATCGTTAAGGCCGGGTATGCCGTACCGCCAGCTTACATTTCTGAAAGTCTTGAAGATGTCATACGACTAATATCGAGGGGTCCTAGGGCGCTGCGGGCGGTAGCAACCCAACAAAGGGCGCAGTGGACAATGGATCCTGAAACCGGCTACTATCTCATTGACGCATTGGAAGAACGTGTATCTAAACTTATGAAGGAGTGCAAGATATGATTATGCGCGTAAAAGAATTGGCTGACTTCGCGAAGAAGCGACACACGATATACATCGCCAAGGCCGCCGGTCAGCCGAAGCCTTGGACCACAGACAATATTCTTGATCGGTACAGGTTCTGCAATGTGTACCGAGAACTCGACACAGTGACGCAATGGATTCGTATGAATTGGCGAGACAAACATTCTGCGGATCCTAATCTTTTCTTCGCTATGCTCGTTTCTCGGCTTGTCAATTGGCCGGACACAATGGCTGAGCTGGGGTATCCGACTTCGTTTGACGGAGAGAAATTCGTAAACGTCATCAACAGTCGTGTAGCGCGCAGCGAAAAAGCGTACTCTGGTGCTTATGTCGTAAGTACAAATGGTCATGCGATGAACAAGGCCAAGTACCTTAGTCAGTTCGTGCTATCGCCGGTATGGGCAAGACGAGCACAGATTGCGCCGCAGAAACATGACACACTCGCGACGTTCCACTCACGCCTTATGAGGTACGACGGACTCGGTAGTTTCATAGCGGCGCAGGTAGTATGCGATACGAAGTATGCCGCGAAGTCTCCACTATCGAAAGCAGAAGATTGGGATACATGGGCGGCTAGCGGCCCGGGAAGCCGACGTGGGTTGAACCGAGTAATTGGTCTGGACAAAGATAGTCCGTGGCGTGAACCTACATGGCTCGCAAAGATGGGGGAACTTAGACCTCAGTTCTTGAAGTTGTGGCCGAAGCAGTGGGAGATTGTCAGTATGCAGGATCTTCAAAACTGCCTATGCGAGTTCGATAAATACGAGAGAACTCGACTCGGTGAAGGAAAGCCGCGTAGTGGCTATCCGGGTCAAAGATGAAATCAGTCCTGGTAGCTGTGTGGATAGCGAAAGGATTATTGATAGATCCTACGCCGATGATATGGTCGCAAGAGTTCGACGATTACAATGCTTGCCTGCGCGCAAGATTGAACATCGGACCAATCGGCGGTGTTAGGCTTGTATGCGTACCAAGAAGTTCCGTTCCGGCGGCACCGGATAAACCTACGAGGAGACAAATATGAGTCCGCAGCTATACCAATCACAAGCGCTTCGCACTGCGAAAGATATGGGAGATAAGAAGAGTAATCTTCACCACTTCTTTCTCGGATCTTTCAGCGAGGCAGGCGAGCTTGGCAGTATGGTGAAGGCGCACGTTTTCTACGGTAAGAGCTTTGATCGCAGCAATGCCGTAGAAGAGCTAGGCGATATTTGCTGGTTCTTGACGTGTTCCGTACACTTCATAGGAGATCGGCTGACTACAATTATGCCTGACGGTACTGATGAATTCCAGAGTATATCAGTAAGAGATAACCCGAATATCAATAGTATTCGCCGCGATGTTCTTCGACATACCAGCGAGCTAGGGTTCGCCACGGGTTCTATGCTTTCAAGCATGAACGGTTATTTCAACTACGAACACACACTGACACCATCGCGTACTGCGCTAGTAATTCGCCAGATAGGATCAACCTTTGGAACCGTTGCCTGCTTTGCGGACGCACTCGGTGTATCGCTGAGTAGTGTGTTCATAAGCAATATCGAGAAACTGCGCAAACGGTACCCTGACAAATACAGCGACGAGAACGCTCTGGCGCGCGCCGACAAACCTATTGGAGATTGATATGCACGTAATACAAGCAAGAAATGTGAATACGGCCTTGCTATCCGGTCTTGAATACCTCGTAGAATACGGCAGGGTGGAGAAGTCGAGGAACGGGCGCGTACTTGTCGCGCCAGATCCAGTGGCGACTGTATACCTTGTGCCTAGAGAACGTGTCTTGTTCTCTGGTATTCGCGACGCAAATCCGTACTTCCACTACATAGAATCGATGTGGATGTTGATGGGGTTTCAGGATGTATCAACGCCTGCGCGGTACGCGCGCCAGATGGAGTACTACACCGATGACGGCGTAAATCTTAACGGAGCCTACGGCTGGCGGTGGCGCAGGTACTTCGGGTACGACCAGCTTACTTCCATAGTGAACATACTGAAGACTGATCCGTCAAGCCGCCGGTGCGTACTTACAATGTGGAGCGGTGTGAAAGATCTACTAGATCAGGGAAGCAAAGATCTTCCATGCAATACGCACGTGAACTTTCGGGTAGTAGATGGAAATCTAGACATACTCGTCAACTGTCGAAGTAACGACATTATCTGGGGCGCTTACGGCGCGAACGTAGTACATATGTCTATGCTGCACGAGTATATGGCATTACGAATCGGTGTCGGCATTGGTAAGTACACTCAGCTAAGTTTCAACTATCATCTGTACGTTGATCGTCCAGATGTGGACCGTCTAATTAACTTCGACGAAGGATACATAGGGTACAGAGTGGATGATCGCTACTTATCTAACGACAGAGCTTTCAAGATGCCTCCGTTGTTCGATTACAATCATCCAGAAGATCACTCCACTTTCCTAGAAGCGTGCAGTTCAAAGATTCTGAACGGCGCATTCTACGAACAGACCTATCATCGCCACGCTACGGTGGACAACGTTCTTACTCCTATGATGCGTTCTCATGCAGCATACCGGAATGGTGACTACGAGTTGGCGAAAGATCTGGCGAAAGATATAGATTCTGAAGACTGGTCAACCGCGTGCGTAGAATGGCTGGCACGTCGCGAGCGCGCCAGGCGAGAGGCGTCTGATTCGTCGATGTGGCCGTGACTAATACTAGAAAAGGATACTAAAATGGAAAACACTGAATTGTCTGACATCCTTGAATTGGTAGCTAAGGGTGGCGGCGTGAAAAGGTACCACAACGAAATGATCGAGAATCAAACAGTCGGACATCATAGCTTTGGTGTCGCGTGGTTCTGCTGGTTGCTTTCACATAGATCACCTACTGCGGAACTCTTGTACGCGGCAATTTCTCATGATATTGCCGAGGGAGTTGTCGGTGACGTACCTTCGCCGACCAAGCGGGCGATACCAGGACTTAGAAAAACTCTGGCAGATTACGAAGATAAGGTTATGACAGACCTCGGGCTGCCAGAGCCTCGCATTGATGCTGGTGACGTAAGAATTCTCAAGTTCGCCGACATCTTCGAAGGCATGCTGTACTGTATAACTCAACGCAGCATGGGTAATAGAAATGTCGATAAGATTTTCGCGAACTATCGCGACTATTCACTGCAGATGGAGCCGAGCGGCATCGCACTGGAGATTTTTCACACGCTCGTAGAAGGTTACATAAATGTCAGCGAATGAAGTGCAAGTTAACGGCGATCACTACAAATCGTCAATCCAACACTGGGACTTCTGTACTGCTAACCGGGTCGGCTATCTTCGCAGTTCAGTTAGCAAGTACATTACGCGATGGAAGAAGAAAGACGGTGTGTCAGATTTGCGCAAGGCGGCGCACTATCTCGACAAGCTTATGGAACTTGAAGGTACGGCACTCGCCGAACTTATTGAATTGCCACTCCGCGCAATAAGTTTGGAAGACTTCTTCAAAGCCAACGACCTCAGCACGCCGGAGACCACGATAATCTCTAATGTTATGTCGCGGGAATTCGCTAATCTTCAGAATTGTCGTACCCGGCTGTACCAGTTAATCGAGAAAGAAACACTGGGCGAGTACGATAAAGACAGCCCACTTAGTCCGGCAGCCGTCGCCGTTCTGATTGAAGATGCGGAGCGTGCGGAAGATTTGTCGACTTCTCTAAAAGAAGCACGTCTCGAATCTGACACTCTTCTGTACCTGAACACCGAGTTGTCGTCTTCTTTCAAGGACGCGCGTCTCGAATCTGACACTCTTAAGGTTAAGAACGACGAACTGTCTGCAAACCTAGAAGTGTGTATCAGAGAAACCACTAAGCTGAACGCCGAGCTGGTCGACGCCAACGCTGCGATCGAGGCGCTGAACAAGAAAGTAGTGGCTTTCGAAGACCTTGCGAAGTTTGACGCCATTCCGAAAGTGACACCGAAGCACGACTTCAAGAAGCGGTAGCATACCGTCAAGGTGAAGTTTTAGATGGCCGGTAAGCCTATGGTTTACCGGCCTTTTTGTTTGCTCGCCCAGATTGCTTTAGAGTGGTCTTCGCGGCATTCTGCGGTACAGTAAAGCGCGGTAGCAGGTACGGAATCAGTACACCACGCGCAGAACCCTGTGCGAACGGAACTAGCTGAGTTTCGTGCAGCCGCAATTCGTGCTTCACGATCCTGCTCTTCCAGCATTGACGCCACGTCGTTTTCATCAGCAAGTCTTTCCATCACGAACCAACATTCTCTGTAGTTCCATCCCAGCAAAATTCTGCTACTGGGAAATGTTTATTACATCTTGCGCAGAATGTACCAGTATAGAAGTTCGGATCTCTAGCGTAAGTTTCAGACAGCTTAGGTCCCATGATAGTTAAGCCTCCGCATGGGGTGTGAACATACGCGTTACGAACTTTTCTCACGAATCCTTTGGCGATATCTTCATTACTCAGGACTAGGTAAGCTTCTTGCTGACCAGTTTCTACAGGTTTGATACGTGGATCACTACGATCGGCAGTTACTTTCGACATTTGTCTACCCTTTGCAGAATTTGAAAAGTGCGGAATGCTCCGTCTGGAGCGCGGTAAGCTTCTCGGTTATTTTGTTGGCGCGAGCGGCTTCGCTGATAAGAAATTCAGCAGCCTGTCCAGAAAGTTCGGCTCTTCCCGCGACATCAGTGTCGGAGTTGGTGGTACTGGGTCCGGGCATGACAGCACCGCTGTCCGGACACTTGGCATCGATGAACAAGCGTTGGCTACCAGTACGAACGCGAGCAAGCAGAGCCGTAGCTTCACGATCTTTCTCCTTAAGTTTATTCTCGTAGATGCCAGTTAATGCGACTATATTGACTTCATAGTCAGTTCTCTGTTTGCGTCTGGCGGCTTCGTGTTCAACGATTTGGTTCGCTGCGGCGGCCGTATCGTCTCGATCTTTCTTCGTCCATCTAGCGCGCTCGGTTCCTACGCCGTCAGCATAGAACCACCACCCGACTACGGCGGTATATCCTACAAACGCCGACAAAACCAGAAGCGCGATTAATGCTTTTATCTCTGTTGTCATGGATACTCATCCCTAGGAAGTTGCCAGTGCGGACCATCTTTGAATGACTTCCAGTCACCACCCCATTCAATTCTAATACCTAGTTCTTTGGCGGCCTTCTTTACAATCGGCGCGAGCATGTGGTAGAGCGGCCACGCCCACGACACTACGCGATCCGGTGCAGGCGCGACATCTACAGCTTTACCGAGATTGTCAGCACCTGGAATGTGACGACTATTCATAGTATGTGAAGCACCTTGCAAGACTAGCATTTTCTGTCTTTCAATACTACGAATGCCTTCTAGTACGATAACGGGCCACGGCGCGCGTTCTGCAGCTAACTCCATTACCTTCTGCAAATCAGGATGCACGCTGGCGAATCTCGCTGGATTAAGTAGAATCATTTCTTTTCTCCTTGTGCGGCAGCTATACCAGCCGCGACTCGTTCGCTGAAAGATGCCGCCCACTTATCCATAACGGCGGCTCCGCCGAAACTTGCTAGCGCGATACACGCCGCTTGCAAGAAATCGTTCACGTTCAGTGCTTCACAGCCGAAAAATGTGACAATTCCAGTCAGTTCAGCACCGGTCATATGAGCGAGAATGTAGATTCGCCAATTCGCTGTCAACTCAGTAGTCTTGAGTCTCTGTAGAAGAGCCACAAGACCGGACACGCCCGCCAGCAGAACTACCACTAGCCACGCGGCGATTGATACATCGCGGAAAGTAGCGCCGAAAGTTTCGCTTGCGGCGAGAACGGTGATTGGCCACAGAAACCAGACAACCGCGTTTATAGCGCGAAGAGCTGCAGATTGGCTACTCACGATATTTCCTTTCGATCACTTCGGTAAGTACATGAACTACGGCGACACATGCTGAGAATACTGCGTATATACTGAAGATGACAGCGAGCCAACCGCCGCCGTAGTTTTCCATTCTATCTACGAGGACCAGCGCGTATCCTAGATATGTGGCGGAAATCAATAGCCAGACTGTGTCTCTGATCCTCGCACCCATGTCAAACTTGTACTTGGTCGGCATCATGTCGTTGACAATTACGTCGGCAGCCGCCGTCGAAGCTAGTACAGCCAGCACGCACAGACTGACAGCCGCCGGAATTCCACCGTACTGCATAAGTCTGTAGTGTAGACTCTCTGGCTGATCTACTGAAAGACCTATCGTTGCGAAGGTTAGAAGAACGAGAAGAATTCGCATGAACACCAGATGTTCAGTGTATCTCTGGGCAGCGCTTGGTCTACGACGTTCTACGAATTTCACAGTGTAATCCTCCTATACGAAAAAGATTAAGCCATCGTCGGCCGGTTGAATAGACCCATTCTCTAGAATAGAAACCTCGTCTCCAATCTTGAGAACAAGAGATGATACGAAGTTCTTGGTACCGGTATCCGTAGCTACTGAGTAGCCGACGGAGGTCGCGCTTACGACAACGCCTCGAGAAGACTTAGCGCCAAGAATCATAGATCTGAATTGTACGAAGTCATTCATGCCTCATTCCTTTGAGCAGGTACATCCAGTGTAAGAACAGAGACCAGCGCCACACCAGATATCTCGTGTTGAATTGTCACAAGCTTACCATGCACGGGTACGCCATTTTCATCGTACACGCGAATGAGCTGTCCATTACGCAAGCTGTTCCGGTACGCTACGCGCACACTTACACGCCGAGAATCTTGAGTATCCTCTATTTCTTGCGAACCGCGTATGACCATAAGGTCGGCGCGATCAACGAGTTCTTCGAATACATCCGGCCCGCGTTTGAGACCAAGATTTCTTATCGCAGTTATTTTCATAGTCCGGTTCCATGTAGTTCTATTACCAAGGCGGCGTTCTTATCCAGTTGTACGTGGTGACCAAACTAAGAGACCTTGCTCGCTGAAAATTAAACAACGATTGTCCTGGTATGAAGGGCGGGACCTTAAAATCCCACAGAACTCCTCTTAGCTGACCTCCCCAGTTGTAAGCGTATCCGCCATTATATTCCGCATTGAATGTGATAATTCTTGTTCCGAGTAAAAGCAAAGAGTCGATTTTATCTGCCATCTCGATTCTGTACTGAACGCCAGGGTCGCCTTGATCTACTAATTTCTGTGTTCGCCAGACTTGTGAATAGATTGACGGCGTTGGCGAAGATACACCGCCAATGTAATCTACATAGAAATTCTTACTGAGCAAATCATTTCTAGGATAGAAAGAAGGATATTCTTCGTATAAACCTATTGCGGCAAACTCACGCGCACCCTCGAGTGTGTATAGATGTCTTGAGGTCCTAGGTGCATTGGCTTCAACAGACGTACCCATAAGATACAGATTACCCGGCTGGCTTATACGAGCATCGTGCGTGAATACATAGTCTTCAACCTTAACCTTTCTTGTCACAGTAACTGTTTCTCCTGAAAGCGCGGCAGCACTAGACAGAGCATATGTGTAAGCGGATAGCGGTGTGGCAGCTGAGAAGCCGAGTGTTTCTGTTGTGGTTGTATACCACTTTCCATCGTTCTTCGTCACTCTTGTGTTCATTACGGCTTCACCGTACTTATGGCCGAACTGATCTGCCATGCCGATAGAATCAATGGCAGTGACTTCGTACAACCAGACTTCTCCAGGAATTGTAGTAAGGTCTTGGTCTATTCCTGCTCCATATCCGTTTGGTATAACTGTGTACACAGACGCGTCATTATCTATTTCAAGAACTAGAACCGCGTGCTTACCGTGCAGTCTAGCTAGCCCAACTATCTGCGAAAATGGATCTAGGTAGGCGGATGTCATATCGGGGTGTAATTCGCGAAGTGAAACATGATGATAGGAAATTTTGTTTCGCCGCTGATGGATGCCGGCGATACGATACCCCAGACCTTGGCCTTCGCTTTGTACGTGATTTTGGCTACAGCCAATCCGGTAGTCGTGGAAGTGATCAACGTACTACCGATCTTAGGTGTAAGCGTACCTAGAGAAGTACCGAGCCATACGACTACAAGATCCTG
>Ga0163144_10004888_pt1 | contig 29991 bp, 43 predicted proteins | sample OliLak19BULKMAT1_FD_123175 | JGI IMG/M metagenome (GOLD analysis project Ga0163144, IMG submission 123175) | Freshwater microbial mat bacterial communities from Lake Vanda, McMurdo Dry Valleys, Antarctica - Oligotrophic Lake LV.19.BULKMAT1 | ecosystem: Environmental > Aquatic > Freshwater >...
ATTAAAGCGTGGTCTTTATCACTCAGTGAAATATTCCAATTCAAATATGGATAACGGCCATAAGAAATAAGGTCGTACACATTCATGTGCGTGGCGGTGATCTTGTCAGTAAGCACCAGGGCCACTGCTTGTTCTTTAGGGATCTGGATTTTTCCGCCCAATGGCTTTTGTAATCCCGCAAGGGTACGGATCAGCGAAGTCTTTCCAATTCCATTGGGTCCCATAAAACAAACCAGCTCTCCTCCTGCCAAATTGATGTTCAGGTTTTCGAAAAGGCAAAGTATTTTTCCATCCTGATCATAGCCGATGGATAAATCGTTGGTTTTCACGATCGTTTTATTTTCAGACACGGATGCGCTTTGATTTAATGATCATCCAAATAACCACCGGAGCCCCTATCAACGAGGTTACTGCATTTAACGGCAGGACCTGCGTGCTACCCGGAATCTGGGCAAGCAAATCGCACAACAATAGTAAACTGGCACCCCCGCAAATCACAGCAGGAATCAGGATTTTGTGATTTGTAGTAGGCACCACCAACCTCACCAAATGAGGCACGGCCAATCCCACAAAAGCGATAGGGCCGCAAAACGCAGTAACCGCACCAGTCAGCAATCCGGTGCTCACCACAGTCCAAAACCGCGAGCGGGCTACCTTCATGCCTAATCCTTGCGCATAATTTTCTCCTAAAAGCCATATATTCAGCGATTTGCTTGAAAAATAAGCAATGGCAATTCCACAGCAAACGACAACACCGAGTACGATTAGTTCATTCCAACTGGTGCTCCCCACGTTTCCGAGCGTCCAGATCATAAACGTCTGCAGATCTTCCGCATTGCCAATAAATTGAAGGACACTCACCAATGAGGAGGTAACCGCGCTCACCATTAATCCAATAATCAGCAGAGAAGTATTGTCTCTTATATATTGTGCGATGGCCATTATTAATATAAAGATTACCCCACTACCTAAACTAGCACCCAAAGCAATGCTCCAGGGGTTATTAAACAAGACCAGGCTTAGTCCTGTATTTGCCTGACCAATGAAAACGAGGATGGCCACCATCAGGCTTGCCCCTGAGCTAAGGCCAAGCACATCGGGCCCTGCCAGTGGATTTCGAAAGAGAGTTTGCATGAGAAGTCCTCCCGTGGCCAAAGCGCCACCGGCAAGCACGCAGGTTATGGCTTTGGGTAGCCTGAATTGTAGCAGTATGTCCGAGAAGGTTGTCGATTCACCGGCAAGTGATGATAAGACTTCTTTAAATGGAATAGAAACACTGCCAACCAACACATCCAGAAGGAAAAGGAGGGCGAGAACTAAACTCAATGCCAGGCCTTCTTTCCAATATTTTTTTTGATTCATCCGGAGTTTCAACAATTGACCGGAAAAGTAAGTCCTTTTTAATCTTTGAGAAAAATTATGGGGTATCTGTATTTTAAGCTTAAATAAAATGGTTGATCGCAATTTAATTAAGTATCTGTTTATCAATTATTTATTAAAAAATAATTTGACTTTGGTATGCCCATATCCAAATTCCTATATTTTTTTGAAACCGGTTCTTGTTACCTAAGCTTTAGTTCCTATCTTTGCAGTCCTTTTTGCGGTACAAAACCCGCAAAACGGTTAAAAAACAAGCAAAATAGGTTTCAACCATGCCTGGAATAATAGGACGTAAAATAGGAATGACAAGCGTATTTGGCCCAGATGGTCAGAATATAGCTGTAACTGTCATCGAGGCTGGCCCATGTGTAGTAACTCAGGTGAAAAACGCTGAGACAGATGGGTACAGGGCTGTTCAACTTTCCTTCGGAGAGAAGAAAGAGAAGAACACCACCAAGCCGCTGGTTGGTCATTTCAAAAAAGCCAACACAACACCCAAGAAAGCAACTGTAGAATTCAGAGATTTCCGTAAGGAGTTCGATGGAATCGTTGAATTGGGGAAAGAGATTAAGGTGCAAGATGTATTTGTTGAAGGTGACTTCTTGGATGCAGTTGGCACATCAAAAGGAAAGGGATTTCAGGGCGTTGTAAAACGTTACGGATTTGCCGGGGTGGGTGGCCAAACTCACGGTCAGCATAACCGCTTACGTGCTCCTGGTTCTATGGGTAATGCATCTTTTGCATCTCGTGTAATTAAAGGAAAGCGCCTTCCTGGCCGCATGGGTTCAGATCGCGTTAAGACGATGAACCTGGAGGTCATTAAAATCATAGCAGAAAAAAATCTGATTTTAGTTAGCGGATCTGTTCCGGGTGCTAAGAATTCAACCATAATCCTGCAGAAGTAATGGAGATAGCAGTTGTAAATTATAACGGTGTAAGTACCGGACGTAAAATAAGCCTCACCAATGAGGTTTTCGGCATAGAGCCTAATGACCATGCTATCTGGTTAGATGTAAAGAGTTTTTTGGCCAATCAGCGCCAGGGCACTCACAAGTCTAAGCAGCGTAACGAGATCTCGGGTTCATCTAGGAAAATTAAGAAGCAAAAAGGTACTGGTGGAGCCCGTGCGGGTAATATCAAGAACCCTCAGTTCAAAGGTGGTGGTCGTGTATTCGGTCCTACCCCAAGAGATTACTCTTTCAAATTGAACAAGAAGGTGAAGGACCTTGCGCGTAAATCAGCACTGGCTTATAAGGCGAAGGATAACATGATTGCAGTAGTTGAAGATTTCAACTTTGCAGCTCCTAAGACCAAGCAGTATTTGGCTATGCTTAAGTCGCTTTCATTGGATGGCAAGAAAACTCTTCTTGTTCTTCCTGAAGCAAACAGCAGCATCGTTCTTTCTGGCAGAAATGTTCAAAACGCTAAGATTGTTACTGCAGATCAAATCAACACCTATGATGTGATGAATGCTGAGCAATTGATTTTGGTGGAAAGTTCATTGAGTAAGATTGATAACCTTTTAAATAAAGAGTAATCCATGAGCATATTACAAAGTCCCCTGGTTACTGAGAAAGTTTCTGCCTTAAACGAAAAAGGTAAGTATGGCTTTATTGTGGTAGCAGAAGCGAATAAGGTAGAAATAAAGAATGCCGTAGAGAAAATGTACGGAGTGAACGTAGCTCGTGTCAATACGATCAACGTGTTAGGAAAATTCAAGTCTCGTTTTACGAAGGCGGGTGTTTTGTCTGGTCGCAAGGCTAGCTACAAGAAAGCTATCGTTACGTTGGCTGAAGGAGAAGTAATCGATTTTTATAGCAACGTATAATATTTGAGCAATGGCGTTGAAGAAACTTAGACCAATTACCGCAGGCACCCGTCACAGGTTGTCTCCTGGTTTTGAAGATATTACGGAAACCAAGCCAGAGAAGTCTCTGCTATTTACCCTCAAGAAAACGGGCGGTCGTAATAATACGGGAAAAATGACCATGCGCTACATCGGTGGTGGTCACAAGCAAAAGACTCGTATTATCGACTTTAAGCGTGACCGTTTTGGCATCCCAGCAGTTGTAAAATCGATTGAGTACGATCCTTCCAGAACGGCTCGTATCGCTAAGGTTTATTATGCGGATGGTGTTAAGTCTTATATCATCGCACCACAAGGAATAAAAGTTGGGCAAACATTGATTTCAGGTTCGGACATCGCTCCGGAAGTTGGAAATGCTTTGCCGCTTTCTAAAATTCCTATTGGAACGATCGTTCATAACGTAGAAATAAAGCCAGGTCGTGGAGCAGCAATTGCCCGCAGTGCCGGTTCATTTGTACAGTTGGTAGCTCGCGAAGCAGTGTATGCAACGTTGAAGATGCCTTCAGGTGAATTACGTAACGTATTGGTGAATTGCCTTGCTACTGTAGGAACAGTATCAAACGCGGAGCACATGAACGAAAGTGTTGGAAAGGCAGGTCGCAGCCGCTGGAGAGGTGTTCGTCCTCGCACAAGACCAGTTGCGATGAACCCTGTTGATCACCCGATGGGTGGTGGTGAAGGTAGAGCTTCAGGTGGTCACCCTCGCTCACGCAACGGCTTATTGTCAAAAGGCAAGAAGACACGTCATCCAAAGAAGTATTCTGATGGTTTAATCATTGCTAGAAGGAAGAAATAATTATGGGAAGGTCAATTAAAAAAGGTCCTTATTTAGATGCACGCTTGGCTAAAAAGGTGCAGACTATGGAACAAGCTGGTAAGAAATCAGTGATCAAAACCTGGTCACGCAGATCTACCATCACTCCGGATTGCATCGGTCACACGTTCGCAGTACATAACGGAAATAAGTTTATCCCCGTGTATGTAACGGAGAACATGGTAGGTCATAAGTTAGGAGAATTTGCTCCTACTCGTACCTTCAAGGGACACTCAGGAAATAACAAGGCCTAATAATAACAGTTAAGAATTCCGGGTATGGAAACAGTTAAGAAAAAGAAAGGATCGGTTCAGAAAAGAGAAAAGATCGCGGCAGTGAAGGAAGCTGCAAAGCATGGGCCTGCTACATCTTATTTGAAAAATGTTCCTTCTTCTCCTCGTAAGATGAGATTGGTTGCGGACTTGATCCGTGGCGAAAGAGTGAGCAGAGCGTTGAGCATCCTGAAATATGAAGCACAGCATGCTTCTGCTAAAATGGAAAAGCTTCTTCTTTCTGCCATCAGCAGTTGGGAAGCTAAGAACAGCGATGTGAAGCTTGAAGAAGCTGACCTTTTTGTGAAAGAAGTTTTCGTGGATGGAGGTCGCCAATTAAAACGTCTTCGTCCTGCCCCTCAAGGCAGAGCACATCGAATTAGAAAAAGATCTAACCATGTTACATTGGTGGTGGATCGTATGCCCGCAAAGGCTGAAGTAGCTAAGTCAGAACCAAAAGAAACTAAAGAATAATGGGACAGAAGATTAACCCTGTAGGATTCAGATTAGGTATCGTCCGCGGATGGGATTCCAGTTGGTTTGGTGGAAATAACTTCGCTGATAAACTGGTAGAAGATCAAAAGATCAGAAAATATATTGATGCGCGTATTCAAAAAGGCGGCATCTCTAAAGTTGTCATTGAACGCACATTGAAGAGAATCACTCTTACCATTCACACCGCCCGTCCGGGTGTAGTAATTGGAAAAGGTGGTACTGAAGTAGATAAGATAAAGGAAGAATTGAAGAAGCTCACCAATAAGGATGTGCAGATCAATATCTTTGAAATTAAGCGTCCTGAGTTGGATGCAAGATTGGTGGGTGAGTCAATCGCTCAACAACTTGAAGCAAGGATTTCTTACCGTAGAGCGATGAAGCAAGCAATTGCTTCAACCATGAGAGTGGGCGCTGAGGGTATCAAAGTAAAATTGTCTGGCCGTTTGGCGGGTGCCGATATGGCGCGTACCGAACAATACAAAGAAGGAAGAATTCCTCTTCATACTCTTCGTGCTGATATTGACTATGCAATTTCTGAAGCTCAGACGGTGTATGGTAAAATCGGTATCAAAGTATGGATCTTCAAAGGTGAAGTGTACGGCAAGCGCGATTTATCTCCTAACGTAGGAGTAGTAAGCAATGCAGCCGGAGAAAACAAAGGAGGTCAGCAAGGTGGTGGCGATAGAAGAAGAGGTGGAGATCGTGATCGTGGCGGAAGAAGTGATCGCGGTGGAAGAGATGATCGCGGTGGAAGAGGTGGGGAGAAGTCAGGCGACAGAAGAAAATAATTAGAGGACTTTAAAAGATAGTAAATCATGTTACAGCCCAAGCGGACGAAATTCAGAAAGATGCAAAAAGGGAAAGTGAAGGGAAGCGCCACTCGTGGCCATACCATCGCATTCGGTTCATTTGCATTGAAGGCGTTGGAGCCAGGTTGGATCACAGCCCGTCAGTTAGAAGCAGCCAGAGTAGCAGTTACTCGCGCCATGAAACGTGAAGGTCAGGTGTGGATTCGAATTTTTCCTGATAAGCCAATTACCCGCAAGCCTGCTGAAGTGCGTATGGGTAAGGGTAAAGGAGCCCCTGAATATTGGGTAGCAGTGATAAAGCCAGGTACGATCCTTTTTGAAGCTGGTGGGGTAACAGAAGCAACGGCAAAGGAAGCATTGGCGCTAGCCGATGGAAAACTCCCTATCAAAACAAAGTTTACGGTTAGAAGAGATCACGTAGAACAAGTAGCAAAATGAAAAACGGAGAGATTAAAGGATTGACTTTAGCGGAGCTGAACGAGAAGATTGGAAGTGAGGCTGAGGCTTTGCGCAAAATGAAGTTCGCTCATCAGGTTTCAGCTATTGAAAACCCAATGAGAATAAAAGAAACACGCAGGCTGATTGCCCGCTTGAAGACGGAATTAAAAGGAAAAGAAACTCAAAAGTAATTTCTCATGGAGACGGCAAGAAACCTAAGAAAAGAACGTGTAGGTAAAGTGGTTAGCAATAAAATGACTAAGTCAATAACAATTGCCATTGACCGCAAGGTGAAGCACCCTATCTATGGTAAATTCATGAACAAAACGACCAAGTTCATGGTTCACGATGAAAAAAATGAGGCAGGTATCGGTGATACGGTCCGCGTCATGGAAACTCGTCCGTTGAGCAAAAGCAAGAGATGGAGACTGGTTGAAATCATTGAAAAGGCTAAGTAATTATGATACAGACAGAAAGCAGACTTAACGTGGCCGATAATAGTGGTGCAAAAGAAGTTCTTTGCATGCACGTGCTGGGGGGTACCAGAAGAGGCTCCGCCAGCGTGGGTGATAAAATTGTTGTGACTGTGAAATCAGCAATTCCTACCAGCCAAATTAAAAAAGGAACTGTATCCAAAGCAGTTATCGTACGCACGAAAAAAGAAATCAGAAGAAAAGATGGATCATATATCCGTTTCGAGGATAATGCAGTTGTTCTTTTGAATCCTCAGGATGAGCCCCGCGGCACACGTATTTTCGGCCCGGTTGCCCGTGAGCTGAGAGAGAAACAGTTTATGAAAATCGTTTCATTAGCACCAGAAGTTCTATAATATCATGGAAAGAAAATTTAATAAGCAGCCCAAATTACATATCCGTAAAGGGGATATGGTAGTGGTGCTGGCCGGTGATGACAAAACAAAGACCGGAAAAGTGTTAGAGGTTATCACAGAAAAAAACCGTGCGATTGTAGAAGGCATCAATATGGTGACCAAACACCAGAAGCCATCCGCAGGGAAGCCTGAAGGTGGAATTAAGAAAATGGAGGGAACCATTCACATCAGCAATTTGATGTTGTTAGAACCTTCTAATAGCAAACCAACCCGAACGGGAAGAAAGCTTAATGAAAAAGATAAGCTTCAGAGATATTCAAAGAAAACCGGAGAATTAATAAAATAATGGCAACTCCCAGACTAAAAGAAAAGTACCTGACACAAATCGTTCCCGGCCTGAAAGAAAAGTTTCAGTATAAGTCGGTAATGCAGGTTCCAAAAGTTGAAAAAATTTGCATCAATAAAGGAATTGGTGCGGCAGTAGCGGACAAGAAATTGATTGATGTTGGTGTTGAGGAATTAACAACCATCAGCGGTCAGAAGGCAGTTGCTACTCGCTCTAAGAAAGATATTTCAAACTTTAAACTCCGTTCAGACCAGGCGATTGGTGCAAAGGTTACTTTGCGTGGCGACCGCATGTATGAATTCATGGATCGTTTAATGAACGTAGCTCTTCCACGTGTTCGTGATTTCAAAGGAGTAAGTGATAAAGGTTTTGACGGACGCGGCAATTATACGCTGGGTGTGAAGGAACAAATCATTTTCCCTGAGATATCGATCGACAAGGTGAGCAAGATCAACGGAATGGATATCACTTTTGTGACTACAGCTGCTTCTGATGAAGAAAGCTATGAGTTGCTAAAAGCACTCGGAATGCCTTTTGTAACTAAAAATTAATTGATTCAATGGCAAAATTATCAATCATTGCGAGAGACAAGAAAAAAGAGAGGTTAGTAGCCCGTTATGCCACAAAACGTAAAACGTTGAAGGCTGCCGGTGACTGGGAGGGGTTGGATAAACTCCCCCGTAGCTCGTCAGCTGTGCGTTTGCGCAGCAGATGTAAACTTACAGGTCGCCCACGTGGCTACATGAGCAAGTTTGGCCTTTGCCGTAACCAATTCCGCCAAATGGCAAACGAGGGTAAAATACCTGGTTTGACAAAAGCGAGCTGGTAAGCGCTTTACATACATATTATTACTGAGTATCTAGGTCGGGAACGAAACCAGATAACAGTTTTGAATAACAGAAATTGTTATATATCTTTGCAGCCCGTTCCAAAAAACGGGTTTGCTTTTTAAATAAGTCAAATGAAAACAACGGATCCAATAGCAGATTATTTAACGCGGTTGCGCAACGCCATCAAGGCACGTCACCGTGTGGTAGAGGTTCCCGCTTCTAATATCAAGAAGGAGGTAACAAAGGTGCTTTTTGACAAAGGTTATATCCTCAATTACAAGTTTGAGGACACCGACAATAAGCAAGGCAACATCAAAATTGCTTTGAAGTACAACCCGGAAACGAAAGAGTCTGCAATTACCAAATTGCACCGCGTAAGTACTCCAGGCTTGCGTCAATACAAAGGATCAGATAGCCTGCCTAAAGTTCTTAACGGACTGGGTATTGCAATCCTTTCCACTTCGAAAGGTGTAATAACCGATAAGGAAGCTAAAGCTTTGAATGTTGGTGGTGAAGTTTTGTGTTACATCTATTAATTGAAAGATCATGTCACGTATAGGTAGATTACCAATTCAACTTCCAAAGGGCGTAACATTCTCGTTCGCAGATCACGTAGTGACCGTAAAAGGTCCTAAAGGTGAATTGAAACAAGTAATAGATCCAGACTTTAAAATAACCTTAGAGAATGGAGAAGTAGTTGTTCAGCGTCCAACAGAACAAAAGCGTCATAAGGCAATGCATGGTTTATACCGTTCACTCATATCAAATATGGTGGAAGGTGTGAGCAATGGTTATAAGAGACAGTTAGAGTTGATTGGTGTAGGTTACAAGGCAACCGCTCAGGGTAACGTGTTGGATTTGAACTTAGGTTATTCACACAGTGTCATTCTTGGAATACCCTCTGAACTTAAAGTAGTGGCTACCCAGGAAAAGGGTCAAAACCCTACAATCACATTGGAAGGTATTGATAAGCAACTGATAGGCCAGGTGGCAGCAAAGATTAAGTCCTTGCGCAGCGTGGAACCTTATAAAGGAAAAGGTATTCGTTTTGTCGGTGAATTTGTTCGTAGAAAGGCTGGTAAAGCAGCTGCTAAATAATAGTTAGTCATGGCAAACATTAAAAATAGAAGAGAGCGGATTAAGAAGGGAATCCGTAAAAATTTGGAGGGCACTACAGACAGACCTCGTTTGTCCGTGTTCCGCAGCAACAAAGTAATCTATGCTCAGATCATTGATGATTCAAAAGGGCATACTATCACAGCAAGTTCTTCTATTGAACTTGATAAAAAAGGTGGTGTTAATATTGACATCTCTAAGAACGTTGGAAAGAAAGTAGCAGAAAAGGCAATAGCCAGCGGGGTTAAAGAAATAGTTTTTGACCGCAACGGTTATCTCTATCACGGTAATATCAAAGCTTTGGCGGAAGGTGCCAGAGAGGGTGGATTAAAATTCTAAAAGAGCATGACACAAAGTAACGTCAGCACAGTAAAGGCGAGTGAAATCGACCTGAAAGAAAAAGTGGTAGCGATCCAGCGAGTAGCCAAAGTGGTGAAAGGTGGTAGAAGATTCAGCTTTGCCGCAATTGTAGTAGTAGGAGACGGCAATGGAGTTGTTGGTTATGGTCTTGGGAAAGCCAACGAAGTAACTGATGCAATTACCAAAGGCATTGATGATGCTAAGAAACATTTGGTGAAGGTGCCTATCATTAAAGGTACCGTGCCTCATGAATCATTGGGCAAATTCGGTGGTGGTTTCGTATTACTTAAGCCCGCTTCTCCTGGAACAGGAGTAATAGCAGGTGGTGCAATGCGCGCTGTATTGGAAAGTGCCGGTGTACATAATGTATTGGCAAAGTCCAAGGGATCATCAAATCCTCACAACGTGGTTAAAGCTACTTTCAAAGCATTGACTACTATGCGTGATCCTCAAACCATCGCGCGTAATCGTGGAGTTTCTTTATCAAAAGTTTTCAACGGATAAGAGTTATGGCAAAAGTTAGAATTACTCAAACCCGCAGTACCATAAAAAGACCTGAGACTCAACTTAGAACTATTCAATCGTTGGGTTTAGGCAGAGTTCATCGTTCTGTTGAGGTAGAATATACGCCTCAGATACAGGGCATGGTGAAAAAAGTAAAACACTTAGTGAGCGTAACCGAATTATAACATGAAGCTGCATACTCTCAAACCGGCTGATGGAGCGGTAAAAAATAACAAGAGACTCGGAAGAGGACAAGGCTCTGGTGGTAGCACCGCAGGCCGTGGTCATAAAGGAGCCCAGTCTCGTTCTGGATATCACAAGAAATTCGGATTTGAAGGTGGACAAATGCCGCTTCAAAGACGTATACCAAAGTTTGGTTTCAAGAACAATAATAAGATATACTTCAAAGCCATCAACTTGGATGCTTTGGAAGAACTTGCACAGAAGACAAGTGCATCTGCTATTACATTTCAACTCATGGTTGATAATGGAATCGTAGGAAAGAAAGACAGCGTGAAAATATTAGGACGCGGTGAATTGAAATCAAAAGTGAGCGTAGAGGCTCATGCCTTTTCTGCGACTGCAACTAAAGCAATTGAAAACTTAGGCGGCACCGCCTCAACTGTGAAATAATGAAACGTTTCTTTACAACCATAAAGAACATCTTTTCAATAGAGGATCTGAGGACCAAAATCTTCAATACTATCGGATTCCTGATTATTTTCCGTCTGGGATCTTATATAGTTCTTCCTGGTATTGACCCTAATTTACTTACCGGTACACAGGGTGGTATCTTTGATCTATTGAATACCTTTTTGGGTGGTTCATTCAGCAGGGCTTCCATCTTTGCGCTGGGAATCATGCCTTATATTTCGGCATCCATTGTGGTTCAATTATTAACGGTGGCTGTGCCTCACTTCACTAAACTTCAAAAGGAAGGTAATAGTGGTCGTAAAAAGTTGAACCAGTTCACGCGTGTGCTCACAATCTTAATCACGGCAGCTCAATCGTATGGATATATCAGAGCCACTGTTAACGCGGAAGCGATCTTAAATCCAGGCGTTTTCTTCACGGTAAGTTCAATCGTTATTCTGGTTGCAGGTACGATGTTCTGTATGTGGTTAGGTGAGCGTATAACGGACAAGGGTATTGGAAATGGTATTAGCATGCTGATCATGATCGGTATCGTTTCTCGTTTTCCGGCTGCGATTTATCAAGAGATTGATGCAAAAGGTATGAATGGAATGCTTTTGTTCATCATTGAAATACTAGCACTCTTCTTCGTGGTGGTAGGTGTAATTGCACTGACTCAGGCTACCAGAAGGATTCCGGTTCAATATGCCAAGCAGGTAGTTGGAAATAAGTTATATGGCGGTAAGCGCGACTTTATACCATTAAAACTTAATTCAGCAGGTGTTATGCCAATCATCTTTGCTCAGGCTCTGATGTTCATACCGCCACTCGTTGCGCAGATTTGGAGAGATAGTGACGTGGGAGCTTATGTAGGAACTACGTTCGCAGATTTCACTTCATGGCAGTACAATTTATTGTTCGGTATTTTGATCCTTGTGTTTACATTCTTTTACACAGCGATCACCGTTCCGTCCAATGACATTGCTGATAATTTGAAAAGAAACGGTGGGTTTGTGCCGGGTATTAAGCCAGGAAAGCAAACCGCTGAATTTATAGACAGTATTTTATCAAAGATTACTTTACCAGGCGCCATTTTCTTAGCGGCCGTTGCTATTCTTCCTGCCTTTGCAGTAAGAGCGGGCATCACGCAGAATTTTGCCCAATTCTATGGTGGAACATCTCTGTTGATTCTCGTTGGCGTTGTGCTTGACACGCTCCAGCAGATCGAGAGCTACCTGTTGATGAGGCATTATGAAGGGATGATGAAGTCAGGCAGAGTAAAAGGACGTTCTCAGTTTGCTGCGGCTTAAAGTTGAATGGTTCACTTAAAAACGGACGAGGAAATTCAGGTCATTAAAGAGAGTGCGCAAATCTTAGGAAAAGCGCATGCGGAAGTAGCCAGGAGGTTAAAACCCGGGGTGAAAACAAAAGATCTGGATCGAGTTGCCGAGGAGTTTATTCGTGACCATCATGGAGTGCCATCTTTTAAAAATTATGGAGGGAGTTTCCCTGCCACCCTTTGTATCTCTGTAAATGAGATCGTGGTGCATGGGTTTCCTGGAGAATATGAAGTAAAAGAAGGAGATATCATCTCTATTGACTGTGGAGTTCAATTTAAAGGATTTCATAGTGACTCGGCTTACACCTACCCGTTGGAAGGTGTAAAGCAAGAAGGCATTGATCTGTTAACCCGAACATATAATTCATTATATCTCGGAATAGAGCAGGCCAAAGTTGGAAATCGAATCGGTGACATTGGTTTTGCAATTCAAAACTATGTAGAGCAGTTTGATTACGGAGTGGTGAGAGAGTTAGTGGGTCATGGAGTCGGAAGGAATCTTCACGAAGATCCGGAAGTTCCTAACTACGGTAAGAGGGGCAAAGGCATGAAGATTGAAGCGGGTATGGTTTTCGCCATTGAGCCAATGATCAACATGGGAACTAAAAATGTGATTCAAGAGCGTGATGGATGGACCATTCGCACCATGGATCGCAAGCCATCATCTCACTTTGAGCACATGGTGGCAATATTTGAGAATAGAACGGAAGTATTGACAACACACGAATATTTAGAAGAAGCTTATTCATTCAAGTGGCGAAACAAAAGTCGATAGAACAAGACGGAACAATATTGGAAGCGTTGTCCAATGCAATGTTCAGAGTGCAGTTGGAAAACGGCCATGAAGTGTTGTCACATATTTCAGGTAAGATGAGGATGCATTACATCCGTATTTTGCCAGGTGACAAAGTAAGATTGGAAATGTCACCGTATGATTTAACTAAAGGAAGGATAACATTTAGATACAAATAAGATGAAAGTAAGAGCATCTATAAAGAAACGGAGCGCTGATTGCAAGATCATCAGACGCAAAGGCAAGTTGTTTGTAATCAACAAGAAGAATCCAAGATATAAACAAAGACAAGGATAATTATGGCACGTATTGCTGGTGTAGATATTCCGGATAACAAGAGAGGCGAAATCGCCCTTACTTACATTTATGGTATTGGCCGCAGATCGGCTCAAAATATCTTAGCGAAAGTAGGCGTTAATTTGGACAAGAAAGCGAAGGAATGGAATGATGAGGAATCCAATGCGATTCGTGCAGCCATTGCCGAGAAATTTAAAATTGAAGGCGCTCTTAAATCTGAAGTTCAGCTTAGCATTAAGCGACTGATGGACATCGGATGTTACAGAGGGCTTCGCCACCGCAAGGGATTGCCTGTGCGTGGACAAACTACCAAAAACAACGCTCGTACCCGCAAAGGAAAGCGTAAGACGGTAGCAAACAAGAAGAAGGCAACTAAAGGTTAATCATCACTAAACGAAAATAAACTTTTCTGTATGGCAGCACCAGCAGTCGAAAAAAAGAAGGACAAGAGCAAGAAGCGTGTGGTAAATGTGGAAGCCGTAGGCCAAGCCCACATTAGAGCCACCTTCAATAACATCATTATTGCCATGACCAATACTACCGGACAGGTGGTGTCATGGGCTTCTGCCGGAAAGATGGGCTTTAAGGGCTCTAAGAAAAACACTCCCTATGCAGCGCAGGTTGCAGCTCAGGAGTGTGCTACCAAAGCCTTTGAATTAGGTTTGCGCAAAGTAGAAGTATTTGTGAAAGGCCCTGGTGCCGGTCGCGAATCTGCTATCCGCAGCATTCAGGCATCAGGTATCGAGGTAACAATTATTAAGGATATGACCCCTATGCCTCATAATGGTTGCCGTCCTCCTAAGAAAAGAAGAGTTTAATTAATAAAAGACAAAGAATAAGTCATGGCAAGATACATCGGCCCCAAAGCCAGAATCTCCAGAAGATTTAACGAGCCTATCCTGGGCGAGAGTAAAGCACTTCTAAAGAAGAACTATCCTCCCGGCATGCACGGTAAAGGCAAAAAACGTAAGCAATCTGAATATGCTACGCAGTTAGCAGAAAAGCAGAAGGCGAAATATATCTATGGTGTTTTGGAACGTCAGTTTGAGAATATTTTCGATAAAGCATCCCGTAAAAAGGGTGTTACAGGCGAAGTATTGCTTCAATTGCTGGAGTCAAGATTAGATAACACAGTTTATCGTTTAGGTGTTGCTCCCACCCGTAGAGCGGCTCGTCAGTTAGTGGTACACAAACATATCACGGTAAATGGTGATGTGGTAAACATTCCATCGGTGAGCCTTCGTCCTGGTGATGTAGTGGCAGTTCGTGAAAAGTCTAAATCACTGGAGACGATCACCTATTCATTGTCTGTACAAAGCGCAAAGAAATATAATTGGTTAGAGTGGGATGGTAGCGAAATGTCAGGAAAACTGATCAATCTACCGCCAAGACAGGATATTCCTGAAAATATCAACGAGCAGTTAATCGTTGAATTGTACTCTAAGTAATTTACAACTATTAATAAACCGCATATGTCAATATTAGCATTTCAAATGCCTGAGAAAGTGGTGATGGAGAAATCAGATGATTTCCATGGTCTCTTTACATTCAAACCTCTCGAAAAAGGTTATGGCGTAACCATTGGCAACGCACTACGAAGAATACTTTTGTCTTCGTTGGAAGGTTATGCAATCACCGGAATTAAAGTTCCTGGCGTGTTGCATGAGTTTTCTACGATCGAAGGCGTAGTGGAGGATGTAGCAGAGATTATTCTGAATTTGAAGCAAGTGCGTCTTAAGAAGATTACTGATAATTTTGATAACAAGATCACAGTAACCATTAAGAAGCAGAAGCAATTTAAAGCAGGAGACATCACAAAGTTTACTTCATCATTTGAAGTACTAAATGCTGATCATGTTATTTGTAATCTTGATGAGGCATCACAATTTGAGATTGAATTAACTATTGAAAAGGGCAGAGGATATCTTCCCGCAGAGGAGAACAAACCCAATGAGCAGGTATTTGGCTTTATTCCAATCGATGCCATTTTCACACCGGTGAAGAATGTTAAATACAGTGTTGAAAACACGCGTGTTGAGCAGAAGACAGATTATGAGAAATTATTGGTGGATATCGAAACAGACGGATCCATTCATCCTGAGAAAGCACTCGAAGGCGCTGCATTCATTTTGATCCAGCACTTCAGATTATTCTCTGATAAATCAATCGAACTTGAAACGGGTAAGGATAGCGAAGTAGAGCAGGTAGATGAGGAGATGCTACACATGCGCAAGCTGTTGAAGACACAACTTCATGATCTTGACTTGTCAGTACGAGCCTACAACTGCTTGAAGGCCGCTGACGTGAAAACATTGGCTGACCTGGTGCAGCTTGACATATCAGATATGATGAAATTCAGAAACTTTGGTAAAAAGTCTCTGGCCGAATTAGAACAATTAGTAGCTGAGAAGAACCTTACATTCGGAATGGATCTCGCTAAGTATAAACTGGAGGAAGATTAATCATGAGACACGGAAAAAAAATTAATCACCTTGGAAGAAAGTCGGCTCATCGTCATGCACTTCTTTCAAATATGGCATCTTCGTTGATTTTGCATAAGCGGATCACGACTACCATTGCCAAAGCGAAAGCATTGAAGAAGTATGTGGAGCCTTTGATCACAAAGGCGAAGGATAACACCACACATTCTCGCAGAACGGTTATGTCTTACCTTCAAAATAAAGAATCTGTAATTGCCTTATTTGGCGAGGTGGCAGGTCGCACGGCCGATCGTCCGGGTGGCTACACCAGAATTATAAAGTTGGGTGACGTTCGTTTGGGTGATGCAGCAGAAATGTGCCTTTTTGAGTTAGTGGACTTCAATGATCTTTATAACAAAGAAGGTGTTGAGAAGAAAGCTAAAACACGTAGAGGCCGCAAGTCGAAAAAGGCTGAAGATGCAGAAGTAGTTGCTCCGGAAGCAGCTGCGGAAAAAGTAGAAAAGCCTAAAAAAGCAGCCAAAAAGAAAAGCTAAATGATGCTTTTTAACGATATGAAAAAGGGATTGGACATGGTTCAATCCCTTTTTTATTGTCTAAATGTTACTTCGAAATCGGTTGTTAAAATTTTAATGCTCAGAATAACGTTCAAACCTTAAACGTGAACTATTTTTGTTAACCACTTACCGTTTAATCCATTGAGAGACAAGGCATATCTACTCCTCGAAGACGGCTTTCTTATTGAAGGCAAAGCCATTGGCAAACGAGGCACCTCCGGAGGCGAAATTTGTTTTAATACCGGAATGACAGGCTACCAGGAAATTTATACTGATCCTTCCTATTACGGCCAGATCATAGTAAATACAACTGCCCATATTGGCAATTACGGTACCGTGGTGGAGGAGCAGGAATCAGCCTCACCAAAGATCAGCGGTATTGTGGTCAATGAGTTTTCAGATGAGTACAGCAGGAAGACAGCAAAGGAAAGCCTTCAGACGTATCTTGAAAGACATAATGTAGTTGGAATTGCAGATGTGGATACCCGGATGTTGGTTCGATACATTCGCAGCAAAGGCGCAATGAATGCAATCATTTCATCGGAACTTTCACCTGAACGACTGAAGGAAGAAATAAAGAAAGTGCCATCGATGGATGGCCTTGAGTTATCCTCCAGGGTAAGCACCACGAAGCCCTATTTTGTCGGTCACCCGGGCGCTTCTTTGAAAGTGGCAGCGTTGGACGTAGGTATTAAAACAAGCATTCTAAGGAACCTTGTAGATCGTGATTGTTACGTGCAAGTGTTTCCGGCTAAGACTTCTTTTGCAGTAATGAAGGCATGGGAGCCTGATGGATATTTTATTTCCAACGGACCTGGCGATCCATCCGTGATGGATTATGCAATTACTACCGTGAAGGAAATGCTGAACTCAAACAAACCAGTCTTTGGAATTTGCTTAGGCCATCAGTTGCTTGCTCTTGCAGCAGGTATTTCTACGTATAAGATGCACCACGGTCATCGCGGGCTTAACCATCCTGTAAAAAACTTAATCACCGGCCTGGGAGAAATGACATCTCAAAATCATGGGTTTTCCATTAGCGAAAAAGATGTCGATAAAAATCCCGATGTAGAAGTAACACACGTGCATCTCAACGACAGTACCATCATGGGTATTCGTTTGAAGAGTAAAAAAGCATTCTCAGTCCAATACCACCCTGAAGCTTCACCCGGCCCTCATGACAGCCGATATTTATTCGACCAGTTTTTATCGATGATAAAAGAAGAGATAACCGTTAATAATTAACCCAAATATCAATTACCATTTAAATCGAAATTATTATGAGCTTAATTGAAAGTGTTCACGCCCGTCAGATTCTTGATAGTCGTGGTAATCCCACAGTAGAAGTAGATGTTGTAACCTCATCAGGTGCTTTTGGTCGTGCAGCAGTTCCGTCTGGCGCTTCTACGGGTACACACGAAGCTGTTGAACTTCGCGATGGTGACAAGAAAGTTTATATGGGCAAAGGCGTGCTCAAAGCAGTTAATAATGTAAATACAAAAATCGCCTCCGAAGTGGTGGGTCTCTCCGTGTTTGATCAGACGTTGATTGACCGCGTGATGATTCAACTCGATGGCACTCCTAACAAAGCGAAGTTAGGTGCCAATGCGATTCTTGGAACTTCCCTAGCGGTTGCTAAGGCGGCTGCTATGGAAGCGGGACAGTCATTATATCGTTATGTAGGCGGTGTAAACGCAACAACACTTCCTGTACCGATGATGAATATTTTAAATGGTGGTAGTCACGCAGATAATGCTATCGACTTTCAGGAGTTTATGGTGATGCCCGTGGGTGCAAGCTCTTTTTCCGAAGCGCTGAGAATGGGTGCTGAGATCTTTCATACACTGAAGAAAGTGCTGCATGACAAAGGACTTTCTACTAACGTGGGTGACGAAGGTGGATTCGCTCCGAATTTGAAATCAAATGAAGAAGCTATCGAAGTGGTAGTTAAGGCAATCGAGAAGGCTGGCTTCAAACCAGGCCAGGATGTATTTATTGCCCTTGATCCAGCTGCCTCTGAGTTCTACGATTCCAAAACAAAATTATATCACTTCAAGAAATCTTCAGGCCAAAAACTGAAGCCTCAAGAAATGGCTGAATATTGGACCAAGTGGGCGAAGAAATATCCTATCATCTCTATTGAAGATGGTTTGGCTGAAGATGATTGGGCAGGTTGGAAAACCTTAACCGATAACATTGGAGACACGATTCAGTTAGTGGGGGATGATCTTTTTGTAACCAATGTGAAGCGCTTGCAAGATGGAATTGATAAGGGCGTAGCGAATTCGATTTTGGTTAAAGTAAACCAGATTGGTTCATTGACGGAAACCATTGATGCTGTAAATCTTGCTAAAAAGAATTCATACAAGAGCATTATGTCACACCGCTCCGGAGAAACAGAAGATAGCACCATTGCTGATCTGGCCGTTGCTTTAAATACAGGCCAGATTAAAACCGGTTCTGCTTCTCGTTCAGATAGAATGGCGAAATACAATCAACTCCTTCGTATTGAGGAGGAGTTGGGCGAGGTGGCCTACTTCCCCGGTAAGAACTTTTAAGTTTCGTTAATAAATTAATTCTTGTTAAGCCCTGCCACTATCTGGCGGGGCTTTTCTTATTTTGGGAATTAAGTTCAATTAGGGAAATTTCTAACAATGTTGGTTCTCTTGCAAGACCAAATTTTTAGAGATTTTAGCTTTTTCTATAGCATTGGGATCCATGCTTGATTTTTGCAGAATACAATTGAAGCTAAAAAACAAGCAAAAAAAATATGGAAACGGATGTGGTGTGGATCTCATTTGTAGTAGTGGTGGTGACTGTAATAGGTCTGGTCCTCTTTTTAAGTAGACTAGGATCCTCAACGGCCAGCCTTGATTTCGCAGGAATTTGGTTGAACGAATCAATGAATATCAGGATCCTTCTTTATGATATTGATTCGGAATTTCAGGGGTCAGTTATTTGGGCGAATGGAATGGATAAATTACTTGGCTTTAAAGTGGTAGAGAACTTGAGATTTGATAAATCTAAAAAGGGCAGAGGTAAATATTCTGATCCATTAACCGGACGGCAATATGAAATAACCCTGAGCATGAAGCGAAAAGGATTGATTCTGCTGGATGCGTTTCACCCTAACTCTAATGGCGTGGCCTTTTCTCAGGAATGGAAACAATTTGTATCCTAAAGGTTGGCAAATCAGGCACGTCAAAGTCCTGATTTGCACCTTTTCAGTTTTAATCTATATCTTCGTAGAACTATTTTTTAAACTACTATGCTGAAAAGATTACCTCCTGCATTTAGGAATTTCTATTTTGTAACAGCAATTTCATTTCTCGCCTGGATGATTTTTTTGGACTCCAATGATTTGATTTCGCGATTTAAGATGTCATCCAAACTCAGAAGCCTCGAGAGAGAAAAGGAATTTTATCAGGAAAAAATTTCTGAAGTCGAGAAAGACAGAACCGAGTTAATGACAAACAAAGAACTTTTAGAAAAGTTTGCCCGTGAGAAATACCTTATGAAAAAAGAGAGCGAAGACCTTTTTATAGTTCAGGAAGAAGATTAATCGTTTACATTATGAAATTTTCAATTCTGGGATTTCTTTTTTTTATTTCTCTCAATTGTTTTTCACAACGAGTGGTCGATGAGGGAGCAAGTCCATCATTAAAAGACAGACTCTATGTAGGAGGTGGATTTGGTTTGAATGGTGGATCGGATGCATACGGAAATCGATATTTTTATTTTGCCTTAAATCCAATTATTGGCTATATGGTCACGCCTAAACTATCCGTTGGAACGGGATTGAATTGGCAACGATACAGTTACTCTGAACCGGTTAAGTTGAACATAGATCAATATGGGGTAAGCCCATTTATGCGTTATAATTTCAGCCAGGTATTTGCCTATGGTGAATACAATTTAATAAACACACCCACCTACAATTTAGCGCAGCGTAGAGCCTATGATCGTTTACTTCTAGGCTTAGGTTATTCTCAACCATTGGGTCAGCGAAGAGGTGCCATTAATGCTATGGCGTTATATGATGTCATTTATGATCAGCAAGAGCGCGCTTTTGCATCACCTTGGGTGTTCAGAATTTTCTTTTCTTTTTGATTTATAAGCTCACTCCTAGTTTTAAGCCAAGTTCTTTTAGGTCTTCTACCACCTTTGCATTCAAAGGTATTCCATCTGTGCGTCTGATCAACTCACTTTCACGCTCCGGATCTCCAGGAATAACAAGATGAGATATTCCCTCTACTGTTTTTGCCGAGCGGAATCGGGTAATCCAATTATCCATATGCTTTTTAAAATCATCGGCAGGACGGAATGCATCTACGCGCATCGCACCAAAGAAATGCCCGATGCCATCCCCAACCGGATCGGCAGGTGGTGCAAGGAAACTAACAAAGGGAGGTACCCACGGTCCGTAATTAGCTCCACTTAATACAGCAGAGAATATATCCACCCATGCACCTAAACAAAATCCTTTATGACTTCCGTGTTCACGATCACCACCCAGAGGTAATAAGGCACCACCATCTTTCAATTCGTTTGGGTTGGTAGAAATACTCCCATCTTTCTTTTGAATCCATCCTTCCGGGGCTTCCTGATTTTTTCGCTGTAAGATTTCAAGCTTGCCATTAGCTGCCGTTGTTGTTGCAAAGTCAGCAACAAAGGCGGGCTGCTCGCCTGCAGGAATGGCAACGCAGATAGGGTTTGTTCCTAACAATCTTTCTATTGAAAAGGTGGGCGCTACCAAAGGGCTTGCGTTGGTCATGGACATGCCAATCATATCATGTTTCAAAGCCATCATAGCGTGATAGCCGGCAATACCAAAATGGTTTGAATTTTTAACAGCCACCCAGCCGGTGCCTACTTGATTTGCTTTTTGAATGGCAATCTCCATGGCCTTAGGTGCCACTACTAAACCTAATCCACCATCACCATCTACGACTGCTGTGCTGGGCGTTTCGTGAACAATTTTTATGTTGGGTGAGCTGTTGATGCGCTTTACTTCCCAAAGCCTCACATATCCTGACAAACGGGCTATACCATGAGAATCGATGCCTCGGAGATCAGCGCTTAATAGTACATCAGTAGCTAACCGTGCCTGATCTTTTGAGCAATTCATTTTCTTGAAAACCGAGTGAGCAAATTGCCACAGTTCATGATAGGATAATGTGAGTTCTTTCATATCACAAATGTGTCGTATTGCGTTTAATAATCAAGGGTTTAAAAAAAATTATCCCGAAGAATGTGGAAATTTGCCTTTGCTTGCATCTTAAGATAAAATTTAAAAAAATGAAAAATCCATCTGCGTTATCCATTTTGTTTTTGATTTCTATCAACACATTTGGCCAAACCGAAAAGCCTGTAGAATCAAGAATTGACGAGGTCACCGTTTTTTTAAACAAAGCGCAGGTGACTCGCGAAGTAAAAACCCGACTCGAAACAGGAAAGACTAATCTGATCCTTTCGGGATTGACCTCTCAATTAGATCCGCAAAGTATTCAGGTAGTAGGAAAAGGAAGTTTTATTATTCTCGGAATCAGTCATCAGCAAAACTTTCTCCATGAACTTAACATGCCTAAAAACCTGAAGGTATTAAAGGATTCTATCGAGCTCCTGCAAAAGCAAGTACTGCTGGAGCAAAGTCAGAAGGAGATTTTAAATAAGGAAGAGCAGATGCTGTTGAGCAACCAGAAAATTGGAGGCACCAATCAAAATCTTACGGTCGCTGAACTAAAGGCGATGGCTGATTTTTATCGAAGCAGGTTAGGTGATATTGTTACTATGCGCATGAAGCAAGATGAAAAAATCAAAAAGATGAATGAACGAATTTCCAAACTCAACAGGCAATTCAATGAGCAAAATGAATTGCTGCGTAGGAATACTAGTGAGCTTGTCATCGGTGTTTCTGCAGAGTCAGCAACACCAGCGGATCTAAGAGTAAGTTATGTGGTAGCCAATGCCGGATGGAATGCTGTCTATGATGTAAGGGCGATCAACACAAAAAGTCCGCTGCAACTCAGTTACAAAGCCAACGTATTTCAAAGTACCGGTGAAGAGTGGAAGAATGTAAAACTGAAATTATCCACAGCCAATCCAAATCAAAGCGGACTAAAACCCGAATTATATTCCTGGTATCTGGATTTTTATACCCCCATTGCATATCAGAATAGTAAAGCTAAAACTAATCGGCCGGCTGCTGCCATGAGGGCCTCGGAGGACAAAGCGGAGTTGGCTGAAGAATCGATGGTAGAAGCCCAGTCGCTGTCTGAATTTGTATCGACTGTACAAACTTCACTGAACTCTGAGTTTGACATTTCGCTTCCCTACTCGGTTTCCTCTTCATCTAAACCAACGGTAGTTGATATTCGCAATTATGAGATGAAGGCTGACTACAGTTATTCTGTAGTACCCAAGTTAGATGCAGATGCATTTCTTATGGCAAAAGCTACAGGTTGGGAAGAATACAGTTTATTACCTGGTGAAGCCAATATTTTCTTTGAGGGAACTTTTGTGGGGAACTCGTTCATCGATCCGAATAACGTAAAAGATACATTGGCTCTTTCTTTGGGGCGCGATAAGCGAATCGTAGTGAAGCGTGAGAAACTCAGGGACTTAACTTCCAGAAGTGTGATGGGAAACTTGAAGAAGGAAAATTATACCTGGGAGATCAGCATCAGAAATACAAAGAGTGAAGCGATTCGAATAAGCATTGAAGACCAGGTTCCGGTATCTCAGAATACACAAATTGAAATAACGGTGCTCGATGCGGGAGGTTCCAATTACAATAAGCAGACCGGTAAATTAATCTGGAACCTTGACATAAAGCCAAGTGAAACCAGAAAGCTTGTCTATAAGTATGAGGTAAAATATCCGAAAGATAAACAGGTAACAGGACTTTAGAATTAAAGGTGCTTCGGCATCTTTTTTTATGATTATTCTTCTGATAAAGCTGCGAGTACACCTTCTTTCAATGAATATGACGACACGCGCAATGTATCAAAATGATAGTGATCAAGTAAAAATTTAATAAGACAACAAGCCACCACAATCATATCTACGCGCATTTCAATCATGCCGGGTATTTGCATTCTGGCAGCACGATCTTTATAAAGTAGGTCCTCATAGATATCATTATATGCGTGTATACCAAATGGAGTTTCCGGACTGTCCTCCAAGGGCAGACTATTTTTACAACAGTAAATATCACTCAGCGTATCAAACGTGCCTGAAGAACCAATTAGTATTTTTGGATTATGCTGTGTTAATGCAGTTTGTAATAAGGCGAGCTCCTTCTGAAAGAAATTGAAAAGAGTACTCACTTCTTCTTCCGTTATAGGATCATGTTTTTGAAATTTCTCCAGCAATCGCTGTCCCCCAATTTCAAAGCTGTGACTCCAGAATATTTCCTTTTTGTTGCCGATAATAAACTCAACACTGCCACCACCGATATCCATGATCAATGATTTCTCGGTTCCCATGTTAATGGCGGCCCGGGCTCCTTTATAAATATATTCAGCCTCTTGCAAGCCGGTAATGATCTGAGTTTTTATGCCTGTCTCTGCTTCAATTCTTTTTATTACTTCTTCTCCATTTCGCGCATTACGCAGGGCACTGGTACCAAAAGCCCAGACATTTTCAATTCGAGCTTTGCGAATGGTTTTGCTGAAATCCTTCATGGCATTAACAGCACGCTCCATACCTTCAGGGGTGATATAGCCCTGATTGATTCCACCAACCCCAATTTTTACAGGCACTTTTTCGCGGTAGTCAATGGTGAACCCGCCTGGTGAAATTGTGGCCAACATTAAATGAAAAGTGTTGGTGCCCATATCGATGATTGCCACTTGTTTCATATCCCTTATTTCGATTGGCCAAGATACAATTTCAGCCCTAACAATAACTATATTTGGGAATTACAAAATGAATTATGGCTAAGCGAAAAGTTAACTCTGAAATACTTCAACCGAAGTTTGATGAACTGGAAAGAAAGAATGTTGAAACACTTTTGGGAGGGGGTGAAAAGCGCATTGAACAACAACACGCCAAGGGAAAGCTAACCGCACGTGAGCGTGTATTTCTTTTGATGGATGAAGGTTCTTTCGAAGAGTTAGGAAAGTTTGTGATGCACCGCAGCAAAGATTTTGGATTGGATAAAGAACACTATTTGGGCGATGGTGTGATCACCGGATATGGCACTATTCAGGGAAGACTGGTATATGTTTTTTCGCAGGATTTCACCGTGTTTGGCGGATCACTTTCTGAAACTCACGCAGAGAAAATCGTGAAGATCATGGAGCTTGCTATGAAAAATGGTGCGCCTGTGATTGGTCTCAATGATTCAGGCGGAGCGCGTATTCAAGAGGGTGTTGTATCACTGGGTGGTTATGCCGATATTTTTTATCGCAACGTAATGGCCTCGGGTGTGGTGCCTCAGATATCGGCTATCATGGGGCCTTGTGCTGGTGGCGCAGTATACTCGCCTGCCATGACCGATTTTATTTTCATGGTTGAAAATACTTCTTTCATGTTTGTAACCGGACCCAACGTAGTGAAGACCGTTACTCACGAGAATGTAACAGCGGAGGAACTGGGGGGAGCCTCAACGCACAGCACAAAAAGTGGGGTTACTCATTTTGCCTGTGCCAATGAAGCAGAGTGTATCAATCAGATTAAGCAACTCTTTAGTTATGTTCCTCAAAATTGTGAAGACACCGTACCACTTTTGCCATATAGTCCTACAAATGAATCGCGTCCGGCATTGAATGAGATTATCCCGGCTAATCCTAATCAACCGTATGATATGCGTGAAGTGATAAACGGATTAATGGATGATCAATCGTTTTTTGAAGTCCATAAGAATTTTGCCGAAAACATTGTTGTGGGTTTTGCGCGTTTGGCAGGGCGAAGTATTGGCATTGTTGGAAACCAACCAGCTGCACTGGCGGGTGTGTTGGATATTGACGCGAGCGTGAAAGGTGCGCGCTTTGTTAGATTCTGTGATTGCTTTAATATTCCCTTGTTGGTACTTGAAGACGTGCCGGGCTTTCTACCTGGAACAGATCAGGAGTGGAATGCCATTATCACCAATGGAGCAAAGTTACTCTATGCCTTTTCGGAAGCCACCGTTCCTCGCGTGACTGTGATCACACGCAAGGCATACGGAGGTGCCTATGATGTGATGAACTCCAAACACATTGGCGCTGATTTGAACTTCGCATGGCCCACGGCAGAGATTGCCGTGATGGGCGCGAAAGGTGCCGCTGAAATTATCTTTAAAAAGGAAATAGCAGAATCGGAAAACCCGGAAGCGAAGTTGAATGAGAAAGTGGAGGAATATACCCGCAAGTTTGCTAATCCCTATCGGGCGGCTCACCGCGGATACATTGATGAGGTGATCTATCCCGATCAAACGAGAGAGAAATTGATACGTGCTTTTTCAATGCTAGAAAATAAAGCAGCAAAACTTCCTAAAAAGAAACACGGCAACATTCCACTTTAAAATCAAATGATATGACTTTGCAGGATGCCCAGCAACAGGTTGATCAATGGATAAAAGCGCATGGCGTTCGCTACTTCAATGAATTGACCAACATGGCTATTCTTACAGAAGAAGTGGGTGAGGTAGCTCGCATCATGGCCCGCAGGTATGGTGAACAATCCGAAAAAGAATCGGACAAGGATAAAGAGTTGGGCGATGAAATGGCGGATGTGCTTTGGGTGTTGATTTGCCTGGCCAACCAAACCGGTGTGGATCTTACCAAAGCCTTTCAGCAAAATCTTGAAAAGAAGACTATTCGTGATAAAGACAGGCATCACCAAAATCCTAAACTGAAATGAAGAAAATCATTATTGCCTTGTTGATGATAATCATGTTTGCTTCCTGCAAGCAACATCCCGTGGCAGATCAGGCTGTGTTTGGAAAAGTGTGAACGGGAGATGATCAAACTCCCTGGGCCGAAGGCCGCCAATTAACAGATCAATTCATTATTCACAAGCCTGGGAATAACGGTATACTGATCGGGGGTCAGACAAAACTCAATGTCTTTATGGATATTAAGTCGATTCAACCTTTTTACGTGGCTGGAACTTTTTAGGTATTCCACCATGTCTCCTTTTGCCAGGTTGTAAAGATGCTGTGCGGCCAATGGAGCATCACAATCTGGCTCGATGTGGTTTCTGAGTTTTTCCACCAACGCACCTGCAAACAACGTGTCCTCCAGATTTACTTTTCCTTTCCAACCAGCGCAGACCACCAGAATGTTATTGTGACTAAACAATAGATACTTAATGATTGAAGAAAGATTCAGAAAGCTGCCAATGATCACTTCGTGTGCCAGTTTTGATTTTTCTATGGCTTGCGTTCCGTTGGTGGTAGTGAAAGCAATTTTTTTATCGGTTACTTCGGTGCCCATATATTCAAAAGGAGAATTTCCCTTATCAAAACCATCTACTTTCTTGCCATCACGCTCACCCGATGTAATGTAGCCGCGCGATTTCATGAGCCGGCATTCTTCCTGACTTGCAATGGGAACAATCCGCTCAGCACCATGGGCAAAGGCGGTGACCATGCACGATGTAGCGCGCAGGATGTCAACGATGACGACTGTTTTGTCCTTCAACGAATAGAGATGAATCAGTTCCGGAGTTAAACAAACGTCAATAGTTTTCATGGCTTGATTTGATGGTGGGTTAATTTGAAGATTTATAGATGGGGTTAAAGCATTAACCTGTTTTCAAATTAACTAGTTGTTGATTAATGGTAACTTGCTCACTACTGCTTTCAAAGCTTTTCCACGCACATCCACATAAATTTCTGACCCCGGTGCAGAGAATTCGGTAGTCACATACCCTAATCCAATACCGATACTCATCATGGGAGATTGTGTGCCGGAGGTAACTTTTCCTATTACATTTCCTGCTTCATCTTTTACTACATAGTCATGACGGGGAATACCTTTGTCAACCATTTTAAAGCCCACCAGCTTTTTCTTCACGCCCTCTTCTTTTTGTTTTTTCAGATTCGCTGAGTTGGTAAAGTCTTTGGTGAACTTGGTGATCCAGCCCAATCCAGCTTCCAATGGAGATGTGGTGTCGTCAATATCATTTCCATAAAGGCAGAAGCCCATTTCAAGTCGCAGCGTATCCCGTGCACCTAAGCCAATTGGTTTGATGTTCTCATCTTTGCCAGCTTCAAAAATGGCATTCCATATTTTTTCTCCATCTTTATTTTTAACATAAATCTCAAAGCCACCAGCACCGGTATATCCAGTGTTACTCATGATCACATCATCAACGCCAGCAAACTCGCCAATCGCAAAGTGATAATATTTAATGGCAGATAAATCGGTCTTTGTTAATTTCTGTAATACAGTGATAGCCTTTGGCCCCTGAACGGCAAACAGACACATGTCGTCAGAAAGATTCTTTAGTGTTGCTCCTTTCGTATTGTATTTTGAAAACCAGTTCCAATCTTTCTCAATGTTGGAAGCATTCACCACGATGAAGTAATCATCTTCTTTAATACGGTAGACAATGAGGTCATCAACGATGCCGCCTTGTTCGTTAGGCAAGCACGTATATTGGGCCTGGCGATCTACCAACTTTGATGCATCGTTGCTGGTGATACGTTGAATCAGATCCAACGCATGAGGTCCCTCAACTTTAAATTCACCCATGTGCGAGACATCAAAAACACCCACGCCATTGCGCACAGTCATGTGCTCTTCGATGTCGGATGAATAGCGCACCGGCATGTTATAGCCTGCAAACGGCACCATCTTGGCACCCAGTTTTTCATGTAAATCGTTGAGAGGTACTTGTTTTGTTTCCATAGCATTAATAAAGTCAGCAAAAGTAACGATAGAATTTCATTTGACGTAACGCGCGTTTAGGTTTGGCTTACTCCACATCAAAGAAATCCGGGTTTTCCTTTACATACCGGTTGAATGAAGATCTTGGCAGTATAGCTTTTAGTTTTTCAAGACTTTCCTCGGCTTCATCATCGAAGCCTAGGATTGCCGCTTCTTTCACATAAGCTTTCAATAGTTTGACCGAATTCGGTTTGACCATCAGCCCCTCTACCAGCATGGAATATGACGTAAGACGATCAATCGTAGTGTCCTTGGCAAGGAATTGTGAGGAGGCAATAACGCCTTCTTCAAAATACATGTTGGCCCTGCCGAGGTGATTAAAACTTTCTTTGACTTTATCCAATTCTCCAGCCTTTTCATCCAGCAGTGCCTGCCAGTAGATGAGTTCGTTTCGATAGTATTTCTTTAACAGATCCACGGTATTGATTTGCATTTTAAGTTCATCCCAGTTTTTGGAATCGGCCAGCAACATGCAAGTCATGTAATGAATTTCTGCGAGCGTACTTTCTTTGGAGGGCGTTAGGCCATCCAGCATATTGAGATAGCGGGCAGCTACTTCAATTTCGTCCAGTGCATACCATTTTTTGCTGTACTCCACTAATGCCCGCGCCTTCAGTTCTTCATTACGAATATTATTTACTATTTTCTGAAACTGATTGGAATCCTCCACCACGATTTTGTATCGGCAATACAGGTATTTACTTTCATCATCAAGTGTTTCAACTTTAGATGGTATTGTCTCTAATACCAAAATCATTTTTTTATAGGCGGAATGAGAAGTACCCGGTGATTTCGAAAGACTATCCCATAAAGGTTTTGCTGCTGTGAAATTATTGGCTTCTGTTAAGGCGAGCGCCTCGCTAAGCAGCGCTGCGGGCTGTTGTTTCTCTTTCGCGATAGCAAAATAATTGGCAGCAATTTCCGGATTGCCCTGCTCGAATGCCCAGTTTCCAAGCAAAAGAAAATATTTTCCGCTACCTCTGCTATACGCTACTTCTCGGGTCAGTTCAAAGGCGCGCTTTACCATGCCTTGTGCATAATAGGCCTGAGCCGATGCAATGAGAATATATTCTTTAAACGGGTCGTTGACGGGGCGCCTGGCGAGTTCGATTGCTTTATGAATAAATGTAGTATCAACTTTTTTGCGTTGGTTGATAAAGTAATTACAAATGAATGCTGCTTTTGTTGCAGACAGTGTCGTATCGCTGCCTATCGTAAAATCAATTTCAATCGGTGTGTTCTGCAGGTTGGCAAGTGCTAGCGCATTTGTTTTAGGTCCCTCTTTATCGGAGCCTAATAGTAACAGCAGAGAGTCGGCAGGATAGTTTATTTTGAATCGTACACTCGCTGCAAGCAAATTGGTTTCAGCAACATCTTTCACATAGCCTGACTTGCGGGCCTCTTGAAATGCTTGCAAAGCAGAGTCGGACAAGCTGCGTTGAGTATAAATTAGCCCCTTGGCATTCAACAGGGCGGCATGATGGGAAAGCTTTTTATTTGCCTTCTCGATAGCGTACAAGGCCTCCGATGTTTTGCGGCTGCGCAGGTAGGCATCACTAAGATTAATTATCGTCTGCTCCACAGGATAGCTTTCACTGGCGGCAATCCATTCATCAATTTCTTTTTGGGGTTCAAGTTTTGCGGCTTGTATGCCGGCCAACGCATAATGCGCATGATGATTTTGGTTACGGAAAAATACAGACTTGTTGTAGTAGAGTTCTGCTGTCTCAATATTGCCCTGCGTCAGGTATAGATCACCGTAGCTGTTGTAGTAGGATGCAAAAATCTGGTTAAAGGGTACGCGCCAGTTGGTATCAAATAACAGAAACGCAAACGTACAGATGAGGCCCATCAACCGGAAAGTAAAATACGGCATCGTAGTGGGTTTGTACAGTACTTTGTGTACCTGCAAATTTTTGGTGAGCATGGATCCAAAGTTTGAAATCACATAAAAGAGGAAGATGATTCCATAACCGAGGTGACTGTAAATGATAA
>Ga0163144_10004891_pt1 | contig 29982 bp, 21 predicted proteins | sample OliLak19BULKMAT1_FD_123175 | JGI IMG/M metagenome (GOLD analysis project Ga0163144, IMG submission 123175) | Freshwater microbial mat bacterial communities from Lake Vanda, McMurdo Dry Valleys, Antarctica - Oligotrophic Lake LV.19.BULKMAT1 | ecosystem: Environmental > Aquatic > Freshwater >...
AAACCCGCTAGCGCATACCCAACGCGTACGCCCAAAACGCCGCCACCTCGCGGGCGACGAAGCGCGGCAAGGGCCCTTAGGGTTCGGGTCTCGCGGGCCGCGCTGCAGTGCACGTCGAGCCCCCCACGCTCGAACGCGAGGCGCGCGCGCGGCAAGTGGTAGGCGTGGCTGACGACGAGCACCCGGCGGCCCCCGCGAAGGTCCAAGAGCGCGGCCACTGCGCGTGCGCTCGCTCCCGTATCAAGACCGCCGCGGTCCAAAACGATCTGCTCTGGCGCGAGCCCGACGTCCGCCGCGATCTGAGCCATCGCGTCGCATTCGTGCGTGCCCGCGGGTCCCGGTCCCCCACTCCCGGTCAGGATCGGGGCGCTGCCAGCGCGGACGAGCGCTGCGCCCGTGCGTGTGCGGTCGAGGAGCGCGAGGCGCGGCGTCCCATCCGCGCGCACGCCCGCACCCAACACGACCACGGCGTCGTCCGGCCAGCGATCCCGCGTGCTCCCCAACGCAAACATCAGGGGCAGCGAAAAACCCACGTCAGCTCAGCGCAGCCAAGCCGCACCGTGGGCGCCCGCTCGGCCGGGCTTCACGGAAGGATGTCGATGACGGCGAAGGCGCCCGTAGCGTTGGGTGTGACGAGCAGCTCGCCCTTGTGCGGATCGTGCGCCACCGCCAGGGGCGGAACACCGCTGGCGAGCACCAGGCTCGGGGGATTCGGGAAACCGCGCAAGACGAGCGTCAGCGGCTTGAAGTCCGTCGTCCAGCTCGTCACCGAAAGGGCGAGCGCCGACGTCAATCCCGCCGCTTCGAGGTCCAGCTCGAGGCGCCGCACACCACGCGCACCCTGCACCGCGATCGCGTTCGATCCACCCGATCCCACGGTGAGGCGATAGCGCGCCACCGTCGACGGATCGATCGCGAGCACACGCGACATGCGGTACGCCGCAAGGCGATCCGCGAAGATTTCCGCGCTGCCACCACCCAGGTCTCCGGGCGCAGGGGCCTCACTCGCCTGGGCAACAAAATCGACGGCTTGGGCCATCGACAGGGAACTCCAGGCGTGGGTGGACGGTCCCGCTTGCACCTCGTTCACCGCCACCAGCGCTCCCTGCGCAAGCAGGTAATCGCGCAGCGCGCGGTTGTATTGGACGAGGTTGGTGTTCGGGTCCTGGCTATTCCAGTGCAGGTAGATCGGCAGGTCCTTCAGGTTTACAGCCTGCGCGCTCGCGGGAACGGCCGCCCCGCCCTGCACACGGATCGGGTTGACACGCGCCCACGCAAACGGCGATTGGAGCGGCGCACCACCAAAGTGGTCGGGGTTCGCAAGGAGCTGCTGCAACTGCAGCGTGCCGACGTTGTACTGGTCGATGACGTCCATCGTGCCGGTGTGGTTGATCACACCGGCGATGCGCACCGGTCCCTGCGGGGACTGGTGGCGCAGCGCGTAGGAAACCGCGTTCAAGCCGCCCATCGAGAACCCCGCGGTGTAAACGCGCTTCTCGTTGTAGGCGATGCCGTTGGTGCGCAGCCAGACGAGGATGGCGTCGAGCGCGTCCTGCGACGCGACGTTGCCCATGTTCGTATCCGTCAATCCGTAGGGCGCGAGCAGGTACCAGCCGCGCGCGTCGCAGATCTGGGGCAGACCCGAAGCGTTGAAAACGCTCTTCTCGCTGACGCTGAAGGGGTGAAAACCGATCACCATCCCGCGCTCGTCCATCGGCGGCAGTGCGGGCCCGGTAGGGACCTGGAGGAGGAAGCGCTCGGCCTTCGACGGGTGGCCCGACACGGGCGGGAAGAGCAGCACTTCGACGGTCGGGTCGGAGGTCCAACTCGGCACCAACTTCGCGAGGGATAGGCCGTCCTTTCCGACCCACCAGCCTTGAGTCGTCAGCGGACCGACGACCGGGCCGAGGGTCGCGGAGTCCTCGAGCCACGTGAACGGCGCGGGAGCAAGGGCGGCAGCGGGGCGATGGCGCGCTCCGGCCTGACCCGAGCCTGCGCCGCCACCCGCGCCGGCCACCGCTCCCCCACCTGCGACGGCTCCGCCACCTGCGCCCGCCTGCACTTGAGCCCAGGCCGGGACGGTGGTCGCGGCGAAGGCGAAGCCGACGACTATGCCGGCGAAGAGGCTGAGGCTAGAGCGGAGCATCGTGCGTGGTGTGGATGGGGCGGAGCGGGACTCGGCGGGGTCTTGGACGGGACGAATAGGCGCCGTGGCGACGGCGCGGCACCGGTTTTCCCCCGCAATGGCGCGAGAGCCCTCGAGAAAAGGATAGCCCGCCTAGGGCCTGAATCGGTCGGCGCCTCAAGAGCCGGGTCCCAGGCGACTCCGAACCCCTGCGGAGGGGTTATTACGGGCACCCGGCCGTGCCCGGGGTGCGCGGTTCGTCCGCTCGGTGCGGGTTTAACGGGCCGCCAACCGGGAGCGCGGCGCCCCGCGCGCCCTCGCCCCGGATCCGCATCCGAGGCCGCACCCGCCGCGCTCGCTGATCCGAGCCCTGCCCGATGGGTGCACTCTCTTGCGGGCTCTGCCCGCAAGAAAGACAAGAAAGAGGCGTGCGATTGTTTTGCGCGCCATGGCGCACGCTTCAAGGTGGGCTGCCAGTCCCGCGCCTTGCCTCTTCGCCCCTGCCCTCCCGCCGGATCACTCCAGCCTGAGGATCTGCGCGAGGGCGCCGTGGCGCAGGCCCCGGGCGCTGACCCGCGCGCTAACGGAGGCCGCGCCCCCCACGCGCCCAAGGGCCTCGGCCAGGCACTGCAGGCCGGCGGCGAGGACCGGGGCGCGGGCGGGCTCGATGGGCAGGTCGAGTTGGTCCTCGAACGGCATCCCGAAGAGCCGCACGGCCCAGTCCGCCGCCACGTCCGCGCGGATCTCGACACCGTCGACGAGGCGCGGGTCGAAGGATTCGAGGCCGCCCAAGATCGCGGCGAGGTTGGCCGCGGAGCCGCCGAGCAGGCGGCACTGGCTGCCGTCGGGCAGCGGCGTGTTGAAAGCGGACTCGCGTTCGAACGCCGCCCTGACCCCGGCCACGAGCGCGGGCCATCCCCCCAAGAGCCGCGGCGCGCGCCCGCGCAGGCCGATCCACAGCTCCGTCGCGCCGACGGCTCCCATCGGCACGCTTACGCTGTCCGTCGGTGCGGGCCCGACGCGTTCCGTGCTGCCGCCTCCGACGTCGATCGCAAAACGCGGGGTCGCGGTAGCGCAAAGTTCGCCACGTCGCGACGCCGATCCCATTGCTCCGCGCCAACCCAGCGACGCTTCCTCCGCGCTCGAGAGCACCCGCGCGCGCACACCGGTCAGCGTTTGGACACGCGCGAGGAAAGCGTCGCGGTCGCGCGCGGTGCGCAGGGGCGACGTGCACAACACATGGCGCGCCGCGGGCGGCACACCGCACAGGTCCATGCGGCGCGCGTAGGTGACCAGCACTTCGAGGGTGCGCTCCACCGCCTCGGGCAACAGCGCGCCCCCTTCTTCGAGCCCCTCGCCCAGGCGCGGGTGCAGCGCGTGGTCTTCGATCAGCTCCAGTCCACCGCGCGGATCGGGGCGCCCCACCGCGAGCAGCGCGCACTGCGCACCCAAATCGACGACGGCAGCGAGCGCCGGAAGGTTGTGCGCAGAGTCGAGGTCGTTCACGGGCGCTCTGGCCCCAACAGAATGCGTTCGGTGCCCGATGTGGGCAACTCCACCGACTTCGAGCCTCCGGCGCGGCGCGGGTGCTCGACGAATAAGCGCCAACGGCCGGGCGCGGCCTCCGTGGTGCGGTAGCGATCTCCTTGGCGCGTGAGGGTCAGCGGGGGAGCGAGCGGCCGTGGCCCGCCCTTCGTCGCGTCGGCGGGCACGAGGCGCACGGCGGCATCCCGCAGCGGTTGGCCGCGTTCGTCGAGCACTTCGACGGTGAACTCGATTCCCGGCTCGAGCACCAGCGTGCCGAGATCGTGCTCGTCACCCGGCGCAAGGTGGATTGGACCGGCGTTCAGTGCGCGTCGACCCGGTGCGCGCACGGCGAGCGGCGTGCGTGTGGGCGCAAGACCCGACCACTCGAATGCGGTGCCCGCGCGTACGAGCGAGCCACCGCGCGGTCCCATGAGGATCAAGCCTTCGACCGCGGCGCCGGTTTGCTTGTCGACGACGTGGCCGATGATCCGCGCGCGCTCGGGGCGGTCGTCGCGCTCAACCTCCACGTCCAGCAAGCCGTGGATCGGGAGCGCGACGTCGATCGTCCGCGTGAGGTCCCACGCGCTCGCGACCACTTCGATGGTGTAGCGACCAAGCGCGAGGGATTCGATCTCGAAACGGCCGAAGCGATCGCTTGCCGCGACGCTGCTCGCTCCGTTGCGGTCGGACCGTTCGCGTGGTGCGTGCTCGGAAAACTCGGATGCGCGCACGAGCACGCCTTCGACCGCGTTCCCGTCGACGTCGTGCACGCGCCCCGCGAGCGAAACGACCGGCGCGAGCGCGATGTCGGAGTGCTCCGCGCCCGCGCTATGGTTGAACGCAAACCGCGCGGAACCAAAACCGGGTGCGCCGGCTTCGACTTCCGCAGGGCCCTCGGGCACGCGGTCAAAACTGAAACGACCGCGATCCGACGTCGTGCATTCGGCGAGCGCCGTCGCCGCGGCGTCGCGGCCGATCCACAGCACGACGTTAGCGCCCACGATGGGCTCGCCCGCTTGGCTGACGACGCGACCCGCGAGCGGCGCGGCGGCGGGGAGAACCAGTTCCGAGGACGGCGCAGGCGTGCTCCCGAGCGGTCCCACCAGGACCCGCGCCCATCCCAACTGGTCCGCGCGGTCGGCGGGGGGCTCGGCGACCACGACAAGGCGCGCTCCCGCGGGCACCGACTGCAGCGCAAACGTGCCGTCGGCACCGCTCATCGTGGATTCGATCGCGGGTGCACCCGGCGCGGAGTCCGCGCGCAGAATTTCGACGCGCGCCTTTGCGACAGGCTCGCCCTGGTGGTCGCGCACGCGCCCTTCGACGACAAGCGAGAGCGGTAAACGCAGGACGATTTCGAGCGCTCCACCGTCCGCGCCCACGTTGAACTTGCGCCGCTGCTCCGCTCCCGTTGCGCTGGTGGCCACCAGGCTGAACGGGCCGGGTGCGAGGCCTTCAAAACGCGCTTTGCCGTCCGCGTCCGAGCGCGCGTCGCGGCGGTCCACGTCGAGTGTGGTCGTAGGCCGCGAGCCGCGGTCGGGTTCCAGCCGCAGTTGTGCATCGGGCACGGGCCTGCGCTCCACGTCCTCGATGCGCACCTCGACCACCCCACCGCTTGCGAGCGCGACGCTTTCCCGGCGGGTTTCGCCGGCGCTGACACGCACCCCTTCGCGGAAGGGCGCAAAACGCGCGCCAAAACGCGCCTGGTAGGCGTAGTCGCCCGCGGGCAACGGTGTGGCCTCGAAGCGCCCGTCGCCGATCGGTTCGACGGGGACCACAATCCAGCTCCGGCTGCCGGAGGTGGACTGACGCCAGAGTTCGAACCCGCCGGCGTCGGTGGGCTCGGTGCCGAGTTCGAATCGCAGCGTGGCGGCGGGCTCGAGCTCGAACTCGAATCCGCCTTCGCGATCGAGCGCTTGGTCCGCACGGCGCAATACGAGCCAACCGGTCGCTTCGACCTCGACGTCGGCGCGCAGCCCATGGCGCCATTCGAGTTCGAAAGCGCCGCGCTCGTCCGCTTTACCCCGCGCGCTGAAACCCGCCGCGCGCAACTCGATCGCGGCGCTCGCAAGCGGCACCGCACCGCCGCGCACGCGCCCGCGGACGACGATGGGCGGAGTGAGCGGCGGCGCGCCCTCGACCGCGCGCCGGGCCGCAAACGCACCGGCGGTGAAACCTTCCGGGCCAGGGTCGGTCTTGGGTGGTTGGGTGGGGGTGGTGGGTCCCGCGCGCGCGAACCGCGCGCCCGGTGCGCCCGGTGCGCCCCCATTCGACAAAAAATCCGAACCCGCGAGGTCGACGTCCGGCTCCGCGCGGTCGGCTGCCAAAAGCAACAGCGATGCTTCCGCTGCGCCAGCCGCGCCGCCGTCCACTCCCGTCGACACCCGTCCACCGCTCGCAAACAGCAGCACCAACGCACCGGCAAGGGCCGCGGCCAGGGCAATCAATGCCAGCGTGGTACTCGGACGGACCATCTTCGTCCGAGCCTAACGAACCGGCGGGGTCCGCGGGCGCGTCGCCGAATCCGGGGGCAGGCCGTTGCGCGCCGGTGACCCCGCCGGTGACCCCGCCGGTGACGCCGCCGGTGACGCCGCCGTGATGCTGCCGTGATGCTGCCGTGACCCGGCGAACTGTCACCCAGGCGCCGACGGCGGCGCCAGGCGAAGCCAGCGCTGTCAGCCGAGCGCGTGGTTTTGGGCCTGGCACTCGCCCGCGAGGTCCAGCACCGACAGGCGCGCGCCGCCCTGGTCCAAGAGGGCGAGCCGCGGCTCCCGCGAACCGCTGGCGGGCGCGAGGGCGAGCCCGACCGGATCCTCGACCGCAGCGGGGTGGTCCCCATCGGCGCTCGGCACGAGTTCACGCTCGAAGCGGCCGGAGGGGTCAAATAGCACAATCCCGGCGCCCAGGCCATCGAGTGCGGCGATCGCAGAGCCATCCTCCAGCGCGACCACTGCACGCACGACCGCGCGCACGACCGCCCGGCGGCCACGGCCCCCAAGCGCGGCGCGGACGTCGAACTCGAAGTGGAACTCCCGGTCGCGCCAAACGTGCACTCGGCCGCGCGGCTCCGCGGCGATCACCCAGCGGCCCGCCGCCGACACCCCGACCACGCCGCGAAAACGCCCGTGCGAGTTGCCGCTGGGCTGCAAAGAGCGCAGCAACTCCCCGCCCGCGCCAAACACCTGGACCCCATGCCGCCGCTCACCGCTGCTGCCGACGATCAGCTCAAGGTCGTCGCTCGTGCCGCGCACCGCGAGTGCGCTCGGGCGACCCAAATGCGCCGCGCGGTCATCCACCGGCCCCGGCGAGTTGCCCAGTTGGTGTGTCGGCGTGCCAAACAGGTTGAAAACCCGCACGATGCCGCGCCGGCGGTCCGCGATCCAAAGGCGCCGGTCGCCGTCGACGGCCAGCGCATTTGCGTCCGCGCGCTCGCCCTCGGGCGCGTCCCAGCGGAAACCCGCCTCAAGACGCTGGCCATCCAGGTCGTAACAGCGCACGTGGATGCGATTGCCGCCGCTTGCGACGAACAACACACCCCCGGCTTCGGCGATCGCACTCAAACGATCCCTCCCGACCCGTCGACGAGCTCGACACACACGATTTCGGCGGGCGAGCGCACCCGCAGTGGCACACCGAGCGCACCCAGTCCGCGGCTCGTGATGATCGCCGTCGCGCCGTGTTGCACACGATCGCCCGGATGGGGCGGGGCGAGGGCGCGGATCCCCGGCAGGTCGATCTGATGCCCGTGGGTGTGGCCACACAGGATCAGCGCGCAGCCCTCACGGGCGAGCCATGGCGCGGCCGCCGGGTTGTGGCACAGCACCACCTCGATGTCACTCTCGCGACTGCCCGCGCGCGCGGACTGCGCATCGGGTGCACGCGCCTCCTCGACATCCTCGAGCCCCACGAGCACGAGGTCGCGCTCGCCCCCCGCAAAGCGCACCGCGCTGTCCCGCAGGAAAACAAAACCCGCTTCCCGTTCGAAGCGTGCCGCGATTTCATGTTCGCGCCGGCCCCGGTAATCGTGGTTGCCGAACACCGCGAACTTGCCCAGGCGCGCGCGGATGCGCGCGAGGTCAAAGATCAGCTCGAACGCTTCCTCGGTGCGGTGTGTGATCAGGTCGCCGGTCAACACGACGAGGTCCGGCGCGAGCGCCAGGACGGCATCCACCGCATGGGCCAGGTCGCCGCGCCCGAGGAACGGACCCGCGTGGGGATCGGAGAGCTGGACGATGCGCAGGCCCTGGAAAGCGGTCGGCAAGCCATCGATCGCGAGGCGCTCGCGACGCACGCGCAAACGGCCGGGAGACAGCGCGGTGCGCCGATAAAACGCGCGCCCGCCCAGGGCCGCCGCCGCACCCTCCAGCAGGTGGAAGGCGAGCAAGCGGCCGCGGGAGAATCGGCGCGGCACCAGGCGCAGGCCGGCGGTGGCGGCTGCGCTCACCGGTCGGCCTCGCCGCCCACGTAACCCAGGCGCCCCAGCAGCGCCCGGCGCGCTGTGTCGTCGACACCCACGGTTTCGAGCGTGCCGCCGTGGTCATTGCGCCACAGCGCCGCGAGCGACGTCAAATCCGCGCTCAACGCCGCACCGGTAAAAGGCGCGCGCTCGAAGGGGTCGCTTTCCAAGTCGTAAAGCACGGGGGAAAGGCCGCTGCGCTCTGCGACGTGCTCACGCGGCACGTGCAAACGGTGGCGGCCGGACGCGGTGACGCTGGTGAAGCGCGACGTCACGCCAAAAATGTGCGTGCGGCGATCAATTCCGTCGCCATCGAACAGGTCGGGCCCATCGAGCCCCGCCGGTCGCGCCAGGTTCGCCAGCCGCAGCACCGTCGGAAGCACATCGAGGAGGCACACCGGCCGCGTTTCGCGATGGCCCGCGGGCACACCGGTTCCGGCGAACACGAGCGGCACGTGGACCTGCTCGGAATTCAGCGTCAGCCCGTGGTCGGAATAGAGCCACGGGAAATATGCCTCGGGTTTGTGCGGTTCGCCCGGCATCGCGGCGCGATCCCACAGGCCTTCGCCGTGGTCGCTCGTGAACACGACGAGGTCGCCGCGGCCGGGCTGGCGCTCGCGGCGCCGCTCCAGCGCGCGCAACACGCGCTCAAACGCGCGGTCGGTCTTGAGCACCTTTGTGTCGTAGAGCGCGAGGCGCTCCTTGATCCCGCGATAGGCGGCGTCGTCGAGCAGCGCGCCTTGGCGATCGGGCAACGCCGCGGTGAACGCGGCGCGCCGCGCATCGTCGGCAAGGATGCGTTCGGCGCGCTCCGCCACTTCGGACGCATACCGGCCGGACGGCAGCGTCCAGGAGCTCATCGCGAAAGCGCGCTCAAAAACGGCGCCCGTTGCGCCCAAGCGTGCAAGCGCGGGCGTCGTGTTGCGCCGGTACCCACCGACCGTCGTGCGGTCGGCCCGCAACGTAGCGACCACGACGAGCAGAATGTCGGGTCGCGCGGGAACCTCCCCACAGCTCGCCACGATGGCGAGGGACGACGCGGCGCACAGCCCCGCCGCCCGCAGGGAGGCGCCGCGCGTCAGCATCCCCCGCCCGCGTTCGCGGGCGCGCTGAGCTGCGCAAGGAGCCCGTCCCAAAGGGCGAGGCGCGCCTTGAGCGCGGCGCGCGTCGCCGTGTAGGCGTCGCTCCACGCGGCCGAATCCGTGCCGAGGATGCCTTCGAGCATGCGCAAGGACGCAGGCCCGTGTTCGTCACCGTCCAGTTCGACGTGTCGCTGGAAGTAGAGGGCGAGGGTCCGCGCGCGTGCCGGATGGCGCTGGGCGAGACCCGCGACGAGCTGTGAGAACATGTCCGGGATCACGTCCTCGCGGCCGAGGGTGAACGCGGCGGCGATCATCGGCAGCGAGCGCGATTTGACGATGCGCCAGGTGGTTTGCACGAAGCTGCGTCCGTGGCACGGCGCGCCGGATTGGGTGATCGCCTCCGACACACCCTGCCCGCGGGCGAGCCGCGCGAGGAAGTCGTCGATCGGCCCGCCATCGGCGCCGAGCTCCCCCATCGCTTCGCGGTAGAGCTCGAAATGGCTCAGGATGCGCCCGTCGGGCAGCTTGTCGCTCTCTTCGGCCAGCACCAACTCGTTCACGATCCGCCGCGCGGCGCTGGAACCCTTGGGCACCCAGGGCACGTCGACGCAGGTGAGCTCGCGCTGCAACGCCTTCAGGAGGGACATAAAGTCCCACACGGCGAAGATGTGGTGCGACGCGAAGAGCGCCAGGTCGTCCACGTCCACGAGGCGTCGGTAGAGCTCGTGCTCCACGAGTTGGCGGCGCAGCGGCGCCAGCGCCGCCATCAGTCCCGCGAGGTCGCGCGGGATGACTTCGATGCGGGTATCGCTGAGGGAAACCGGGGTAGGGGAACGGGACTCTCCCAAAGACGACTCTCCCAAAGACGACTCTCCCAAAGACGACTCTCCCAAAGACACGGTCGCGTTGTCGCTCATGGTTGACCGCACCCCGAGGGGCGCGTGCGGTTGCAGGTCATAGGCTTTCGAGAGCGCCGAGTCGATCCTGTAGCACCCCCGCTCCCAACTTCCCGACACGTCCCGAACGCGGCCCGGGACGGACACACGCCCTGAACATAATGTGCCGTTGCACCGCTCCGCCCTTTCTCGCGGGCCCTGCCCACCCCCCCGCTGGGAGCGCGGGCCTCCAAGCCCACCCTGGAGCGACAGCGGAAGAAAACTCTCGCTCCCAGCGGGGGGCTTCTGGCTCGCCAGCCGTCAAGCCAGCGGCGGTGCCATCGCCGCCCCCTCACGCCTGTCCGCGATCAGCGGGTTTCGATGCGCGCTTCGGCGAAGCCGCCGTAGATCCGCGGAGGTGACCCATCGGGGCCCGTTGCGTTGGCGGGATCGCTGACCACCTCGAACGCGAGCTCGACCACTTGCCCGGCGTATGCCGAAAGGTCCGCCTCGAGCGGATACCAGGTCTTGCGATCGCCCGCGCGCGTGTCGATCCTCTGCTCCGCCACGACCGCGTCGCCGACCCACACCCGCAGAAGCGTGGCCGGCCCCGCGACCTGCTCGAACGTCAGGCGGTGGTGCTCCCCCACCAGGCAGGCAAAGCGCGGCGCGCCGCTCGGGATCACGACACCCCGGAACGTGGCGCGGCCCGGGAGCAAAATCTCGATCGCCATGTGCTGGGGCTCGTCCATCGCCACCAGGAAACGCTGCGCGCGCACAAAACCACCGGGCGACGCGAAAATCTGTGCGCCACCCAGGCCATCGACAAACGGATTAGCGCCGCCGACTTTCCACACCTGGAGCCGGTCGTGCGGCGGCGACGCGAACGCAAACGGCAAAAAGCCCGCGTCGGCGCCGTAGAACCCGGCGCCCGCGTAGCTGTGGTGGATGCGCACGGGCCACGGATCGGGGAACTCGACCACGGACTCGCTCTGGATCCGTTGCACGACACCGGGGTGCAGGCGATAGCGCCCGGAGCTGCCGTCGTCCGGGCTTGCCGTCGCGAGCACCATCGACTTCAGGATCCGATCGCCCTCGCGCGGCGCGTTCGACGCGGTGGGGAGCACTTCCAGCCCGGCGAGTAGCTCCAGGTACCAGCGAAAGCCCAGTTCGCCCCAAATCCACGTGTTCGATCCGTGCCACGGGCCGCCGGGGGCAATCCGCGCCGCCGTTTCGACGCCAATGCGTGGGTAGAGGGCGGCCGCGCGGTGGTCGGCGCCCGCGGCGAGGACGCCGAGCACCGCGCTCAATCCCGCGGCGGCCCACGCCGCACGCGCAGGCAGGTGCGCGAGGAGCGTTCCGCCGATCAAGAACAGCGCGGGCAGGGCGGGCAGCGCGTAACGGGTCGCTCCAAAGGGCAGCGTGAACCACGCCGCCACGACAAAACCCAAGAGCCACAGCGACAACCACGCGCTTTGACCGCGGCGCTCGCGCCACGCGGCAAACCCGATGCGCAGTGTGGGCACGAAGGGCCACAGCGCGATCACCAGCGCGAGTGCCCCAAACGCAAACACCGCATGGTGCAAAAGTGCGTTGTGCAGCAGCTCGGGGCGCACCTTCGTCGCGCGCCAGCCCCACACCGCAAACGCCATCGCCGCGGCCGCGGCGGCGACCAACAGAATGCGCGGCGCGCGGCGAAGTGCTTCGAGTACCCGCCGCGGCGCCGCGAGCGGCCCCAGGAACAGCCCGATCCCCACGCCGCCGAGGGCGGCCACCGCGGCGAGCAAACACGCCCCGTGGTCGATGCGCGCGAAGTCAAGCCCGTCTTTTGCACGCGCAACTTCCGAACCGCCGGTCGCCGCAAACGCGAGCCCGAGGTACAGCGCGGCACCCGCAAACGCGACCAGCGCGGGGATCGCACCCCGCAGCCGTTGACTGCGAGTCAGGCCGGGCCACATCAGCGGCAAGACCGCGAGCAGCGGGATCGCGGCAAGGCCGTGGTAGCGGGTCAAACCCGAAAGCACCGCGAGGACTCCCGCGGCCGCGAGTTCGAGACGTGCACCGCGCTCCAACCCGCGAACGGCAAGCGCCATGGAGCACGCAAACAGCGCGACCATCGGCAGGTCCGTCATCAAGCCGCCCGCGAGCACGAGCGGCGCGGGCGCTAGGGCGAGTGCGAGCGCCGTCGGCAGCGGTCGCGCGCCAAAACGCGCTGCGAGGCTCGCCACGGCAAAACCGAGCGCGCCCAAGCACAGCGCCGAAACGAGGTGCGCGAGCCCGATTTGGTGTGCCGCGCCACCCAGAGCCCGCGCGCCGGCCAGAACCCACAGCCACACCGGACCGTGCATCACGCCGGTTTCGACGGTGATCGGCAGGCCCTGGTAGGTCGTGCTTTGGGAGAGCACGTCGCCGCCATGCTGCACCAAAAGCTCGGCCACGCGCAGGTACGCCCAGTCGTCCTGGTGCACGGCCTTGTTCCAAAAACCGAGTGCGGCGACAAATGGGATCGCAAACGCAGCGAGCAGTTCGCCGCGGCCCGGCACGCGGACTTCAGCCACGGGATGCGACCTCGGGTGCGGGGACCAACTCGCGCGCGTGGTGGACGGCGCGCACTTCAAAAAGCGGCTCGCCCTGCACGAGGCGGTAGATGCGGTGCGTGAACTCGCCGAGCGCGCCCAGCAGGAGCGCTTGGCCTCCGAACACGAGGGCGAGCACGACGATCGCCTGCACACGCGTGTCCGCGTCGATCAAACCGAGGAGGCGCGCGGCGACGTACAAACCGCCGAGCAGCACCGCAAACGCGGTGACCGCCGAGCCGAGACCGACGAGCTTGAGGAACGGACGGCGGCTGAACGAGACCGCAAAGTCGAGGCTGACACCGAGCAGCGCGAGGACCGAATACGCGCTCTTGCCAGCGCGCTCCAACCCCTCGATCTCAACTTCCGTCGGACGCTTTGAGAGTTTCGCGACGAGCGGCTTGAGAAACCGGCGCTGTTCACCTGCGCTTGCCACGCGCGCGAACACCGCGCGGTCGATCGCGGCAAGCGGGCAACCCCAATCGTGCAGATCAACCCCGGTCAGGCTGCGCACAAGGCGATTCATGAACCAGCTCCCGATGCGGCGCCCGAGCGGATCCTGGCGCTCGCGCCGCCAACCGCTGACGAAGTCGTGGCCCGCGCGCCAGCGCTCGACAAACCGCGGCAGGTCTTCGGGTCGCTGCTGCAAATCCGCGTCAAGCACGAGCACGCATTGACCACGTGCGAGCTCGAAGCCGGCACACAGGGCTGCGTGCTGGCCGAAGTTGCGCGCCAACTCGACCGGAACCACTTCGAGCCCCGCGCGCCCCGATCGTTCGGCCGCGATGCGGCGCAGGACGGCGAGGCTGTCGTCGGGCGAGCCGTCGACCACCGCGACGAGCTCCGCGCGCTCGCCCGCAAGGGCCCGAGCGATGCGCTCCACTAGCTCCACCAGGGTGGCGCTGTTGCGGTATACGGGCACGACGACGGACAGCTCGGGGGGGGCGCTGGACACGGGCGGGAAGCCTAACAACCTGCGCTCCCGCGGCGGGTCACGCGCAGGAAGCATGCCACGGGTTGGACGCCTGGGACGGCAGTCCGCGGCCACCGCAGCAGCGCCGACCTCAATCGCGGGCAGGTGGAGGTCCGGGGGCGCGGACTGCGACGGTGGATGCCCGTTCGAGCGCCCTTTGCCCCGTGGGCCCCGTCCAAACGCCCTTGCCATCCCGGTTGTCGAGCGTCGTGCCCGCGCGACCGACCACCACGCGCAAAAGCCCCGACTCAAGGTCGAGGATGCCGTCGGGTGTGATGAGGCGCACACGGCCCTCGAGCTCGGCCTCGCCCTCGACGATCCGAACGCGGGGCCCCAGCGCGCTCTCCACGAGCAGGCGCCCCGCAAAAAGTTCCAGCCGAACCCGCGGCGATTGGATCGCCGCCCGCGCGCCGGAACCCACGGCAACGACGTCCCCGCGCACCAGGAGGCGCGCGGCATCGGACGGCTCCATCTGCTCACCCGCCACGTCGACGGTAGCACCCTGTGCGCTCAGCCAAAGGCGGGGATCGGCACCGTCGAAGGCCCCCGATCGCACGGCCATGAAGAAGACGAACGAAGCGGTCACGAACAGCAGCAGGGAACGGCGGCCGCGCATGCCGGGGAGCCCCTCCAAGGTGTGCCCGCGCGGCGCGGCGGAGCCACTGACCGCACGCAGGTTGCGGCCGAGCGCGGCGGCCGTCTCGACGGCGGCGCGACGCTCGGCGCGGCATGCGGCACAGCTCGCAAGGTGCGTGCGCAGGCGGGTGAGGTCGGCAGCCGCGAGGACACCTGCCAGGTCGGCGCGAATCTGGTCCTGGAACGCGCCGCAATGCTCGTCCAGCGGGGCCGGAGCCGCTTGCGTGAGCTCCGCCGGGGATGCTGGCTGCGGGGCGTCGACCGGAGCCGGCGTCTCGACGCGCTCCGGCGGCGGCGCCGGGGCGAGCGCGGCTTCGAAGGGCGCGGGCAGGGACCACGGTCCGGGCTCCGCGAAGCTCCGTACCCCCGCTCCCCCGCTCCCATCGCGCGGATCCGCGCGTCCGAGCAGCTCCGCGAGCGGCGTCGGATCCGCCCGCCGGGGCAGGGGAGAAAGGGGGCTCTCGGGATCCACGCCTTCCCGCCTTTCGGCCCGGCGCTCGGGGCTCTTGAACCCCGCTCGGCCGCCGCCCCACGGGCGGTCCAAGGGCTGGCCGAACGCCCTCGAGCTCCAACCAAGCCCCGGACCAGCCCCGCGGGTATCCTTCCTCGGCCTCCGGCGCCGAAAGGGTCTTTTTCGGCCCCTGCACCCCCTCTCCCATGGCCCGTCTGATCACCGGCACCGGCAGTTACCTGCCCCCCCACGAGGTTTCCAACCGAGACCTCGAGCGCTACGTCGAGAATTTCGACGCCGCCCAGGCCGGCAGCGACCTCGACGGATGGATCCGGCGCCGGTACGGGATCCGCGTGCGCCACTGGGCGGCCCCGGAGGAAAGCACGGGTGACATGGCTCTTGTGGCAGCCCGGCGGGCGCTGGCGAGCGCTGAGCTCGAGCCCAAGGACCTGGACCTGATCGTGATGTCGACCGCGACGACCGACGCGGTGGCACCCCACTCGGTGAGCCACGTTCAGGCGGAGCTCGGCTCAGGCGCGGTGTTCCACCAACTCCAGGACGCCTGCCCGGGCTTCTTGAACGCGCTGATCGTCGCCGACTCGCTGATGGCGAACCTCGGTTACCGGCGCGCGCTCGTCGTCGCCGCCGAAAAGATGACCCACATCGTCGACAAGCGCGACTTCCGCATGATCGGCCTGTTCGCGGACGGCGCGGGCGCGGTCGTGCTGGAGGACGTCGATGTGCCGGAGGTTCCGCGCGGACCCGCGGGATTCCGCTCGTTTTACGCCGGTTCCGACGGCAAAGCAGGGCACGCACTGCGTGTGCCCGCCGGTGGCACCCGGCGTCCGCTGACCGCGGAGCGCATTGCAGCGGGCGAGCACTTCCTCATCAGCGACTTCCGCGAGGTGTATCCCTTCGCGGTGCGCACAACGCAGCGCTGCATCGAAGAAGCCGTGCGGCGCTCCGGCCTCGCGGTGCCGGACGTCGATTGGGTGATCCCCCACCACGCGAGCGCGAACATCATCCAGGACGGTGTCGGCCAAGCGGGGGTTCGCTCCGAACAGGTCTTGCTTGCGATCGAGCACACCGGCAACACGTCCAGCGCCTCGGTGCCGACGTGCCTCGACGAGGAAGTGCGCGCCGGGCGTTTCCGCGACGGGGAGCATGTTGTGCTCTTGGCCCTCGGCGGCGGCATGGGCTGGGGCAGCACGCTGTACCGTTGGGTGTCTCCGGCGCGCGCGCGCGCGGGCCGCCGCTAATCCCTTCCATCGCAATTCCCTTCCCGCCCCCCTGCGGGATCGCCCCCCATGGACCAACGTGTCTTCGTGCGCGAGTGCGAGAGCCTCGAGCCCGAGCTGCTCGACACCCTCCTTCGTGGGTATCCCTACGACGATTACCGCCGCCACCGGCGCGTCGACGCCACTCAAGCCCTCGCAGCGCTGCGCGAACGGGTGGAGCGCGCCGCGGCCCGTGCGGGCACCGTGCGGCTCGTCGCCATCGAACGCCAAAGCGGCCGACCGGCTGGACTGATGCTCGTGCAGGGCATTCCCGAGGACTCCGAGCTGCTCGGGCTGTCGATGGCCGGCATCCCGTTCCTCCTCGCGCGCCCCGACCATCCCGCACCCCGGCGCATCTACCGGGCGCTGCTCGACAGTCTGCCGTTTGTCGTGCAGCGTCAGGGCTTCGACCACGTGAGCGCGCGCATCGACACCGCGGATATCGCCGCCTACCAGGAACTCACCGACTCGGGATTCCGGCTCGTCGAGACGCTGATTTCGATGGCCTACGACACCGAGCGCCGCGGTTCCGGCACGGTCGACCCCGCGGTTTTTGGATTTGACGGTGTCGTGCGCAGGGTAGAGCCGGGCGACATCGATCAGGTCGCGCAGTTGTCGTCGACCAGCTTCACGCTCAACCGCTACCACCTGGACGAGGACATTCCGAAGAAGGACGCCGGCGAGCTGATGGCGCGGTGGGCGCGCTCGTACTGCGTCGATACGCAAAACTGCGACGTGTGGGTGGCCGCGGCGGCCGGCGGCAAGATCGTCGGGTTCCTCGGGGCGCAGCTCGGCCGGGACCTTGAGCGCCACACGTCCATCGCGGTGTCCGGCCGCGCGCTGCTCGCCGTCGCCGACCCGCGCGGTCGTGTCGGCCAAATGCTGTCCCGCGCGCACACGTGGCAAAGCCGCGGCGACTACAAGGAAGCGGACACGCAGCTCAACAACTACGGCATGATCAAGGTGGCCTTCAACCTCGACATGGACATGATCCGCACCAAGTACACGTTCCACCGCTCGTTCCTGCGCTGATCCGCGGATGGGCGCACCGCGGCATGAGCTTGCGCGCTGGCTCTCGAAAGCGGGGGTTTGCTCGCGGACCGACGCGGTGGAGTGGATCGCCGCGGGACGTGTGCGCGTGGACGGACGGATCGAGCGCGACGCGGACCGCATCATCGACGGGTCACGAGCGGCGATCGAGGTCGACGGTCGCCGCTTGACCCCGCCGGGGAGCGCTTCGTCGACACGCCGTGTGTTGATGCTGCACAAACCCCGCGGCTGCGTCACCACCTGGCGGGACCCCGAGGGCCGCGCGACTGTTTACGACTATTTGGACGGCATCAAGGACTGGATCGCGCCGATCGGACGCCTCGACAAGGACACGAGCGGTCTGCTGCTCTTCACCAACGATCCCGGCTTCGCCGATCGCGTGCTCGATCCGCGCCACCACGTCCGCAAGACATACCAGGTCGAAGCCAAACCGCGCGTTGAACCCGCGGCGCTCGAGCAGCTCGCCGCGGGTGTGCACCTCGACGACGGCCCGACGCGACCCGCGACGGTGCGGCATCTGCGCGACCGCGGGCCCGCGACGATCCTCGAGATCGAGATCCGCGAGGGGCGCAACCGCCAGGTCCGGCGCATGCTGCGTGCCGTCGGCTCGAAGGTGGTGAAACTGCGCCGCACCGCGGTCGGTGGACTTGAACTCGGGGAACTCGCGGTGGGAACGTGGCGCTGGCTCACACCCGCGGAAATCGCGGGCCTCGTGCCCACCGCAGCCGGCGCGTGACCGCGCACTTCAACGGTTTTCGAAGTTCGCCTCGATCGCCACGTCGGAGCGGATCGACGCGGCGATGAAACACGCTTCGTGCGCGGCGTGCTGCAGCGTGTCGAACGCCGCGCGTTCGAGGCGCTTCACGCCACTCGCAACGACGTAGGGACGCAGCACCACCTTCGTCATCGCGAGCTTGCCATCCTCGTTCTTTGCGAGCGTGCCCACGGGTTCATCGCGGTAACGGTCGATGCGGTAACCGGCCTTGGCCGCGAGCCCGAGGAACCACAGCATGTGGCAGCTTGCGAGCGCGGCCACAAACGCCTCCTCGGGATCGACGGCCGCGGGATCGGACAGCGGCGGCGGCACGGAAGTCGGCGCGGCGGAACCCGCGATCTCGAGGCCGCCATCGAAGCGGATGCTGTGGCGGCGGCTGAACTTCTTGTCGAGGAAGTCTTGATCGCCCCGTTCCCAGGTCAGGATCGCACTGTGTTCGCTCATCTGTGTTCGCTCATCTGTGTTCGCTCATCTGTGTTCGCTCTTCTGTGTTCGCTCAGCGGTGTTCGCTCTTCTGTGTACGCTCAGCGGTGTTCGCGCGTGGGAAGGTCAGGTTGCGACGGGTGTTTGCAAACGCGCGATTCCGTGCCCGAGGCGCGTCAGAGTGCGTTCAGAGCCTAGGAGGGCCATCACGTCGAAGAGGTCGGGGCCCCCCGGTTCACCGGTCAGGGCGCAGCGCAGCGGTTGGAAGAGCGCGGGAAACTTGGCGCCGCGCTCGGCCAGCCACGCTTTCGTTCCATCCCGCAGCGCCGCGGCGTCCACACCCGCTGCGACTTTGGGCCGCAGCCAATCGAGGTACGCGTGCACGAGCGCCCCATCCCCCAGTTGCTTGCGCGCGTTCGCCTCGGCTTTCGCATCGAACACGAGCCCGTCGTCCGGGTGGAACAGGTACGCGATGCGCTCGGGGAGTTCCGCGTAGGTGCGTATGCGCTCTTTCTCGGTTGCGACCGCCGCGCGGTACCAGCTCTGGCGCGTGTGGATCTCGTCCGCGGTCAACTGGCCCGACGCCACGACGTGCGGAGCGCAGCGCTCGGCAACACGCTCGAGGGTGTCCATGCGGATGTATTCACCCGCCATCCACATGAACTTGTCGACGTCGAAGATCGAACCGGCTTTTGAAACCTGCGCGGGGTCGAAGTTCGCGATTAGCTCGTCGACGCCGAAGACCTCGGTTTTGCCATCGAGCGCCCACCCTTGCAGGCACAGGAAATTGAGCACGGCTTCGACGGGGAAGCCGCGGTCGCGGTAATCCTCGAGTGCGGTGTCGCCCGTGCGCTTCGACAGCTTTTTGCCGTCGGTGCCCAGCATCAGCGGGAAGTGGCCAAAGCGCGGCGGTTCGCAACCGAGCGCGCGGTACAACAGCACCTGCTTGGGTGTGTTCGTGAGGTGCTCCTCACCGCGCAACACGTGCGTGATGCCCATCGCCGTGTCGTCGCACACGACGACGAAGTTGTAGGTCGGGCCGCCGTCCGTGCGCACCATCACCCAGTCGTCGACCTCGGTGTTCTGGAACGTCACATCCCCGCGGATCAGGTCCAAAAAGCGCGTTTCGCCCTGGGGAACCGCGAAGCGCAGAACATTGGGCTCGCGCGCGTCGACTCGACGCTGTGCGACGTCCTTGGGAATCGAACGGCACAGCCCGTCGTAACCGGGCTTTGCCTTGCGCGCGCTCTGCTGTTCGCGCAATTGCTCAAGTCGCTCCGCGGAGCAAAAGCAGCGGTACGCGGATCCCTGAGCCGCGAGCCGCGCCGCCGCCGCCATGTGCAAGTCCAGGCGTTCGGCCTGCCGGTACGGCGCGTGGGGCCCGCCCACGTCGGGACCCTCGTCCCAGTCGAGGCCGAGCCAACGCAGCCCTTCGAGAATTGCGCGCTCGTATTCCGGCTTCGAGCGCTCGTGGTCCGTGTCCTCGATGCGCAGCAGGAAAACGCCGCCGTGGCGCCGCGCGAACGCCCAGTTGAAGAGCGCGGTCCGGGCGCCGCCGATGTGCAGACGACCGGTCGGACTGGGGGCGAAGCGGACGCGGGGTGCGGAGGGTTCGTTCACGGGCAGGAATCAGAAGCGGGAGGCCACGGTCGGGGGGGACGAGGATACGCCCGCAGGGGACGGCGCAGACCCGCGGCAGGCCCGCGCGCCGCCGCTCGCGGGCCAGGCCGGGATTTGCAGAACCGCTACGGGGAACCGTGGCAGCACCAGGTGTGTTCGCGTGCCGACCGGACCGACGCAAATCGCGCAGTTTCTAGATAAAAACCTCAACACCCGGCCTATGTTCCGACCGACCCGCCCGGCGGCGGGCCGTTCTTCTGCGGCAGTTCCTCCCGTTCGACCCCGCACCTCCCCCCCGCGGCCATGCCCAGCGCTAAAAAAGCCCCTGAGTTGCTGTCCATCGGCGAACTCGCCGAGGCGACCGGTGTTTCCCCCGACACCATTCGTGTGTGGGAGCGTCGCTACGGCGCACCCAAACCCGTGCGCCTGCCCTCCGGCCACCGGCGGTACACCCCCGAACAACTGCGCTGGTTGCGGCGCGTCGTCGAGGCGGTATCCGCCGGCCACCGGCCCGGTGTGATCGTGCCCCAGGACGACGCCGCGCTCGAACAACTGCTTGAGCGCCAGCGTTCGTCACCGCCGCCCGCCGACATCGGCGAATGGATGGAACTCCTGCGGCGTTTCGACGCCGTTGCGCTGAGCACCGCGCTGCGCGGCTCCTACGAGCGCCAGGGCGCGACCGAGTTCGTCTCGCGCACGCTCGGCCCGCTTCTTCAGACCGTGGGCCGCGCGTGGGCCGGCGGCAACATGGAAGTGCGCCACGAGCACTTCCTGACGGAACTACTGCACGATCTTTTGCGCGGGCTGCGCCTTGGTATCGGCGCCGCGTCCAGCGGTCCGACCCTGCTGCTGTGCACGTTGGAGGAAGACCTGCACGATCTGCCCGTGCAGATGGCCGCGTTGATCGCCGCCGAAAAGGGCGTGCGCGTGCGGTTGCTCGGGCGCGACACACCCCTTGACCAGGTGCTGGCGGCCGCGAAGGAGATGGGGGTCGACGCCGTCTGCGCGCCGGTGCCGATCGTGCTTGCGAGTCCCGACCAGGAGCGCCTTGTCCTGCGCCTGCGCGCGGGCCTGCCGAACTCCGTCGAGCTGTGCATCGGCTGGCAGGACGCACGCTTCACCCGCCGTCCGCCCCGGGGGGTCACGGTGGTGCGGGAACTCGGCGAGTACGACCTGTGGCTGCGCGAATTGCTGCGGCCCCGCACCCTGCCCTTCGCGAGCCTTGCCGCAGGCGCCGCCGCACGCATGGCGTGACCCCACGGGAAAGCTCTGAGCCAATCGGGGCCTTTTGCCACGGGGACCGGCAGGCTAGGTTCTGGCATGCCGGCGTCCACCGAGGGACATTTCACCGATCCGCCCTCCCCCGCGGCTCCAACGACCGCCGCGGGGTCGGGGGGCAAGAGCGGCGGCGTCAGCGCCCCGGGCCGCCTCGTCGCGCCCGCGCCGGCGTTCCTGGAGACCGAACCCACCCCCCTCCCCGAGCCCAAGCCCGCGCCGCTCTACGATCCTGACGTGGTGCGGCGGTTGCCCAAAGTCGCGCTCCACGAACATCTCGATGGCAGCCTGCGGCCTGCGACCGTACTCGAACTCGCGCATGCGGCCGGATACACCGCGTTGCCCGAGCGCGACGCTGGCGCGCTCGGCGCTTGGTTCCAACGCGGGGCAAGCCGCGGCAGCCTCGCGCTTTACTTGGAGGGTTTCCGCCACACCATCGCGGTGCTGCAAACCGAGCAGGCGCTTGAGCGCGCGGCGCGGGAGTGGATCGAAGACCAGGCCGCCGACGGTGTCGTTTACGGCGAAGTCCGCTTCGCGCCGCGTTTCCACACGCTCGGCGGACTGGGCCTCGAAGGAGTGATGCGCGCGGTCCTGCGCGGCCTCGAACGCGGCAGTGTCGCCACCGGCGTCGGGTTTGGACTGATCGTGTGCGCGCTGCGCAACGAGAGCCCCACGGAATCGCTGAAGATGGCGGAACTCGCCCTTGAGTACCGCGACCAGGGGTGCGTGGGCTTCGACCTCGCTGGCGAAGAAGCGGGGCATCCCGCCGCCGCACATGAAGAAGCGTTCCGCATGGTGAAACGCGAGAACTTCGCCATCACGATCCACGCGGGCGAGAGTTTCGGCCCGGCCAGCATTTGGCAGGCGCTGCAGTACTGCGGCGCCCACCGCATCGGCCACGGTGTGCGCCTCGTCGAGGACATCGTGTTGCACAAGGGCGAAGTGGCGAAGGTCGGACGCCTCGCTCAATACGTGCTCGACCACCGCGTGCCCATGGAGATCTGCCTCTCCAGCAACGTGCAAACTGGCGCCACGCCGAGCCTCGCCGAGCACCCCTTCCCCATCCTGCGCCGACTGGGATTCCGCGTCACGCTCAACACCGACAACCGGTTGATGAGCGCGACCACGATGACCGCGGAGTACATGCTCGCCGTAAAGCACTACGGGCTCGACCTCGACGACCTCGAGACCCTATCGATCAACGGCATGAAGAGCGCGTTCGCGCCCTACGCGGTGCGCTGCAAGTTCATCTTCGAGCGCATCAAGGCACCCTTCGCGGCCCTGCGCCGCGAACTGGGATTGCCACCGCGGCGTGTTTACGGTCAGCCGGATTGACCCGCCCGGGAGAGCCTCCCCGCGGCCATCGCATGCCCCAACTCCTGCGCCGTAACCTGTCGATTCCGAACGTCGCGGGCCTACCCGAGCGCTGCCACGTCGCCAGCGGCCTGCTCGTCGGCAATCCGCTGGGCGACCCGGCGCTGCGCGATCCTGTCGGGGGACTACCAACCCACCCGCTACAATCGACTCCGGTTTCGACCTAGGGGAATCCGATACCCCCGGGATGGACCGGCCCCCCCCCGCTCATCCCCGGTGCTGACACAGCGTCGGCGGCGTTGCGCCCCGACGTGCGCTCCCGCTTGCGCACGCGCGCCCTCGGGCCGCTCGCGGTCGGGTGGGTCGCGCTGGCGCTCGCGGCGGCGGCGGGGCTCTTTTGGCACCAGGACCTGCGCTACTCGCTGGCGACGCCCATACCCGACGGGCTCGTCGTGCCGAGCAGCGGGTCGCGGCTGGCGCGTCCGACGGTTGCCGCGGGCACGGGTGAGCACCCGCTGCTTGTGCACTTCTTCAATCCCAGTTGCCCGTGCTCCCGTTTCGCCGCGGAGCAGCTTGCCACTTTGGAGAAGCGCTTTCGCGGCCGGCTCGACGTGTTGCTCGTGCCCTTGGGCGACGGTGCGGGAGCGCAGGTCGGGCGCTCGCGCATTTGCCGCGCACCACTGCCGGCGCGTTGGAGCTTGCCCATCGCTACGGCGCGTACTCGACCCCCACCGCCGTGCTCCTCGGCGCGGACGGAACGCTGCTCTTCCGCGGCCAGTACAGCTCCAGCAGGTACTGCGTCGACCCCGCGCGCCAGTACGTGCGGCTCGCCCTCGAACGGGTTTTGGGTGAGGCGCAATCCGACGCCGTCGAACTCGCGATGCCGCCGCCGTTTGGATGTCCCTTGCCCGTCTCGACTGCGGAAGCCAGCGCGCCATGAGCAACGCCGATAGCGCGAAGGATCGCACCCTGGAAGAAATGGCGATGGCGCCGATCTACCGGCGTGGGGACCGGATTCTCGGGTTCGGGGTCGCGTTGCACTTTGCCCTCGGAATCCTGTTCGGTGCGTTCTACGAAACGTGGTTCCTGTCTCTGACGGTGGCGCCGCTCGCGGCATTGATCTTCGCGGTTCCGCGGGTGCTCGTGCCCGGGAGCCTGACCACGCGGATCTCTGCGGGCATCGCGCTACAGGTTTTCTGCGCGCTGCACATCTACCAGCTCCACGGAATGGCGGAGCAGCACTTTTGGTTCTTCACGTCGACCACGATCATGGTCCTGTACCAGGATCCGCGCGCCATTCTTCCGGGGGTCGCGTTGATCGTCGTGCAGCACATCCTCTTTGCCATTTTGCACAACAGCGGCGTTCCGCTGCGCTTCTTCGAAGAGGCCGACGTCGGCGCCTTCAAGCTGACGTTCCATTTTGGCATCGCCCTCGTGCAAGCCGTCGTCGCGGCGACCATCGCAGGGCACCTGCGCCAGCGCACCCTGTCCGAGCGCCAGCTCCTCTTTGAAGTGGAAGCGGCGCGTTGCACGGCCGAAGACGCGCTGCGCTCGCGTGGCCGTTTCCTCGCGAATATAAGCCATGAAATCCGCACGCCCATGAACGGCGTCGAGGGCATGGCGGACCTCTTGCTCGACACAAAACTCGACCGCGAACAGCGTGAGTACGCCGAAACGATCCGCTCGTCGTCCCAGGCGCTGCTGTGCGTGCTTGGCGACGTGCTCGATTTTTCGAAAGCTGAAGCGGGGACCATCCAACTTGAGCGGATGGAGTTTGATCCCGCGCGTGTCGCGAGCGACGTGCTGCGGCTTTTCGCGCCGCGCGCGACGGCGAGCGATGTCCGCATCGACCTGAACGTTGCGCCCGCGATGCCGCGCGTGTACCTCGGCGATGCGGGCCGGGTGCGCCAGATTCTCCTGAACCTCGTCGGCAACGGCATCAAATTTGCCCCCGGCGGCGCGGTAACCGTCCACGTGTCCCAGGTCGAGTGGAACGCCAGAGCCGCCGTGCTTCTTGCAGTCGAGGACACGGGTATCGGCATCGATTCGACGAAGCTCGCGTCGATCTTCCGCCCCTTCGAACAGGCCGATGGCTCGATCACACGGCGCTTTGGCGGCACGGGCCTCGGCCTCGCGATTGCGCGCGCGCTGTGCGAAGTAATGGGCGGACGGATCGATGTGGAGTCGCAACCCGGTGTGGGGAGCGTCTTCCGGGTTTGGCTCCCGCTCGAATCCGTCGCGCATCCATCGCCTTTGACCGAGTTCGAAGACCTCGCCGGCCGCACGGTGCGACTCGAAGGAAATATTCCGCCCAGAACGCGCGAGCTCCTTGCGCATCTGGGGGTCGTCTGCGTCGAGGGCCGCGCACTATCCGGCTCGGGCGCCGTGGAAACCGCCGAAGTGATCGTCGCCGAGGGTGATCCGTGTGTCGCCTGTTCGACAGGCGCTCTGCCGATCCTGCGCATCGGCAGTTCCTGCGACGACGGGGACCCGATGGAAGTCGCGAAGGTGCCGGTGCGCTCGATCAACCGGCCCTACCTGCCCGAGGACGTCGCCCGCGCCTTGCGAGTTTTGCTGCGCGGTCCACTCACCGATTCTTTGCCTGCGCTTCCCACGACACCCGTGCGCGCACGCCAGGCTGGCCTGAATGTCCTGCTTGTGGACGACCAGCGGGTGAACCGGCGCGTCGGCGAGCGCATGCTGGAGCGGCTCGGGCACCGCGTCGTGCTCGCGAGCGACGGAGAGGGGGCCCTCGCCGCGCTCGCGCACCAGCACTTCGACGCCGTGGTCCTTGACCTCCAGATGCCGGGCCTCGACGGTTACCAAACCGCGCGCCGCTGGCGCGAGGACGAAGCGCGCCGCGGCGTCGGACGCACGCCGATCCTCGCGCTGACCGCGGACGTGGTGGCGGGCCAGCGCGAGCGCTGCCTGGAAGCCGGCATGGACGCGTGCCATTCGAAGCCGATCACCCTCGACGGCTTGCGGCTCGCGCTCGAGCCCTGGCGCGGCAGCGCGCACGCGGCCTGACTTTCGAAGTCGCCAAGGGCCGCTTCGAGGTCCGCGGTTGGTCGAGCTTCGAGGCCTACGGCGACACCATCAAGACGTTCAAGTTGCCGCTCAGCCGCAAAGAGCGCGCGCGGCGCTCCTTTTAAGCGCAACGCTGGCGCCACGGCCTGCGTCGCGCGCTGTCCCGATCAACCCGCCGCGGGCGGCACGGTGCCGTGGCGCACGGTCACCCATGTGTGGATGCCACCGCGCACGAAGAAGTCGCCCACCACTTCCATCCATAGGGGTTGACAGGCCGCAACGAAGTCGTCGAGCAGGCGGTTCGTCACGTCCTCGTGGAAGTGGCCCTCGTCGCGGTAGGACCACAGGTAGAGCTTGAGGCTCTTGAGTTCGAGGCACGCTGCGTCGGGCGCGTAGCGGATGCGGATCGTGGCGAAGTCCGGCTGGCCCGTTTTGGGGCACAGGCAGGTGAACTCCGGCGCTTCGAAGCGGATCTCGAAGGGGCGCCCAAGCCGCGGGTTGGGGAAAGTTTCGAGGGTTTTGGTCGGACGGGTTGTCATGTTTGGCGATCGCAAGCGCGGGTCATGGCCGCCGGGTTCATTTGGTTGCGCGTCGGCCGCCGGCCCGTTCGACAGCCCAGCCGTCGACGCGCCGCTCCAGCTCGAACACCACGGGGCCCGGGCCGCGCTCGAGCGCGTCGCGCACCCAGCGCTCCGCGTCCACCGCCACGAGGGAACCGTCGTCCGCCGTCCGCACCACGAGTTCGACGTGGCGCCAACTGGCGAGGTCGAGCAGCGCGACGCGCCAGTCGCTGGGCCCGGCGGGCGGAGCCGCGCCGAGGTCGGGGGGCGCAAAACGCCAGTCGCGGCCAGCGGGTACGGGGACGGGCGCTCCGGCGGGCGACGGCAGGGACGCGAGCAACTCGGCGCGTTCGATCGGCGCACCCAGGTCATCGAGCTCAATCCGCCCGATGCGCGGGGCAAGGCGCCATCCGAGGTTCGACGAAAGGTCGAACCAACCGACACGCCGTCCACCGGCGTTGAGCCAAACCCCGCGCGCCGCGCCAACGAGTTCCCCCGGCACGGCCTCCGCACCCGCGCGGTGCGCAAAACTCCGCTCGCTCCAGCGCACCTGGCCCGGCTCGAGCCCCGCCACACCCGCGGGCAGGGTCACGCGCAGGGCGCCCACCTTGCGCGGGTCGACGTCGAGGGTCGGCGACGTCGTCGACTGCGACCATTCGCGCGGACCGACGCCCGATGGCCCGTCCGGACCCGATGGCCCACCGAGCCGCACGGATGCGCGGCCGGCTGCACGCGGACGTCCGTCCGGCCAACCCAACGCCGAGCGTGGGTAGAGCACAACCACGGGCTCTGCTTCCAACGCCGCACCTTCGGGTTGCCGCAGGAGCATCAACAGTCCGGCCCGGGACGTTTCGCGCACGCGCAGGGCCTCGGTCTCCGCACTGAGGCCAGTGAACACGGGATGCAGCAACCAGGGAAGCCCTGGCCCGAGTGGGTCGAGCCCGCGCACGTCCCGCGGCGGATCGACGATCAAAAGCGCGGTGTCGCGGCCGTGGAGCTCGCGTGCGGCGTGCACGTCCGTGCGCAGGGATTCCAACGCGAGCGACGCTTCGGCCCAGGGTTGCGCGTTTGCATTCGCGAGCACCGCGAAGCCAAAACCGACCCCGATCGGCAAGAGCCGGCGGCGGATACCCCCCATCGCCGTCACCGCCGTTCCCAAGCCACCCGCAGCGACGAAAGCCGCCGGCAACAGCTCGCGCGCGCCCGCGAGGCGCTCCGCATCGACACTGCGGTCGAGTCCAAAGAGCAGCGCGAAAGCAAACGCCAAAACCCACCAGAGCAGCACGCCGCCCCACAGGCGCGGCGCGGAGCGCGCGGCAAACAAGCTGGGCTGCAGGGCGGCGAGGAGCAGCACCCCCGCGAGCACGAACCCGAGCACACCCAGAACGCGCGGATTCGCGGGCATCAGCGCGAGGCCGATTTTTTCAGGCAACCACGTGAGCGCGCTCAAGAGCGCCCCCGCTTCCTGCAAGCGCACGATGCCGAGGGCGACTTCGGGCAAATACGAGTGGCCCGTGACGGAGGCGATCGCGACGCCGTTCAGCGCTGTGATGCCAAAAAACACCGCGAAGGTATTGAGCGCCGTCCGCAGCCGTCGCGGCTTGGGCCGGTAGCGGTGCGCCGAAAGTCCCTCGGCAAGCGCGAGCGCGAACGGCAGCCCAAACGCCAGCTCGCCGGAAAACGCGGCGAGGAACGCGAGCGCGATCGACGCCAACATCGGCCCGAAGGAGCGCTCCTGCCGCGCACGCAGGAACAGCGCCCCCGCAAAAGCGCTGAACGCGAGCGCCAAAAGGTCGGCGCGACCTTCGACACTGGCAACCGTCGCGACGCACGCGGGATGCACCGCGAACAGCAGCCCCGCTGCCCAGCCACCCAGTTGGGCCTGCTCGCTGCCGGTCCATGGCAAGAGCAGCCGGCGCACACACAGCCACAACCCGATCGCCGCGGCGACGAGCAGCGCCAGGTTTTCGATGCGGTAGGGCGCTGCGCGGGTGAGCTCCCCCTGCCCCGCGGGACCGGTGCCCCACAGCCAGTGGGACGACGCGAGGGAGAATCCCGCGAGGAACGAACCCTCTGGACCGGCAACACGCAGGACTTCCCGGGCGCCCAACTCAAGGGGCGCACGCGCCGGGTCGCCGAGGCCGGACTGCTGCGCGCGCGAGCTCGGCTCGCTCGGGAGCTGGGGCAGGTGCCAGCCTCCCGCGCGCGCGAGCCGCTCAAGGTCGCCACCCGTGAAGCCTGCTCGCACGAGGGGTGCGTACGCCATGGCGAGCCATGCGCACGACACGAGGAGCAAAGCAATGAGGCGCAGCCGCTGCGGCATGGGGCGGATCCTACCCGCGCGGGCGCCGTCCCTTCGCCTCTCGGACCCTGCCGCGGCGCGCAAGCCTTGTGTGCGGTCTCGCGCCCTCGACCGGCGTGGTGGGCGCGGCTAAGTTGATCTGTCCGTTTCCGGCCCGCGCCTCCCGCCCCCAGGTAATCCCCGTGCTCGAGACCTTCCGCCCTCTCCTTGACGCCGCCCACGGTGTCGACCTCGCCGATCCGGCCGCCGCCGAGCGCGAGCTGAACCGCCGCCTCGACCCCGCGGGACCCGCGGCCGCCGCGCTAGTCGCAAGCCTTCGAGAGTTGCTCGCAGCCGGTCGGATCGCGGAGCGGGGGGAACTCCCCGTCAAGTGGGGCCGCGTTGCTAAAGCGAGCGACGCGTCGGCGCATTTTTCGATCGACGTCGTGCACATGAACGGCGCGGGGCCGCGCCACCGGCACCCCAACGGCGAAATCGACTTTTGCATCCCCCTCGCGGGGCAGCCAACCTTCGATGGACGGCCCGCGGGTTGGGTCGTTTTTGGCCCCGACTCCACCCATGTGCCCACGGTCGCAGGTGGCGAAATGCTGATCGTCTACCTGCTGCCCGCGGGTGCGATGGAGTTCCTCGGATGACGCGCGAGCGCGCCCGCGACGCCACCGCGCGCGCGGCGCTGCGGCGCGAGTCCAACCCACCGAACCCATGGTCGGCCACGCGGGTCGAATGGCTCGGCCCAGCGCCTGACGTCGAGCCCCAGGTGCACCTCGAAGAGGCGCGCTCGATCCTCACGCGCAACGACAGTCCGGACATTCCGTTCGACTACAGCCTCAATCCGTACCGGGGCTGCTCCCACGCGTGCGCGTATTGCTACGCCCGTCCCACGCACACGTACCTGGGGTTTGGCGCCGGTACCGACTTCGACGCGAAGATCGTCGTCAAGATCAACGCGCCGCGGCTGTTGGAGCGTGAACTCGCGCGCCGCGGGTGGAAACGCGCCACCGTGTGCCTCTCCGGCAACACGGACCCGTACCAGCCCCTTGAGGCGCACTACAAACTCACCCGGGCGTGTCTGGAAGTGCTGCGGGCCGCACACAATCCCGTGGTGCTGATCACGAAGGGGGCCCTGGTGCGACGCGACGTCGATGTGCTCGCGGGACTCGCTCAGGAGGTCGGCGCGCTCGTCCACGTCAGCATCCCGACCGCGGACGAGCGCGTCGCGCGGCTCCTCGAACCCGGCGCGCCCACACCCGCCGTGCGGTTCGAAACCCTGCGCCTTCTCGCGGATGCCGGCATCCCCACCGGTGTGGCGGTCGCGCCGTTGATCATGGGCTTGACCGACGCGTCCGTGGCCGAGGTTTTGCAAAGCGCCGCCGCCGCGGGAGCCACCCACGCGTTCCACGTCCCGTTGCGCCTGCCGAAAGAAGTTGCCGCGGTGTTCGAGGAGCGCCTGCGCAGCGCATTCCCCGAGCGCGCGGACAAGGTGCTCGCGGCCCAACGCGAGCTGCGCGGCGGTGCGCTCAACCAAGCCCATTTTGGAGCGCGCATGCAGGGCCTTGGCCCGCGCTACGACGCGGCGCGACAGCTCTTCGACATGACGGCGCGGCGGCTCGGGCTCGTCACCGGCGAAGGCACCCATCCCGTCGTGCCGCAGCACGGCG
>Ga0163144_10004892_pt1 | contig 29982 bp, 26 predicted proteins | sample OliLak19BULKMAT1_FD_123175 | JGI IMG/M metagenome (GOLD analysis project Ga0163144, IMG submission 123175) | Freshwater microbial mat bacterial communities from Lake Vanda, McMurdo Dry Valleys, Antarctica - Oligotrophic Lake LV.19.BULKMAT1 | ecosystem: Environmental > Aquatic > Freshwater >...
CAGCGATACCATCAGTGGCACGTTGATGCCCATCGCTTGGACGAGGTCCGGGCGCTCGACAGCGGCGCGCAGATACGAGCCAAGCTTGGTCTTTTCGATGATGAACCAGACCGCAAGGCACACCACCAACGAGAACACGATCACCCAGGCCCGGTAATAGGGCAGGAACATAAATCCGAGATTGATCCCGCCAGGTATCGGGTTCTCGTAGGAAACGCCCGATGCGCCAAACATGTAGCGCGCGAGACCCTCGAAGATGATCGCGAGGCCGAATGTCAGCAGGAGCCCATACAGATGGTCGAGATGGTAGAGCCGCGACAGCAGTAGCCGCTCGATGACGATACCGAGCGCGCCAACGACCAGCGGCACGATGATAAGCGCGCCCCAGTACGGCACGCCTGTGTACTTGAGCAGCACAAACGCCCCGAATGCCCCCATCATATATTGGGCGCCGTGCGCGAAATTGATGACGTTGAGCATGCCGAAAATCACGGCAAGCCCAAGGCTCAACATGGCGTAGAACGCACCATTGATGAGGCCGAGCAGCAGCTGGCCGAGCAGCACTTGGGGCGGAATACCAATCAGCTCGAACATCGTTGAACCCGGGGCTAGGTGGTCGAGAGTGGGACGTAGAAGCGACGGACGAGCGAGGTTGTTGTTACCTCGCTTCCCGCTCCCAAGTTCCCACTCCCAGGGCTTTTACTTCTTGACGAGCGGGCACTCGCTCTCGGCAATCGGCCGGAACGCTTCAGCGGCCGGGATCGTTGCACGCAGCTTATAGTAGTCCCATGCGGCTTTGCTCTCGTCAGGCTTCTTGACCTCGAACAGATACATATCGTGGATCTTGCGGCCGTCGGCGCGAACCGTGCCCTTGCCGAACATCGCATCTTCCGTCGGCATTTCCTTCATCTTCGCCACCAACGCGGCGCCGTCGGCATCGCTCTTGAGAGCGGTCGCTGCCTTCAGATAGTGGATCACGGACGAGTAGACGCCAGCGTGCACCATCGTCGGGTATTTACCACCGTTGGCTGCCGCGTATTCTTTGGCGAATGCGCGGTTGGCGTCATTGGCGTCCCAGTACCAGGCCTCGGTAAAGATCAGGCCCTGGGCGGTCTTGAGGCCGAGCGCGTGGACGTCGGTGATGAACACCAGCAGGCCAGCGAGGTTCTGGCCACCCTGTACGATGCCGAACTCCGATGCCTGCTTGATGGCGTTGGTGGTGTCGGCACCCGCATTGGCAAGACCGATTATCTTAGCCTTCGAGCCCTGTGCTTGGAGAAGGAACGATGAGAAGTCTTGCGCCGGGAATGGGTGACGGACCGAACCGAGCACCTTACCGCCGCTCTTCAATACGACAGCCGTCGTATCCTTTTCCAGGGCGTGGCCGAACGCATAGTCGGCAGTGAGAAAGTACCAGCTGTCGCCACCGGTCTTGGTGATGGCGTTGCCCGTTCCGTTGGCCAGTGCGTAGGTGTCATAGGTCCAATGGATCGTGTTGGCGGTGCACTCCTTGCCGGTCAACGCCGACGACGCGGCGCCCGACACCAACGCGACTTTATTCTTTTCGCGCGCGATCTGGTTGACGGCGAGCGCTGTCGACGACGTCACGAGGTCGACGATCACGTCGACTTTGTCGACGTCATACCACTGGCGAGCGGCGTTGGCCGCGATGTCTGCCTTGTTCTGGTGGTCGGCGGAAACCACCTCGGCCTTGACGCCAGGGTTCGACTTGGAAAAATCTTCGATCGCCTTTTTCGCCGCCCATACCGAGCCAGCGCCGGCGAGGTCAGAATACGTGCCGCTCATGTCGCTCAAGACGCCAATCTTGATCGTACCGTCGGTCATCTGGGCTGCAGCGGGTCCGCTCGCGCCCAGCGTCGTCGCGGCCAACACGGCGGCGGCCAGTGCTGAAGTCGCGCGGCCACTCGGCCGCAAAGTCTGGCTGTTCAACGTCATCGTTTTCTCCCTTACGTCGTTTCTTCCGGGGTCGTGATCAAACGCCGAGGTACGCCTCGAGCTTTTTTTGATTGGCCGCGAGTTCGGAGTTATCAAACTGGTCGATAACGTGACCGTGCTCAACGACATAGTGGCAGTCGGCGACGGTCGCCGCAAAGTGGAAATTCTGTTCAACCAGCAGGATCGTCAACCCGCGCGACCGGAGATCGCGGATCACATCGCCAATCTGCTGAACGATGACCGGTGCTAAACCCTCGGTTGGTTCGTCGAGTAGCAACAGCGTCGCGCCGGTTCTGAGGATGCGTGCGATCGCCAGCATCTGCTGCTCGCCGCCCGACAGTTTCGTCCCCGGGCTGGTGCCACGCTCCTTCAAACGGGGAAACAGCGAATAAACTTCGGCTAATGCCATTCCGCCGCTCTTGACCACCGGCGGCAGCACAAGGTTCTCCGCCACCGTCAGGCTCGAGAAGATCCCGCGTTCTTCTGGACAGTAGGCGACGCCAAGACGTGCGATCCGATGCGACGGCATCGTAATGGTTTCCGCGCCGTGGGCCACAATCGATCCCGTGCGCTTGCGGAGCATGCCCATCACGGCGCGCATCGTCGTCGTCTTGCCAGCACCGTTGCGGCCGAGCAGTGTCACGACTTCACCGCGCGGAACCTCGAACGTCATGCCATGAAGAATGTGGCTCTCGCCGTACCAGGCATGGACGTCGCGAACCGACAGTAGCGGATCGCGCGCGCCTGACGTTGCGGCGCCAGCTGTTGTCGCCTGAACGGCCGTTGCCTCACGCATGCGACGTACTCCCGGCAGCAGCCGGGCCATGCCCGCCGTCCGCCAAACCTGTGCCCATGTAGGCTTCGATCACCTTCGGGTTGCGCGACACTTCCGCGTAGGTTCCCTCGGTTAAAACGCTCCCGCGCGCCAATACGGTGATGCGGTCTGACAACTCCGCGACGACCGACAAGTTATGCTCGACCATCAGCACCGTGCGATTGGCGGCAGCCTTGCGGATCAGCTTCGAGATGCGGACGATATCTTCGCGCCCCATCCCGGCCATCGGCTCGTCGAGCAGCATGACCTTGGGGTCGAGCGCCAGCGTGGTCGCGATTTCGAGCGCGCGTTTGCGGCCATAGGGAAGCTCGACCGCCTGCCGGTCATGAACGTCTTCAAGACCGACGTCGGCCAGCAGCCCGTGCGCGGCATCGTTGAGGGTTTCGAGCGATCGCTCCGAGCGCCAAAAATGAAACGACGTGCCGAGGCGGCGCTGCAGCGCCAAGCGGACATTTTCGAGCACCGTCAGATGAGGGAACGTTGCCGAAATCTGGAACGACCGGACAAGACCAAGCCGCGCAACCGCGGCCGGCGAGAGGCCGGTGATGTCCTGCCCATCGAAGCGGATGCGGCCGCCCGTCGGCTCCAAGAACTTCGTGATAAGATTGAAGCAGGTCGTCTTGCCGGCGCCGTTGGGACCGATCAGCGCGTGGATGCTGCCACGCTGCACGCGCAAGCTGACGCCATCGACCGCGCGGAAGCCTTTGAAGTCCTTGGTCAGACCGTCTGTCTCGATGATGGTGCTCGGGTCTGCCGTCACGCTTTGCCCCACTCAAACCGCTGGTGATCACGCTCAAGGACGCGCAACCCACTTTGTCGCAGCTCTGCATTCGCATGCTGCAGCGTGGCTGTCGAGGCGGGAGGCGAGCTGCGGACGCAACATACCACCTAAGTTTAAAGGGCGGTGCAGCGGCCGCTGCCGGGCTGCAAGGCCGGTAGCGAGAGTCGCCAATCCGCTAGACTCTCGTTTTCGGTCGCAACTGCGATTGGGACGCGACCGCTAAGGCAACAGAGGATGGCCAGTTCGCAGCGGTTCGCTTGAGCAGCGGCCTGCACCGCCGCCAGCAAAACCCTCATGTCTTCACTGCAAACAAGTCCGCCTGATCGGCTTCGGTAATGTCGCGCATCGTCCACGGCAGGCCCTGGCGGCCGATCTCGTCCATGCACGGCTTCGATGGCAATTGCTCGACGTTGTAGACGCCGCCCGACTTCTGCCATGACCCGTTGAACAGCATCATCGCGCCGACAACTGGCGGCACGCCGGTCGTGTAGCTGACGGCTTGGGCGCCGGTTTCCTTATAGCAATCGGCATGGTCGCAGACGTTGTAAATGAAGGCGCGCCGCTCCTTGCCGTCCTTTTTGCCGACGAACACGCAGCCAATCGATGTGCGGCCGGAATAGTTTTCGCCAAGTGACGATGGCGGCGGAAGCAGTTCCTTCAAGAACTCCATCGGGATGACCGGATTGCCCTTGTACATGACCGGATCGATGCGGGTCATGCCGACGTTCTGCAGAACTTCGAGGTGCTTGATATAATTGTCCGAGAACGTCATCCAGAAGCGGATCTGCTCCAGGCCACGGATGTTGCGGACGAGGCTTTCTTCTTCCTCGTGGTAGATCAGATAGCTCTTGCGCGGCCCGACGGCAGGATAATCGACCATCGCCGAAATCGTCAGCGGATCGATCTCGATCCACTCTGGTCCGTTCGGGCCATTCTTCCAGTATTTGCCGCGCTGCGTAACCTCGCGGAGATTGATCTCGGGATTGAAGTTGGTCGCAAATGCCTTGCCGTGGCTGCCGTCGTTGCAATCGACGATGTCGATCGTCGTAATCTCATCGAACAGGAATTCCTGCGCATAGGCGCAATAGATGTTCGATTGGCCGGGATCGAACCCGCAACCCAAAATCGCCATCAAGCCCTTTTCGGCGAAACGGTCCTGGTAGGCCCATTGCCACGAGTATTCGAACTTGGCGACATCGCGCGGCTCATAGTTGGCCGTGTCCATATAGTGGACGCCGGTTTCCAGACACGCGTCCATGATTGCCAGATCCTGGTAAGGCAGCGCCATGTTAATCACGAGATCGGGCTTGACCCGGCGCAACAGTGCGACCGTTTCTGCCACGTTGTCGGCGTCCACTTGGCTGATCTCGATCGGCGTCACACACCGTTTGGCCACGGCCTCGCAACTGACGAGACGCCGCGAGGCGAGATGCACGCGCTTGAACACATCGCGGTTCATGGCGCATTTTTGCGCCGTAACCGAGCCTGCCGCACCCGCGCCGATGATCAATACGCTGTCCAAGGTCGTGTCTCCGCCGTGCCAAATTTCGCTCGAGCCGGGTTAGTGGAGATCGCACGTCAGGGCAACTCCGGTGCGTTCTCCAGTTGCGCGCCATCGTTCCGATTTCAAGCCGATCGACGGCGTGCCGCCACCAGACGTGCGTCTCACGCAATGCCGGCCTGCGGCCTCGACACTACCGCGACCGCGCGCATCGCGGTACGCTGTCGGCATCTGGTATACCGTATACCAAAGGTCCCAAGGAGATCGCCGTGACCCGCAAAACTGTCCTCTCAACGATCGTTTCGATCCTGTTCGACCGCGAGTCGTTGCCGAAATCGCGCACAACCTGGACTGCTGGTACGCGCCGTTAAGCTACGGCCTAGCGCCAGCGCCTTGCAGCCCGTCGGCAGACACGCATCGACTTGAGGCGAAGGCTGGCGGGAGAGGTCAATGAGCGGTTGTTCTTCGCATGGTCCGGCGGGCTCGGAACGGTTGCGATGTGGACAAGACACACGCGACCAGAATTGCAGCCACAACGCCGCTATTTGACCCGGATCACGGCGCCGGTCGTCCGCGCCCCCTACAGCCTGCGGAACGTTACAGACCGTTGCGGCGTTAGCCAAGGTCGAGGACGATGCGGGGGATGAGACATGACCGACACGAGCAGAGTTTCGGCGCGAACCGAACGCACGAAATCTGGGGGTATAGGAACCGGGGATATTGGAACAGGGCGCACAGCGCCCGGTCCGTTGATCGCCCCCCGGGTAGCCGATCAGCGCATCGACGGCATTCAATGGTTACGAGCCATTCTCTCCCTATTCGTGGTTGTTTGGCATCTTGGCGGCGCTGGCAAAACGGCATTGTGGGATGACCGGTATTTGCAGCATCAGGCCAACGTCTCCGACCTGATCAGCTTCCAGATATTGCTGCTTGCCGTGCCGGGCTTTATGCTGATTTCGAATTACCTGTTGGCTGTGGCCCACCCGAACGCAGACATTGCCTGGAAGCGGACCCAACGCGTCATCTTACTGCTGTTGTTTTGGCCGCTCGCATTTACGCTGTATCAGACCGGCTGGGGTGGTGTGGTCGCCGCATGGCCGCAGACAGCGGAGCGAACGATTGTGTACGTTCTGACCGGCGGCCATACGGTCTTCTATTTCTTCGTCTCGCTGCTGTTGACCTATGGCGTGACGCTGCTGGCGATGAACTTACCGACCCCGGTCAACATGGCGCTGCTCGTCGCCTCGACCGGTGCCGTCGCGGCCTCGCCACTCGCGGCAATCGCGTATGGCAATGCCGAACTTGCCGCCTATTGGTCGCCGTTGAATTTCCTGCCGTATTCGTTCGCCGGGCTGGTCGTATTGCGGCTTTTCGGGCCGGATAGTCCACGTTTGCGGGCGACAGGCGTTGCACTCGCGATCATCGCTGCGGGTAGCGCCATTGCTTGGCTCGAGTGGCCGGCCTACCGCAACGCAGTGTTCTTTCAAACCGAAGGGGTCGCCTACCCGGCTTATGCGCGTGCTTCGCTCGTCCTGCACGCGAGCGCACTGCTCATTGTCATGATCCACTGGGCGCCACGTCCGCCCGCAGTGATCGAGTTTATGGCCAAACATTCGCTGGCGCTTTACTGCCTTCATTTGTTCATGACCGAGCCGCTCCGCGTCCTTGTCGCCTCGGTGGCGCCGGAGTTGCCGAGCCTGACTCAGGCTTGGATCGTCATCCCGCTGGCGATCATCGCCAGCTACATCACCTCGCGCATATTGATGCAGGTCCTGCGCGAAAGGGTGCTGTTTTAGCTGGCGTGTCGAGCCGCAACTGGGAGGTTTTTACGCGGCCTCCGCACGGCTACCCGATGCTTGACGCTGCTCGGGGTTACACATATGCAGTGCGTAAGATGTCAAACGAGGACCCGTTCGTGTCGTCCATGGTTCGAAAGCAATTGCTGATCAGCGTCGAGCAGGACCGCCAGTTGAAGACGCTTTCGACGGCCAAGTCGCGGTCAGAGGGCGATCTTGTTCGTGAAGCCGTCGACGCTGCTCGCAAGGCCGCCTCCGCCCTGACAACCAGCTCGATTACGCCAGTCGCAAAGACGACGGAGTAGCAGGCACGGTTGTATTCGGGGGCTTCACGAGGGTCACCACCCATACCACCGCCGCGCTATAGAGCGCGCCAGCGCCAGCGCCTCGTGATCATGGCGCAAACGACGGCGGCAGCAGCGCCCGTTATTACGAACATCGTTGCACTCTGTCTTACCTCGGCGCGAATAAACAACTCACCACTATAGACGGTGGGAATAAAAAATGAAAGTGGCGTGCAACTGCCGACGATCGCGGCAATAATAAGTCTCGGTACATTCGCAGACACGTGGCGATCAATCCACGTAAATACTAGACCGGCCACACACGCCATTGGTCCACCAAATAAATAGGCGACCAGGAATCCTGTCAAGATAAAACTTCTCGAAAATCCTGCTCTTATCTCTCCCGAATAGTCATTTATAGCTAAATAAAAAATGATGACGCTAAGTCCGACCAATGGACCAACCACTGTAAAGACGAATGCCGTGATCAACGGCCTCCATTCGGGTCCCCTCATACAGCCCCGCCACCTTCCGTCGCCAGCCAAGCGCCGCAGCAGGCCTTGGCCAAGTCGCGTACGCGCAGGATGTAGCTCTGGCGTTCGGTGACAGAGATCACGCCGCGGGCGTCAAGCAAGTTGAACACGTGGCTCGCTTTGATGCACTGGTCGTAGGCGGGCAGCGCCATCAGGTGGTGCGAATGGCGAATGGCGAATGGCGAATTGGAGGATGGTTCGGGCAGCTTCGCGGGCACCGAACGAGGCTCAGTCGTACCGCCTCCCAATTCGCTACTCGCCATTCGCAATTCGCCACGTCCCGCTTCGCCACTCCCAACTCCCAACTCCCCACTCCCCATTCCCTTCTCCAGCAACGACCGGCACTCTGCCTCCGCATCGCGGAAATGGCGCAACAGCATGTCGGTGTTGGCGTGCTCAAAGTTGTAGCGCGAATACTCGCGCTCGGCTTGCAGGAAGACATCGCCATAGGTCAGGCGGCGCGGGTCATCGGCGGCGCGGCCGTTGAAGTTGAGGTCGAACACGCGATCGACGCCCTGCACGTACATGGCGAGCCGCTCTAGCCCGTAGGTGATCTCGCCCGAAACGGGCCGACAATCGTAGCCGCCAACTTGCTGGAAATAGGTGAACTGCGTCACCTCCATGCCGTTGCACCAAACCTCCCAGCCGAGCCCCCACGCGCCGAGCGTTGGGCTTTCCCAATCATCCTCGACGAAGCGAATGTCGTTGACCCGCGTGTCGATGCCGATCGCATCGAGGCTCTTGAGATACAGATCGAGAATGTCGTCGGGCGACGGCTTCATGATCACTTGGAACTGGTAATAGTGCTGCAGGCGGTTGGGGTTCTCACCATAGCGACCATCCTTCGGCCGCCGCGAGGGCTGGACATACGCCGCGTTCCAGGAGCGCGGCCCGAGCGCGCGTAAGGTCGTCGCCGGGTGGAAAGTGCCAGCCCCAACCTCCATGTCATAAGGCTGAAGGATAGCGCAGCCTTGGGCGGCCCAAAACTGCTGCAAGGTCAGGATCATGTCCTGAAACGAGTGGCGCGGGTTCAGGCCCGGAAACGCCGACGCACGTTCGGGACGGGCGGCGGTTGCAGCCACAGTTGCAGCGTCTGCGACCGGCGCCATATCGCGCGCGGCAGGTGTCGGCTTTCGCGGCATTTTAATTTTGGGCGCCATATCGTGGTTCGCGTCATGTGAAGGTTGGCCTGTGTCACGTTACGCACCTATACGAAACGCGAGCTGAGGTCACGCAAGGACGGCTGAACCATGATGGATGTGCTTTCCTGGCTCGGTTGGCTGCTTTGGAGCCTGCTCGCGCTGCTGTGGTCGGTCGTGTGGCTGTTGCTCGGCGGCTGGATTTCGACAGTGGCGCAGATCGTCGTCGTGCTGATGGCGATCTTCGTCTACCGCTACGGATGGCGTGCGGCCCCCGCCGAGCTTGCGCGGCAAACACGCGCCGTGTGGCGCTTTGCTAGCGGGGCCATGCGCGCGTCCGACGCCCTGTCGGAGGCCGACGCAGACCGCAAACGCGTCGCTGCCCGCGCTTCGTCGCAATCGCGTTCGGCCAATGTCAGCAAGCCCGCGAACCCGCGCCACATTGGCGATCTTACGATCAACGCGTCGACGACATTAACGCTTGCCATGTTCGCCGCGCTGCTGTGGCTGTCGGCGCTGTGACGGCACCCACACGACGGCAGTGTCGCAGCAGCCACGCCGGCAGGCTTAGTTCATCGATTTTGGACGGTACGCACCTGCGGCTTCGTCCCATTCGAGCGTGCCGAGATCTTTGGCCTGCAGCACGGAAGCTGCCCCGGCGGCGGCCTTCGCGCCGACACGCGCCGCAGCGTCGTCCGGTGATGCGATCTGCTTTGCAAGCCAGCGGTAGCCAGCGTAGGCGGCAACACCGGCAGCGACGACGACGATCAGCGGGGGCATGAGGTGGTCTCGTTAGACTTGTTCGTTAGATTTGGGGAACTCCGACCGGACTTTGACGCTAGCACACCCTTACTCAAGCCCCAAATCTGGCCTCACAATCCATACCGCGACCATAACAGCCGTTGTTCGATCGCCGACATGGCTTCTGCCGGGTCGATCAGTCCGGCGCGCGGAGGGCCGGCAAGCCCTTCCAACGACGGAGCCCGGATCAGCCGGGACAACAGCCCAGGCGTGGCCAGTGGCACCAGCTTCAGCTTCACTTTGGGACCATGGAGCGCGCGCATCTTCGACCGCACGTCGCCGATGCCGTCGATAAGGCCGAGCTCAAGCGCCTTTGGCCCCGACCAGAAGGCGCCGGAAAATAGGTCGGCGTCTTGGCCTTTCAGCACAGGTCCGCGCCGTTCTTTGACGACGCCGATGAAGACGTCGTGGATGTCCTGCTGCAGCGCCTTCAGCCGGTCGACGTCGGCTTGGTTTTCTGGGAGAAAGGGGTCGAGCGTGCTCTTTGAATGACCGGCGGTGTAGACGCGGCGCGTGACACCGAGCTTGTCGATCGCGCACTCGAAACCGAAGCCCGCCGAGATCACTCCAATCGAGCCGACAATCGAAGCAGGGTCCGCGTAAATCTCATCGCCTGCCACCGCGATATAGTAGCCGCCGGACGCTGCCAGATCCTCGCAGAAGACATAGACGCGTTTTTTGTTTTCGCTGGCCAGCTGCCGGATGCGCTTGAAGATGAGGTTCGACTGCGCCGCCGATCCACCGGGCGAGTTGATGACGATCGCGACCGAGGGCAGTTTCGACATCGTGAACGCGCGCTCGATCGGGCCGGCAAGACCTGCGATCGACAGCGTCGGCCCAGACAGTGGCCCGCCAGACGGCATGATCGTGCCAGCGAGGCGAAGAACCGGCACGATTGGGGTACGGCTGAATGGCCACATGGCGAAATCCTTGGCGGTGAAGGCGCGACATCAGGCGGGGAGCACGCTGCGCAACGAGCGGGCGTGCCATCTCATACGATCGGGATGGCAGTACGATCCGCACAGGCGGGCTTACTTTTTGGCTTGAGCGAATGGATGTGGATGGGCTTGGAGCAACGCATCGTCGATCTCGCGAGCCCGAACAGCAGCTGGCCGGGCCTGCAATGGTTTCACGTAATCCAAGAACTCCGGCTCCTTGGGAAAAATGCCAAACTGCATCATCCAATCCATCTCGGCCGCCAGATAAACGTCGGCCGCCGTAAAACGTTCGCCAACGATAAAGCGCCGCCCTGCGACGGCAGCCTTCAGCGTCCCTATGACAAGTTCCAAGCTGCCATAGCCAGCCATTCCGGCACGCTCCGCTGGAAGCACGAACCCCATGGCTTTGTTGGTCGCAACGGCTTCGATCGGGCCAGCGGCGAAAAACAGCCAGCGGAAGTAGGCGCCGCGATCAGCCGACGTTGTTGGCGGCGCGAGGCCAGCGTCCGGGAACGCGTCGGCGAGATAGGCACAAATTGCGGCGGTCTCGGTGACGATCGTTTTGCCGTGCCGGATCGCTGGTACTTTACCCATGGAATTTATTTCTAAATACGCCGAAGACTTCATCATCGGGCCAAAGTCGATGACTTCCGTCCGGTAGGGCTGGCCGATTTCCTCCATCATCCAGCGGGCGACACGGCCTCGTGACATCGGGTGGGTGTAAAAAACGAGTTCGTCTGCCATGGCCACGTTCAATCCTGTCTCGTGAAACGCGACCAATGCCGTAACGCCGCCGCCCGTTATTCACAACGATATTGGTTCACAACGCTGTTCCGTGCGTGCCTTTTAAAGTGTCGGCGTCCGTTCTAACGACAACGCCGCACCATCGCGCAAAATAGCCACCACTTCGGGGCGGAACGCGTTGCCGTCGCCATGTAACACAAGCCCGGGCAATAGCACGAGTGGTGCCCGGCTGCCCTTGGTGCCGCGCACGATGATACGGTTGGCCACTGCCCCAACGCGAGGGTGGATCGGCAGAACGTGGATCGCTCCAAAGCGGCCAGCGAACGCTGCTAGGACCCGGTCGAGGGCCTCGGCTTTATGGACCATGGTGGCGCAACCGCCAGGCTTCGACATTCGAACGAGGAAACGGACCCACATGTCGAGATCGGAGTTTGGCATGGCGTGGCTCGCCGCCTTGACCGGGTCGGGTGCGGCCGTGCCGCGAGCCTCGTCATGATACGGCGGGTTCGCCAGGACATCGTCGAAACTGTCGGCGACGAGGCCCGCAGCCGACAGGTCACTGGTTGCCACTCGGATGTCGGACCGCACGACACGCACGCGGGCATTGAGGCAATTGGCGGCGCAATTGGCCTTAGCAATTTCGGCCAAAGCTGGCGCTCGCTCCAACAGCACCACCTGAGCCGTCGCGATGCGGGTAGCGACAAGTAGGCCTATGGTTCCCACACCCGACCCGACGTCGAGAACGCGCAGCGGTGCAATTGCCCGTTCCGTGACGGTTGCTGCCAGCAGCACCGCGTCAATCCCCGCACGGTAGCCCTTTTGGAGCTGCGCAACCGTGAGCCGACCGCCGAGAAATGCGTCGGCCGTGGTGGTAACGGCGGCAACGGTGTTCATCACGAGCCGTCGACCGGCGCCAGTTCAGCGCTCAACCCGGCTTCCACGAGGATCCGGCGCGCGTCCCAGATATGTTCATCATCGACCATCACCCGGCGTGGAAAGATGCCAATGGAGCCTTCTATGGCGCTGATGTTCTGATCGAGAACCACCATCGGCACCCCGGCGCCAGCCAGCAGGCTCTCGACGTAGCTCAGCAGAACCAGGTCGTTCGTGCGCAACAACAAGGTCAAACGTGTACTCCTCCGGCGGTTAACCCCAGGACGGCTGCCCCGTTCCTTCGCCAATCGTCCGTCTGGCCATGGTTGACCGATCTGCGGCAAAGTGCCTTGAAAGCGTCCTGAGGCCAACCCGTATAAGTAGCAACGGGCGAAATCGAGATTCTTCATCCGTTGGCGGTTCGTGCCGCAACCCATCCTAACTCGAACCTTAGGGCTTCATCTTGGGCCTCGTCATACCATTAGAAGGCGCCCGCGACCCCGCCGACCGGCTGCGGCCCTTGCTCGACCTCGTCGCCGAGGACATGCAGGCGATCAATCGCATCATCCTCGACAAGGCGGTGTCCGATGTCGAGATGATCCCCGAACTCGCGCACCATCTGATCGACAGCGGCGGCAAGCGGCTACGTCCGATGCTCACGCTCGCGACCGCGCGCATGTCGGGTTACCGCGGCAACGGCCACATCCGTGTCGCGTCTGCCGTCGAGTTCATGCACACCGCCACGCTGCTTCACGACGACGTGGTCGATGAGAGCGACACGCGCCGCGGCAAGAAGACCGCCCGACTGATTTGGGGCAATCAAGCCAGCGTCCTCGTCGGCGACTTCCTGCTCGGCCACGCATTCCGCATGCTCGTCGACGTCGGCAACATTCAGGTGCTGCGCATATTATCGAACGCGTCGGCGATCATCGCCGAGGGCGAGGTGATGCAGCTCGCGGCCGCCAAGAAAACCAGTACGACCGAAGACGAATACTTGGCGATCATCAACGCCAAGACCGCCGCTTTGTTCTCGGCCGCCGCCGAAGCTGGAGGCGCGATCGCCGAGCGTCCGGCGGAAGAAGTCAATGCGCTGCGCAGCTACGGCAAAAACCTCGGCATCGCATTCCAATTGGTCGACGACGCGCTCGACTACGGCGGCGACAGCTCACGGCTTGGCAAGTCGACGGGCGACGACTTCCGCGAGGGTAAGGTCACGCTCCCGGTCATCCTGTCTTATCGCCGGGGCTCGGAAGACGAGCGGTCGTTCTGGCGCCGCACGATTTGCGATGGCGACATCCGCGACGGCGATCTCGAGCAGGCGATCGGCCTGATGCGCAAGCACAAGGCGATCGAAGCGACACTGGAGCGCGCCCGCTCCTATGGCTCGATCGCGCGGGACGCCATGGGCATTTTCCGCGACAGCCCGCAGAAGTCGGCGCTGACCGACGTCATCGAGTTTTGCATCGATCGTTCGAATTAGGCGCCGGAGCAAGCCGATCCGGTGTCAGTTCAGGTCGAATGGTGATCGCCGGACGATGCGGCCACGACCGCCGCGTGACATCGGTGCAACGTCGCTTGTGCGGTGACGGGCGTCGTTGGCGGTCGCGACGGCAAGACCGGTCTGGCGTCCAAACCCGGCGCCATTTCGCGCTGTGCGCGCTGCCATCTCTGGCCGGGCCGTCTCTAGCTCCGCCCGACGTACGATCCGGCCTGCGCGACGCTCGCTTTGCTCCGGCCTGTTACCGTTCAACATCGGCTTATGGGCGGTTCGGCTCCCTCGGGGCTCGACGGAAATGCGATTGCCGCGCTGGTTTACGCCTTCAACGTGTGAGAGCTTCGGCCGAATGCACCATCGGTCGAAACCAACAGCGGCCAGCGGCGAAGCGAGCAACAGATAATACGCCCACGCTGCACCGCTCGCCTCGACAACTGCCGCCGCATAGAGTGCGATCAAAATGATGACGACCATCGGCCATAATTTACTCATCACGCCGCCCGCCGCCGAGATATGGTAGTGGGTGACTGAGGCCCGCGTGACTGGGGTCCGCGTGACGGGGGCCCGTGTGCGTGGGGTCCGCGTGACAGGTGTCCGCGTGACGGGTGTCCGGCGGCTGCAAGCCCCCACACGATCGCGCAGAGCAGATAGAAGCTGCGCCAGTGATCCGTGTCGATCACGATGCCTTCAAACGCCGTCGCTGCAAATGCGGCGAGGGCCACGAGCATCAGCCCACGCTCGTTCGACGGCCGATTGAGCGAGATCAGCCCAAGGCCGATGGTCAACAGGACGATCACGGCGTAGGCTAATCCGCCCAGCCAGCCATTGTTGAGGAACACACTCAGATAGACGTTGTGCACGTCTTCGTAGTGGTGGTTCATCACAAACTGCCCGGCGCCAATTCCGACCGGGTTCGTCAACAACAGGTCGAGCGCCTTCTGTTGGCCGCCAAAGCGGCCGGCCGGGCCGACATCGTAAGACTGCGTCACAGTCGCCCGGTCAATCAGCGCCTGGCCGATTCTGTCGTCCTGCATGACAGCAAGAGTAACGAGCCCCAGTACGGCAACACCTGCCGACGCCGCGAGCGTAATGCGACTTCGCTCCACGGTGGACGTAGCCGTCGCGTAGGCAAGCGCCGTGTAAATCGCGAGGCCGACCGCAAGATTGAGCCACGCTCCGCGCGACATCGTCAGCAGCGTTGCAAGCGCCAAAAGGCCGGCAGAAAACATGACGGCAACTGTAAGCACGACACCGCGCTTGGCTGGCGCATGGAGCACGAGGTGCAACGCATAGAGGAACGGCGCGACCAGAAACGCACCCATGACATTGGGGTCTTTGAATGTGCCCGATGCGCGGCCAAACCTCGTGAACAGGTCATAAGCGCCTGGAACCAGATCGAAATAGCCAGCGAGACCCGCCAGCGATGTCGCGATCGCGGCGGCAAGCCACGCGCTCAGGATCAAGTTGACATGGCGCTGCGGCGCGTGTGCGATAAACGCCGCCGTCATAAAGGCCGCGATGTAGAGGTACACCGATACGACCGTGAACCTCGTCGAGGTCTTCAGGTCATCCGACTGGGTCGAGGCGAGAAACCCACCGGCGGCAACCAAACCCCACAGGGCGAGGAATACCACGAGGCGAGGCGTCGGGCGCAACAGCCCGGCCGCTGGAAGCAGCACGATCAAACCCATGGTCAGGATATCGACCGGCGCCGGCTCGCTGAACACGATACCGCTGCTTGCAAATGTCAGCCAGACCGCAGCAAGGATCAGTGCGTGCATCAGCCCGATCTGCGGTCGAGCCGGGACGCGCGTAGGGGCGTTGAGATGACCGGGCAGTCCGGCATCGCGAACGAGACGGCCGAACCGGATATCGTCAGTACGCATTATCTCGATCCGTCAACAACGCCCACGGCGTTACGGCGAGAATGTAGGCGTCAAGAAAGAGGCTCCAGTTCTCGATGTAATAGAGATCGTGCGCCACGCGTTGGCTTATCTTCTCGTCGGTGTCGGTCTCGCCGCGCCAGCCGTTGATTTGCGCCCAACCCGTAATACCAGGCTTGACCTTGTGACGGGCGAAATAGCCTTCGACGACCTCGCCATAAAGACGGCCAGCGGCCTTGGCCTCGGTGGCGTGCGGCCGCGGTCCGACAAGCGACAGGTTGCCGATCAACACGTTGAACAACTGCGGCAACTCATCGAGGCTCGAGGTTCGCATGAAGCGTCCGACCCGCGTGACGCGAGGATCGCCCTTTGCCACGAGGTGGCTGGCATTCGCATCGCTGCAATCGACATACATCGACCGGAATTTGTAGACTTCGATCAGCTCATTGTTGAAGCCGTAGCGTTTTTGACGGAACAGGACGGGACCGCGACTGTCCAGTTTCACTGCGACCGCAATCCCAACGAGAACGGGTGCCAGTAGGATCAGCGCGATAGCCGCGATCGTCTTGTCGAACAGCCATTTCGATAAAGTGCCCCATCCCGTCATCGGCTTGTCGAACAGGTCGATCATCGCCACCGACCCGGCGCGCGTGTACGTCCCCGGCGCGAAGCGAACCGTGGTCGCGGCGGCTGGTAGCTTCACGTCGGCGGGCAGCACCGAAAGCCGGCGGGCAACCTCGGTGAGACGGGCTTCGGCCGTCAGCGGCAATGCGACGATGGCAAGGTCGAGACGGGTCGAGCGTGCGAGCGCGATGACGTCGTCCAAATCGCCCAGGCGCGGATAGCCATGGACGAGAGCCGGGGCCCTGCCACCTTCGCGGTCGTCGAACACACCACAAATCCGGATGTCCGTTGCCGGGTCGGCCTCGAGTTCGGCGATCAACGCGCTGGCCACCGGGCCACCGCCATAGATGACCGCGCGACGGTAGAGGCTGCCCCTGCGGGCCATGCGCGACAGTAACCCGCCCATCGCGATCCGGCTTGCGACGAGGGCAATAGCCGCGACGGCGAACCATATCGCCAACCAGACGCGGGAGAACTCGTCGCTTGTTTTCAAGAAAAACAACGAAACGAAGAGCACCGTGAAGGCAACGGCGAGGCCGCCCAAGACATAAGGAACCCGCGTCAACGGAGTCGACAATGCCGGTATCGTGGAAAGCCCGAAAAGCTGCAGCGTGATCGCGGTCAGGACGCCAGTTGCCCCGCACGCCACCCAGTATGCTGCGATGGAAGCGGGTTCTGGCTCGTTGACATAGATGGCTGCAATGAAGAACCCGAGGGCCGTTATGAGAAGCGCCTCGAAGATTTGGTAAAGCTGCACGAGGATAACGGGCGACACCGTGGTGCGCTTCTGCATGTAAGAAAAATCGGCAAGGCGTGGGATTGTCAGCGAGACAGCAGCTTTTTTGCCGTTGCGGCGCGGCGGTGGTGTGACCGCAGCTCTCGTCACAACGGGTAGGGTCGGCGTTTCGACAATTTGCATCACGCGTCAACTTTTCGGTCAGGTTACCGGAACGTTGACGTCACTAAGCACGCCGTGTGCCATGGGCCCCGTCCTGGTGCCGACCGGGCCATTAACATCCCATTAGAGTTAATGCGGCTGCTCCGGGTTCATGGTCCCGGCGATATGGTCGACGATAGATCGTCCGACCTGACGCAACCGCGTCGCTCTTGATGTCTGCGCCGATCGTGGTTTTGGTCCGTCGCGGCCGATGGCGCAAGATTTCGCGTCGCGCCACATCCGGCCGTTGCTCCAACTGGCATAGCAATCGCGGCAGGTGCTGCATAAAAATCGACGATGTCGCGGGTCATGCGTTCCACAGTGAAACGTCCAGCAACGCTCGATTTGAGACGTTTTGCCCGCGCGGTGGCCGCGTCGAGATCCGACAATGTCGCTGCCAACGACGCGGCAAGGGCTTCGACGTCGCCGGGTGCAACCAAAGCGGTGTCGGTTCCCGCAACGATTTCCGGGATGCCGCCGACGTTGGTCGCGACCAGCGGAATAGCTGCGGCTGCAGCCTCCAGAACGATATAGGGGAGGCTTTCCTTCAGGCTCGGGACGGCAAGCACACGGCCTCTGGGGAACGCTTCGGCGGCTGGCATCGCACCAGGGAACGTAACCCTTTGGGCTAGACCGAGTTCGGCAGCCAACGTCACAAACCGGGCTTGGTCGGGGCCACTGCCAACGATCACGGCCGTGACCGGCTTTCGCACTGCGGCTCCTTCGCCCATGCCGTCGAGTTGCGCGATCGCCCGGAGCAAGACCTCGACGCCTTTCAGGTCGCGCAATTCGCCGATGAAGAGAATGTCAGCGGCGTCTGGAAGCTGCGCGATCGCATTGAAATCCGATGGTTTGAGCCCGTTGTGCACGACGCGGCGTGGCGCGCGGCCCGCACCAATAACCGACGCGTAAACCCGCGCGGCATGGGCGCTCTCGAAGATGACACCATCCGTCAGCGGGTCGAGCAGCCGTTCGACAGAATGGTACGCGAGCCCGGTCAGCGAGCCCGGCGAATAGTTCAGCGTGCCGCCGTGGGGCGTGTAGAAAACCTGCACCTTGCCGCCAGTTCCCGTCTTCAGCCCGACGCTAGCCAACCGCGCGAAGGCACCACCTTTGGCACCATGCCCGTGGATGATGTCGGCCTGGACCTCTGTCGCGGCGCGCCGGACAGCATGGCACGTCATTACGTCGGAGAAACGCGGCACACGGTTCATCGGCAACCGCCGAATGCCGAGCGACAGGTGATGGCTGATGCGAGCGAGTTTTGCTTCTGTGAGCGGATCGTTGCCGGTGGACATGACAAGCCCGACATCATGGCCCAGCCAAGATTGTTCACAAGCAAGATCGATGACATGGCGGAACAAGCCACCAACGGGTGCGCGCAGGACATGGAGAATTCTCATGTCCACCGCATCTCACGAGTCGTGCCAAAACGCGGGCGCGGTGGCGGCGGGGCGACGGGTTAATCTCGGTATGGTTACTTCGTACCGAACCCAACTCAGCTTTTCTTGAGGCTCACTGAAACGTCGATCGGGATGTCGAGAGACACCCATTCACCGGGTGCATCGGAGCCCTTGCCGATCCCGAAATCGAGCCTCTTCAGTTGCGTCTTGCCGGTCAACTTTGCCGTGTCGCCATTGGCCTTGAACTCGAAGGCGAGCTTGACCGGCACCTTGAAGCCCCGAACGTCGAGGCTGCCATCTGCCTCGTATTTGTCGCCGCCGACAGACCGGAACGCGGTCGTCTCGAACACGCCCGATGGTGATTTTGCAATATCGAACCAATCGACAGTCGGCAGCGTCTTGTCGTACGTGATGTCGCCGGTTTTTGCCGACGACAACGCCACTGACACCGTCGCCTTAGCCGTCGACAGGTTTGCGGGATCGAAGGTGATGTCTGCCTGCCACCGTTCGAACGTTCCTTTGAACGCTTTACCAGCATGGCTGCCCGAAAACCCGATGCGGCTCTCCCCTGGCACGACAGACCACGTCGTCGCCGACGCATCTGCTGGCGATAGAATGCTGCCCGCAACCGAGATGGCAAGAGCGGCGACGGCTAAGCAAAGTCGTTTCATGTCGATGTCCATAAGTTCGACCGTTTTCGATCGGGTCAGGCGTTGTGGCTGCCGCGGGCTTGAATACCGGGCACCATCCGCGCGAGAACGCCATCGCGGTTGACGAAATGATGTTTCAAAGCCGCGCCGACGTGCAGCACGAGAAGCGCGCCGAGGGCATAGCCCATGTATTTGTGAGCGGTTTTGAAGACCGCTTCCGTCGCAGCTTTGGTTTCCAGATTGTCGATCGTCTCGATCCAGGCGATGTGCGGCCATTCGAAAAGTCCGAACACGATCGTCGGCAGCCCGAACTTGCTTGCCGACACCATGGCCCAGCCGGCCAGCGGCATCCCGATCATCAGCGCATAGAATAGGATGTGGGTCGACTTGGCAGCGAACCGTTCAAAGGCCGACATCCCGTCAGGAAGTGGCGGTGCGCGATACGTCAGGCGCCATGCCAGCCGCAACACAGACAATACGAGAACCGTCAGGCCGAGCGACTTGTGCAGTTGATAGGTCTGGAAAGCGGTGGCCCGCGACTCCGGCTGCTTGATGGCATCGACCATCCACACGCCAGCCGCGATCAGCGCGATAATCGACAGTGCGATCAGCCAGTGCAGGGTCATCGCTACGGCGTTATAACGTTCGTTGCCAATGGCATTCATGTTTTGCGCCCGTCGTTTACGGCCTTGACGATCCGGCGCGCACAAAACGCGCCGGATCTCACGGCGAGGGATGCAAGTCAGAAATTACGCTAACGATTACGATCCAAGGAACTCGGCTTCGATGATGATCTGCACTTCGTCGCCAATGTTTGGCACGAGGTAGCTCATGCCGAAATCGGAGCGCTTCAGCGTGCCGACAGCGGAAAACCCGAGAGCGGGCTTCTTGGCGAACGGCTGCTCCTTCATACCGCCGTTGAGCGTCGCCTTCAGCGTCAGCGGCTTCGACACGCCAAGTAGCGAAATCTCACCTACGACGTCGGCCGTCTTGGCGCCGGTCATCTTGACGGATGTCGACTTGAAACTCATCGACTTGGCGACCGTTGCATTGAACCACTTCGCGTCTTCGATCAGTTGCTTGTCGAAGTCTTTTTTATCGGCAAACGGATAGTCGGTCCGCAACGAGGTCGGATCGACCGACGCTTCGAGCTTGGCTGCCTCTGGTCTCGCCGGGTCGATCGTCAAGGTGGCGTCGAAGCGGACAAAACGGCCGGTGTAGTTCGACAGGCCAAGATGCGAGACCTTCCAGTGTACGCTCGCATGCGTTGGATCGACCTTGTAGGTTCCAGCCGGCACATCCACGGCGAGCTGAGCGCTTGCGGGCTGGATGGCGGCAGAGAGCGCGAGAATAGCGGACAGAGCAATGCCTACGAACTTCATGTAAAACTCCTTGTGAGGAACCAACGGCGCGGGTGCAGCCCGTCGGCACCGGCGCAGCAGTCGTCGATGACTGCGCTCCGGCTGTTAGGTAAACGGTCCGGCGACGTAAGCGGTTTCACCGCCACGCCGTCCATTATTCAATAGTTGCGAACTATGGAAGTTTCAAGGCCGAGGGAGCCCGGGGGGGAAGCCGGGGGGGAGCCTCGGCAGGCTCACTTTTTGGCCGGTCAACCGGCGATCATCGCGTCGCTCTCGCCATCGGCGCTGGCAACGGGCGCCATCGGTTTGATGCGTAATGCAGTAATTTTGTTGCGGGATTTGCGCAGAACTTCGAATCGGTAGCCGTGGAAGGTGAAAGCTTGACCTGGTTCCGGGATCATCTGCGCTTCATGGATGACGAGACCGGCGATCGTGGTCGCTTCTTCGTCCGGCAAATCCCAATCCATATGCCGGTTCAAATCGCGGATGGCGACGGTGCCATCGACATTGACGGTGCCATCGGTGAGCGGACGGATCGCTGTCTCATGGGTATCGTGCTCATCGGCGATCTGGCCGACGATTTCTTCCAGAATGTCCTCGAGCGTGATGAGGCCCTGGACCTCGCCATACTCGTCGACCACGAGCGCCATCTGCTGCTTTTGCTTCAAGAACTGATTAAGCTGGTCTCGCACGCTGGTCGTGTCGGGGACGAACCAAGGCTTGGCCGCAAAGCCCATGATGTCGAGTTGCTCGATATCCCAGCCGTTGCGTCCGAGCGCGACCAGCAAATCCTTGGTGTGGAGCACGCCAACGATGTTCTCGGCCTCGTCTTTCCAGATCGGCACGCGCGTATACTGCGACTTCAAAATCGCGTCGATGATCTTATGGTTGGGTTCATCGGCGTTCACGGTCTCCATCTTGGTGCGATGTACCATGACGTCGAGCACTTGAAGGTCGGACAGGTCGAGAATGCCGCCGAGCATGTGCGCATCGTTTTTCTGCATGCCGCCGTCGCGCTGGCCAAGCTCGATCGTGCCACGCAACTCCTGATGCGATTCCAAGATATTGGCGGCATCGTCCTTGGTCGACGGTGTCAGCCGCAACAACCACCGCACGATGTGCTGGATGGCGATTGTCGCTGGCAACAGGATGACAATCACGCCGCGCATGATCGGGGCGACAAACAGGCTGACGCGGTCGGGTTCCGCCAAGGCGTAGGTTTTGGGCAAGACGGCCGCGAAGATAACGATAAGGACCGTCATCACGATCGACGCCGTGAGTTCGCCAAAACCCTTGCCGATCAGCGTCAATGCCAGTGTCGTCGCAAGCGAAGCTGCCAGCACATCGACAAGCGTATTGCCCAGCAAGACGGCGCCAATGACGCGCTCGGGCGATTGCATCAGCTTATTGACGAGTTTCGCACGATGGTCGCCGTCTTGAGCCAACGTGTGCATGCGGGGCCGCGACGAGGCCGTCAGCGCGGTCTCGCTCATATTAAAGAATGCCGACAGACCGATCAGAAGGACGATCGCGACGAGCAGCACGAGGACTTCAAAGGACATGGCAACCGGTTCACGTAACGCGCCCGAGACGCAACACGCTCGAAGCTTAGCACGTCTGGTCTAGATCGCAGTTGCCGCCAAACGGCAAACCCGCGCGGCCAAGTCTAGGATATGTTCACTCAAAAACCCTTAGCGCCCAGTTGTCGTCCACGACCGGCGGAACATAACGCGTTCGTGGCGGCGGGGCGGCCCGGACAGGAGGCGGCTGAGCCGCAGCGGACGGCTGCTGCGCCTGCTGTGGCCTTCCGGCAACTGTGCCCCATGGCAGTATTTCCACACCGGGCGTTTGTCCACCGCGACCCGGCGGGTCCGCGCCAAGCAAAATCGAGCGATTGGCGAGCGGACTAGCCGACCCGCGCCGCGTCATCTCTTTGTCTGCCAAACCGTCGAATTCGGCGAGCGTGGCGGTTTGCGACTTCGGCACCATGTGGACGACGCGAAAACCACGCGTGTGGAGATCCGACAGCAAGCCCATCATGGCACCAGCCGTCGACGGCTGGATGTCATGGAACAGCAGGATACCCTTCCGCTTGACCGTCAACTGGCTGACGATGGCGCGGTGAACTGCTGCTGGGTCTTTGCTGCGATAGTCATAGGCGTCGGCATCGATCGAAAACACGCCGATGCCACGCCCGCGGAGATAGTTTGCGGTGGTGTCGGGGGCAGACAAATATGGAAACCGGAAGAACGGCGCGACCGGACGGCCAAGCGCACGGCTAACGGTGCTGATGCCGAGTTCGGCGTCGGCGCGCGCCCTGGCTGGTCCGATTCGGCGGGCATCGGCGTGCGAGAATGTGTGTGTCCCGATCGTGTGGCCGCGCCGGGCCGTATCACGGACCAGTTCGGGATCGGCGGCCGCCATCCGCCCCACGACAAAGAATGTCGCTTTGGTGCAATGCGCCTCGAGCGCCTTCAACACCGGGACGGTGTAAGGCCGAAGCGGCCCGTCGTCGAACGTCAGGACAATCTCGCCATCCTGCAAGAAATCGATGTCTTTATACTGCTGGTGACCATAACGGGGACCGCCTGTGGTATCGATTTCAACGGTGCGTGATACCCCGATCGCGCCCGCACTGCCGCAACCTGCGGGTGGCGGCGACGCTGCTGGACGCTTTTGGGCTACGGCGCCATCACCCGTGATGGGAGCAATGGCGCTGGCAAGCCCGACCGCCACGAGTGCGGCCTTGGCAAGCGCGGCCCAACGGGCACGAGGCTGTCGAATGATATCGGTCATGGCCCCTCTGTAGCTCGGTTAAACGGCATGGCAAGGCGCTGTAGCCGAAGTGTGGCCGGGCGGCGACGCCGCGGTGGGTTCGCGCCGGACAAGCGCATGCAACGGTTCAAGCGTTCACCTACATCAGCAGCAACGAGGCGAGCCCAAGAAAAGCTAGAAACCCGACGACGTCTGTGACGGTTGTCACCAAAACCGTCGACGAGATGGCCGGATCATAATCGAGGCGGTCGAGCACGATGGGTATCGATACGCCAGCGACCGCCGCCGCCGACAAATTCAAGACCAGCGCCAGGGATATTACAACGCCGAGCATCGCGGTGCCAAACCAGAAATAGGCGACAACGCCAACGATCAGGGCGAACGCCAAGCCATTTAGCAGCGCCACGATGATCTCGCGGCCAGCAAACCGCATCATATTTCGCGCTGTCAGCTCGCGCGTGGCGAGCGCCCGAACGGCGACGGTCATCGTCTGGTTGCCAGCGTTGCCGCCCATCGACGCCACGATCGGCATCAGCACGGCCAACGCCACCATTTGCTCGATCACCTGATCGAACCTCTTGATGACGAGGGATGCCAGCAAGGCGGTGAACAGGTTGACCAGCAACCAGGTAAAACGCTGTGGAAAAACCGATCGCACGTTATCGACGACGGCCTCGTCAGCGCCGACACCGGCCATCCGCTTGATGTCTTTTTCGGCATCCTCGCGGATCATCTCGACGACGTCGTCGACCGTGACCACGCCGACGAGACGCTTGTTTTCATCCACGACGGCCGCAGAAATCAGGTCGTAGCGTTGGAACTGGCGTTTGACGTCCTCGAAATCGGCGTCGGCTGGCAACTCGTGCCGATCGGTATCCATAATGGCTTCGATGCCAACCTCGCGCTTGGAGCGCAGCAGGCGAGACAGGTCGACGGTGCCGAGCACGTGGAACCCTGGATCGACGACGAAGATCTCGGCGAAGGTTTCCGGCAGTTCGGCGGTCTCGCGCATATGGTCGATGACACGGCCAACGGTCCAGAATGGCGGCACCGCGACGAGTTCGGCCTGCATGACGCGGCCAGCGCTCTCCTCGGGGTATTCGAGGTTCCGTTCGACCGCCGCGCGATCGCTCGTCGTCAGTTGGGCGAGGACCTCCTCCTGGTCCTGGGCTTCCAGTCCGTCGAGCAGATAAGCGGCATCGTCGCTATCGAGTTCGGTCACCGCTTGGGCGATGAGTTCGTTCGACATGCTGTCTGTCAGTTCCGTGCGGATCGAGGCCGGCAGTTCGGACAATGCTTCGAAATCGAAGTCGGGCCCACTGATATCGATCAGCGCAGACCGGAGTTCGGGTTCGAGCGCGATCAAGACATCGGCCAAGTCCGGCGCCCGCAGGTCTCCTGTCAACGCCAGCAAGGACGCGCGATTGCGGGATTCAACCGCCGTGGCAATCTTGGCCAGCAAACGGTCGTCGGGGCCGCGACCGGAGTCGGTGGCAGCCTGAAGGGCATCATCGGCCATCGGGGCCTCGATCGGGCAACACGGTTGTCGGGGAAGCGCTCGAGCCGCCAGCTGGCTTTGGCCGCTTCGATCGCATGAGCACTATCAACGAAATGGGCGGTTGCTGCCATGCGTCCGAAGGTGCCGCGGGTGAAACTTCTGCGCCGGATTAGCGGGCCGGTTTGCTGAACACGGGTTTTGCCGCCTCTTTGGCCGCTTCGCGCGATTTCAACAGGCGGAAGGCCGCGTTCACTTCGCTGGCGCGCGCGGTGAGGTACGTCGTCACCTCAGGTGGCAGCGTCACGCTGGCGTAAACATCGGGATGGTAGACTTTTGCCAGCCGATGGTAGGCACTCTTGATGTCGTCCCACGGCGCGTCGCGGCCAAGGCCCAGCACACGGAACGGGTCGAAATTGGTTGCATCAGCCGCGCGGCTGTTGAGCGGCTGCGGGCGCATCGGCGTGACGAGCTTCAGGGCCTTGATCGACGCTTTCGGTATGAACGACGCCTCGCCATCGAATTGCTCGACGTAGAGGAACGCCTCGCCGCCATCCATCAGCTTGTGAACCGACCGCGCGTTCGGCACTGCCGCGCGTCCGGTGATGGTATCGCCATCGGCCAGCGTGACCTCGACGGCGACCGTCACGGCGGAGAGGTTGTCGACGGGGTTTCGCTCGAACATGGATCGACCAGCGGGAGGACGGCAGCGTCGCGCCGACCATAGCGTTGGTCACGTCAATCGGGCGTTAACGCTCGGAGCCATTCCTGACCGGTGCGAGAGGGACCTCAATCCCGGCGGGCGGCCGTGGTGAGTTGCAAGGCATGGAGCACGCCGCCCATGCGTCCGCCGAGCGCCTCGTAGACCATCTGGTGCTGTTGCACGCGCGATTTGCCGACAAATTCCGCTGTCACGACGTGCGCTGCCCAATGATCATTGTCGCCGGCAAGGTCCTTGAGTGTCACCTCGGCCTCGGGAAATTTGGCCTTGATCAGGCGCTCGATCTCGCTGGCTTCCATCGGCATGTCGTGTCTCCGGTTGTCGCGGGTATCGTAGGCTTGATGTCGCCCTAGCTCACGTCTTCAACGCTTCCAGTTCGTCGATGAAGCCAGAGATCACCGACAGCCCTTTATCCCAGAACGCCGGATCGCGGGCATCGAGGCCGAACGGGGCCAACAGCTCGGAATGGTGTTTCGACCCGCCAGCCTTGAGCAGATCGAAGTACTTGGCGACAAACCCCGGATGGCTCTCGCGATAGAGGCCATAGAGCGAGTTCACGAGGCAATCGCCGAACGCATAGGCGTACACGTAGAACGGCGAATGGACGAAGTGGGGGACGTAGGTCCAAAACACCTCGTAGCCGGGCTTGAAGTCGATCGCAGGACCGAGGCTCTCGGATTGGACGTCCATCCAGATCGCCGCCAGTTGATCGCTGGTCAGTTCGCCCTGCCGACGGGCCTCGTGGACGCGCCGTTCGAACGAGTAGAACGCGATCTGGCGGACGACCGTGTTGAGCATGTCCTCGACCTTGCCAGCGAGCAGTGCTTTGCGCTCTCGGGCGTCGGTCGTCTCGGCGAGCAGGCGCTGGAACGTGAGCATTTCGCCAAACACGCTGGCGGTCTCAGCGAGCGTCAGCGGCGTCGACGACAGCAACGGACCTTGGTGTGAGGCGAGGCACTGGTGCACGCCGTGGCCAAGTTCGTGGGCCAGCGTCATCACATCGCGCGTTTTGCCCTGGTAGTTCATCAACACGTAAGGATGAACAGACGGCACGGTCGAAGCCGAGAACGCGCCCGGCGCCTTGCCCGGCCGCACCGGCGCATCGATCCAGCGCTTGTCGAAGAACTGCTTGGCGATACCGGCCATCTCGGGCGCGAAATCACCGTAAGCATCAAGCACCATCGCCTGAGCTTGCGGCCAGGCGATCACGCGGTCGGACTTCTCCGGCAGCGGCGCGTTTCGGTCCCAATGGGCGAGCTTGTCCATGCCGAGCCATTTGGCCTTCATCGCGTAATAGCGGTGCGACAGGCGTGGGTAGGCTGCGCGCACGGATGCTACCAGCGCATCAACGACGGGCCCCTCGACGCGGTTGGCGAGGTGGCGGCTGTCGGCGACATCTTTAAAGCCGCGCCACCGGTCGGAGATTTCCTTGTCCTTGGCCAGCGTGTTGGTGATCAGCGTGAACAGCCGCGTATTGTTGCCCAGCGTTTTGGCGAGCGCCTCTGCGCCAGCCTTGCGCCGCTCACCGTTGGGGTTGGACAGCAGATTAAGCGTCGGCTCCAGCGACAAAGGCTCGGCGACACCAGCGACGTCGAATTTGAGGCCAGCCATTGTCTCGTTGAACAGCCGGTTCCACGCGCCCCGGCCGGTCTGCGCTTTTTCCGTGAACAGCGTCTCGGTGCGCTCGTCGAGTTGGTGGGGCTTTTCCTTACGCAGATCGTCGAACCACGGCTTGAACCGCGCGAGCATGGGATGGGTTAGCGCCGTGGCGAGGTCGGCGTCCGCGATCTGGTTAAGCTCGAGTTCGAAGAAGATCAGGTCGGTCGAGATCCGCGTCAGCTTTTCGCCGACGTCCTGGGCGAATTTGGCCCGCGCCGCATCGGTCTGGTCGCCGACGTAGTAGAGGCTCGAATAGGAGCCGATTTTGCCGAGCAGGTCGGCCAAGACCTCGTAGGCCGCGATCGCTTCGTATATGGCGGCACCATCGGAACCGATGCCAGCAAGTTTGCCTTGGTAATCAGCCTTCAGCGCGGCCGAGTGCTGGGCTGCGAGCTCGATATCGCGAGTCAGCGCCGGGTCGTCGGGCGAGCGGTAGAGATCGTCGAGATTCCACTCCGGCAACGGGCCAAGATTTGCCGGGCCGAGATTTGCCGGGCCGAGGTTTCGCGGGTCGACGTCAGGCTGGGCGGCGGATGGGGCCGTCATGGGGTCGTGTCTCCAACGGTGATTTGCCCTGGTGGTTTGGAACGCAAACTAACAGAGCAAGCCCGTCAGACGGCGATTAAATCTTGGCAACATCGCCGCGCCCGTACGCCGGTTCGGTGGCATAAACCGCGCCTCGGGATACGATCCCCGCCTGGCCAGCGCGTCAAACCACCCCGTCTTGCTGCGCCAACCTCGTGATCACCGCCGAGGTCGCTTCGAGCGTGCGGTGGACCGGGCACTTGTTGGCGATCTCGATGATTTTATCGCGCATCTCGGCTGGCAGATCGCCCTCGACCGAAATGATCCGCTCGAACCTGTCGATACGGCCGCTGCGGCCTTGCGCGGCGTGTCCGCAGTCCGTGCAGTGGTCGGCTGCAACCTTGCCGTGGCGCACCTCGACCGACACGCGGGGCAAGTCGAGTTTTTTGTGCTCGGCATAAATGCGCAACGTCATTGCCGTGCAGGCTCCAAGCGCGATCGACAGGAAGTCGTAGGGACCAGGACCGCTGTCGAGGCCGCCAACTGCAATGGGCTCGTCGGCAATCAGCCGGTGCTGGCCAGCAACCACGTCGCATTGGTACTTGGCGAGGCGGGTTTCACGCACCAGCACGTGATCGTCGGCTGCGGATGTGACGCTGGCTGGCAGCGGCGGGAGAAAGCGCGACACCCAGGCGGAGATCACGTCAGCTGCGTAGCGCGCATCGTCCGGCCGCGAGACGAGATGGTCGGCATCGTCGAGCGAAACGAAGCTTTTGGGGTGTTTGGCGGCGACGAAAATGCGCGTGGCGTTATCGACACCGACGACGGTGTCGAGCGGGGCATGCATGACGAGCAGCGCGCGCCCGAGCCCGGCGATCTTGCCCTCGAGCACGTGGCTTTCGGCATCTTCGATGAACGAACGGCGAATGCGGAACGGCCGGCCAGCGATCTTAACTTCCGCCTCGCCCTCGGAGCGGATCGTGTCTAGCGAGCAGCCGAGATTATGCAGCACGTGCGCCGGATCGGCCGGGGCTCCGATCGTGACCACTGCCGTAGCCTCAGGGATACGGTCGGCGGCCGCCAACACCGCCGCGCCGCCGAGCGAGTGGCCGATCAGGATGGCGGGGGCTTGCCACGTCGTGCGCAAATAATCAGCCGCGTGGACCAGATCTTCGACGTTGGACGAGAAATGCGTGTTGGCAAAATCGCCGTCGGACGCGCCAAGGCCGGTGAAATCAAAGCGCAGGACCGCAATTCCAGCCGCTGCCAAGCGTCCCGCGATGGTGCGGGCGGCTATGACGTCCTTCGAGCATGTGAAGCAGTGCGCGAACAGGGCGAAGGCGCGGATCGGACCGGCTGGAAGGTCGAGCCGGGCGGCGAGTTCGGTTCCCAAACTGCCGGTGAATGTTGCCTTGAGCGGCGCAACTGCAGCGCCACCGTGGGACCTGTTGATCATGACGGTACTCCTGTTGGCCAAGGCAACCCGGTGTTTGGCTGCTTAATTTACGCTACCATCAATGCGCCCGTTACAGGCCCGTTACAGGCCCGTTACAGGCCCGTTACAGGCCTGTTCAGGTGCGTTCAGAGCAGTTCAAGTGCGCCGGTAACAGGGCGCAGGCGAGACAAGGCCTTCCCCTTCGCCAGCAGGCGCGCCATAAGCTCGCCGCATGAGCGATCTTCTCGAGACCATTACCGCCTACAAGCGCGAGGAAATCGCGAGCGCGAAGGAGCGCTGGCCACTCCATGTGCTGGCCGAACTCGCCCGCTCGGCTGGCCCCGTCCGGCCGTTCACTGAGGCCTTGGCCGATGAGATGGCGCGCGGGCGGCCCGCGCTGATCGCCGAAATCAAGAAAGCGTCGCCCTCGAAGGGGCTGATCCGCGCCGATTTCGATCCGCCCTCGCTGGCGGCCGCATACGAACGCGGAGGGGCTGCCTGCCTTTCGGTGTTGACCGACGGCCCGTCGTTCCACGGCGCGCCGGAGTATCTGACGGCCGCTCGCGCGGCGACCAAGCTGCCAGCGTTGCGCAAAGACTTCATGCTCGACACCTATCAGGTGGTTCAAGCCCGCGCTTGGGGCGCCGACTGCATCCTCGTCATCATGGCCGAGGTCGACGACCAGACCGCCGCCGACCTTGTGTCGGCCGCGCGCGACTGGGGGATGGACACGCTTGTCGAGGTCCACGACGACGCGGAACTCGACCGCGCGCTAGAGCTCGACGCGCGCCTCATCGGCATCAACAATCGCAATCTCAAGACCTTCGAGGTTGACCTC